>OGQQ01002485.1_pt1 | contig 11846 bp, 10 predicted proteins | sample 1553281 | NCBI WGS metagenome assembly OGQQ01 (sample SAMEA2579937, study PRJEB22360) | human gut metagenome | biome: human gut; feature: human-associated habitat; material: faeces | place: Denmark | collected 2008/2010 | reverse complement strand
CCGCCGGTTTGTAGCGCAGCAGCGACGACGCGGAATAAAACAGCCTGTCGAGCAGGGCGCAGAGCGAACCGTTGGGGCCCGCATAATAGACGGGCGAACCGATGACGATGCCGTCCGCCGTTTCCAGTTTCTCACGGATCGTGGTGTACAGCGCATCGCCGAACACGCATCTGCCCGATTCCGCACAACGGTTGCAGGCGATGCACCCCTGTACCGCTTTGGTGCCGATGGAGACGATTTCCGTTTCTATGCTATTCGCTTCAAGGGCTTTCGCCACTTCCGACAAGGCAATGTAAGTGTTTCCTTTGCCCTTCGGACTTCCATTAATCAGTAATACTTTCATCGTTATCCTTTTTAATACCAGTCATGTTTCTCGTCCCGGTCGAGCGCACCGATACGTGCCATTTCTTCCGGGGACAGCTCGAAGTCGAACACGGAGATGTTCTCTTTCTGATGGGCAGGATTGCTTGAACCGGGGATGACCGTCACGCCGTGCTGCAAGTCCCAGCGCAGGATGATCTGTGCGGGGGATTTGCCGTGCGCTTCGGCTATCTCCTTGACAGTCCCGTTACTGAACATCGCTTTCGTATAACCGCGTCCGCCGAATGGATACCATCCTTCGATGACGATGCCGTTGCGGTGCATATATCCCCGTACCTCTTTCTCCTGATAATAAGGATGTATCTCGTTCTGCGTCATCACGGGCTTGATGCTTACTTTCGGGAGGAACTCCCTCATCTCCTCGATATAATAGTTGGACACGCCGAGCGAACGTATTTTGCCCTCGGCCACGGCGCGTTCCATCGCCTTGTAGGCTTCCACGTCGTTGTCGCCGGGATGGTGCAGCAACATCAGGTCCACATAGCCGATGCCGAGCCTTGCGAGGGATGCTTCGATGGCTTCCTTCGCGTGGCCGAACTCGTTAGGATAGAGTTTGGTGCAGATGAAAAACTTCTCGCGGGGCAGGCCCGAGCGGCGGATAGCTTCGCCTACCTCTTTCTCGTTGCCGTAGAAAGTAGCGGTGTCGAACTTGCGGTAGCCTAACTTAATGGCGGAGAGAATGGCGTCGATGCACTCGTCGCCGTGCAGACTGTACGTCCCCAGTCCGAGGACGGGCATGGCGTATCCGCTGCTGAGCGTGATGACGGGCGGCTTGCCGTTCTCGCCCTCGGTCAGATCGAACGGGCCGTCATCGTCTGTGTCGGTATCGCTTGCATCGCCGGTGGAGGTTTCCTGCCCTGTACCATTATCGGTTACAGGACCGTCCGTACCGCAGGCGTTCGCCGAAAATGCCAGACAGAGCAGCATCGTGATGAATACCCGTTTTATTCTCATAATTTCCTGTTTTTTAATCTCTTATTGTAGTGCGAAGATACGGAGAAAAAGCTATCGCATAATTGCTGTAAGGCTCAAACACTGTTGTTGAAAAGGTCAATTTGCAAAAAGCGGACTACGGCGAAAGCATAAAAATCCCGCAACGCAGAAAATAGCGTTGCGGAATTTATCAACTCTCTTTACGGGCGGCATTATCTCGTTACAACATCAACAGGCAGATTGAAAATTTTTGCCACTTTCGATATCGTATCAATATGTCTTCCGGTTGCGGCGGCAAAATGATGGGTCGGACCGCATTCGCTCCATCGGTTTACGAACTCCCTTGCTCCGCAAGCAAAGCGCGTCCGCATGTTCGTGTCGCCGAACGACAGGATTTTTCCCTCTTCGTTCACGCCTTCCGCCGCTACGAATTTGAAGTGTCCATCGCCGTCTTGCGTAATGGCAAGATATGTGACCGGTCCCGTATAAGGATAAAACTGCGTCAAATATCCACCGCCGGTCTTTCCATGAAACACTTTCACGATTTTCATGGTAGGTTTCTTGCATGAGATGTCGGCATCTCCCGAACCGCTGTGGCCTATGATTGCGATGTCGTCATTGAAATCGATGGAATACATTTCCGCAAGCTGCCCGGTTCCGGAGATGGTTTTCATGATGCTCATGGCCATTGCCACCTTGATGTCGCCTTCAACGGCACACGCCGTACCTTGCTTGATAAGCATGGAGAACGCCGGTATCAGCATACCGTCGAGAATTCCGGCCTTGCCTTGGGCGAACCCGTCGTAATGGGAAGCGATGAGGCCGAGTTTTTCGTCCTTGACCCATTGTTCGAACGCCACGACATATCTTGCCATTTCCCATACTTCCTCGATGCTCCCTCCGCCTTCGATGTCAAAGGTGTCGAGGATGTCTTGCGCTTTAGTCCGTATGATCTCTTTGTCGGTCACGTTGTCTGCTATGGCCCACATCTTTTCCCAGTCAAACTGTTTGGTATAAAGATGCATACGGCGATACAGATTCGATTCGTCGATATACAGGTCCATCATGCCGGGATAGGGACGCCCTATTTGGGCGATGTTGGTATCGCGGAAACGACGGCGTACTTGTGCCGCGCGACACCAATCTTCGATCTGCGATTGCACTTCCGGATCGCCCCCTTCGACGACACCCGTAATTACGGCGTGGCGCTTGCCGTAACGTTCCAAATCGGCCACCATCTCGCCCACGGCTCCGCAGGCATACCCTTCGCCCAGCCATGTCGCGATATCCGTGTGGTCGTAATCCAGCGCTTTCAGCTTCTGGATATTCACCAGCACGACAGGAACATCCAGATCCTTCACTGCGGGAAGCATATTGTAGGAGGTGGCGTACGTGAGGAGCTGCATCATCACAATGTCCACATCGGCTGCACGGAATTTATCGCCGGCCGCCTGCGACAGCTCCTTGGTCGTGACCAAACCGCCGTCCACGATCTCCACCGTGTCGGGCAGCGTCTTCTTAAACGCTTCATACTGAGTCTCGAATTCCGACACCAACGAGGGGAACTGGGGTAAATATGCCTCCAAGGCGATGGAAAATACGCCTACTTTTGCTTTTGTGTTTACTAACATGTTCTTGATTTTAAAGAGTAAAGAATTGATAATTATCTGTACGACTTCTCGAAAATATCCGCACAATCCTCGTGCGTCATCTCGCAGGGGTTGGCGGCGAAAAGTCCGCCCATCGTCTCGCGGGCATTGCGGGCCAATGTGTCGCATTCTTCCTTCGTGATGCCGTAGTCGCTCATTCGCAGGTTATCCACGCCGCAGGCTTTCTGCAACTCGGCCAGCGCGGTCAGGAAATCTTCCGGCTTGTTGGCATCCTTCATCCCCATGGCACGCGCCATCTTGACGAACTGTCCGTCGCAGACGTGGCGTTCCACGAAAAAGCGGTAGAACTCGTTGGAAATCATAATCAGCCCCGCGCCGTGCGGCAAGTCGTGGTGGTAAGCGCTCATGGCGTGCTCCATCGAATGTTCGGCGGTAGTGCTGGTGAGCTGCATCGTCAGTCCGGCAATGGTGCTGCCGTAGGCCACGCCTTCGCGGGCTTCGATGTCGCCTCCGTCTTTTACCGCACGGGGCAAGTATTCGGCGATGTACCCGATGGCCGACAACGCTATCGGCTCGCTCAGTACGTTCACGAAACGGCTAATCATTACTTCCGTATTGTGAAACAGGGCGTCGAATCCTTGATAAGCGGTGTACTCGGCAGGGACGGTGCGCATCAGTTCCGGGTCCACAATGGCGAGTACGGGATTCAGCGAAGGGTCTCCGAACCCGATCTTCTCGTTGGTCTCGTGGTTGGAGATAACACCCCAACAGTTGATTTCCGAACCTGTTCCGGAGGTAGTGGCGATAGTCACGATGGGAAGTCCCGGATGCAGTAAGGGCTGCGCCTTGCCTGTGCCACCGCACACGTAATCCCACAGGTCGCCGGGATTGGTGGCCATAGCCGCCACAGCTACGGCCGAGTCGAGCACGGCACCGCCTCCCAACGCGAGGATGAAGTCGCACCCGTTTCCTTTGGCGCAGGCGGCAGCCTCCATCACGACCTCTTTCGAAGGGTTTTCGTGAATGTTGTTACAGATGACGTAAGCTGCGCCGGCTTTATCCAGTTGGGCCGTCACACGGTCGAGCGTGCCGCTTGTCTTTACGGACTGACCGCTTGAAATGAGCAGCAGAGCCTTTCTGCCCGGAAGCTTCTGATTGCCGAGCTCGTTCAGTTTACCTCGCCCGAAAAGCAGTTTCGTCGGCGTGAAAAGATTGAAATCCATGTTCATAGTTTTACTTGTCTTATGTGTTAGATATTTCGATTCTACGGATATTTGCAAACACAAAAGTAAAGCGAAAGCCTCACAACGGGATTGCTGTGAGGCTCAAAGATCATTGCTGAGAAGTTCACTTTTTATTCTTTCTCTTTTGACAAACCTATTTTTGCCTGTTAACGGGATTGAATTGCTTGTCGTAGTCCAGCAGGTATTTTGCCAATACGGGGTCGTTGAAGTCGGTTTTCAACTTGCCTGTATCCATTCGCCGGATCGTTTCCATGTCCTCTGCAGAAAGCTCGAAATCGTCGATGGCGAAATTGCTGGCCATGCGCTCTTTATGTGTAGTTTTGGGGATGGCGACGATCCCTTCGCTCGTCAGGAACTTCAACGCCACTTGTGCATTGGTCTTGTCGTACCGTGCGCCGACGGTTTTCAACCGTTCGTCGGTAAAGATTCCGTCGGTGCCTTGAGCCAGCGGCCCCCATGCCATCAGGCGGGTGTCATAATCCTTGATAAGTCCGCGCATTCTGTACTGCTGGGAGAATACATGTGTCTCCAATTGCAATACGGCAGGCTTTACGTCCATGTTTTCCGCCAAATCCACAAAACGTGCGTCGTAAAAGTTACTTAGACCGATGGCCCGCACCTTGCCATTCCGGTAGGCCTTCTCCATTGCACGGTAAGTCCCGTAGTAATCGCCGAAAGGCTGGTGGACGAGCAACAGGTCGATATAATCCGTTCCCAACTTGCGGAGAGATTCGTCGATGCTGCGTGCAGCCTTTTCCTCTCCGGCATTGGAAATCCAAACCTTGGTGGTAAGGAACAGTTCGCTGCGCGGCACGCCGCATTTGCTCACAGCGGCCCCTACGCCTTCTTCATTGTAATAAGCCTGCGCCGTGTCTATCAGACGATAACCTGTGCCGATAGCCTCCAGCACGCAGCGTTCGCACTCTTCGGGGCTGACGAGATATACGCCGTAGCCCAGAACCGGCATTTCCACGCCGTTATTCAATAAGATCGTTTTCATGGTCATTCTTTCTTTTTGCCAATTGAACCATATGCTATTCGTTTGTCTGTCAACAATCTAATCCTTCCGTTCATGTATTTCCACGCACCGCAAACGGCTGGCCGGAATGCCCCGAGCATTTCCGTGTAACGCGAGCGGGGTGTCGCCCGGATTCATCGTTTCCTGTCGGCCGAATGCGTCCAACAGTCCGGCCACGACAGACTCGGCTCCGGCATTTCGGAGAGCCTCTGTCGAACGGATACCCTTCGCACAGTTAAACACGTGCTCGCCGAAATGTGCGGTATCCGCGAACCTACCGCCAAAACCCGTGTGCCGTGCTACGAAGCCCAAACTTCGGCTGAAAGATTGTTCGTCGGCGCCCCCTGTATCACCTCGTGTCCCTGTTCAATCAATTTAGCTGGCGACATCACCCGTGCCTAAAATCCCGAATTTCATCTTTCGTTTCGTCGAATCCGTTCTACTTCGCTTCTATTTTTTTGATGAATTTGGCAGGATTTCCTCCCACTACGGTCATGGGCGGCACATCGCGGGTGACGACGCTGTTCGCGCCGACGATGGAGCCGTAACCGATCCGTACGCCGGGCAGCACAGTGGAACCTATGCCGATCCAAACCTTATCTTCAATGACAATGGGTTTACCGTACGTCGCGCTGCGGTTGTCCGGATTCGGGTCATGATTGATGGTGATCAGGTTCACTTTCGGCGCGATGAACACACCGTCGCCGATGGTGATGCCGCCACGGTCGAAAAACGTGCATCCTTGCTGAATCCAGCAGCCTTTACCGATGCGGATGTTCTTGCCGAAATCCACGTAAAACGGAGGTAACAACGTGGTACTGGGATCGATTTCCCGACCCGTGATACGGAGAAGATAATCGTGTACCTCTTCGGAAGAGAGCCATCCTTTGGCGTTCATTTCCGCAGCCGTCTTCATCGTATCGAAAATGGTGCCGATCAGCTCTTCGTAACCGGGTTCTTCAGGCGAGACCATCGCGCCCGATAGGTCTTTCTCGAAAATATCCATGTAGTTATTCATTTTTATGATTGTATAATTTATATGTTTCGGCAAATGTAAAGACCCGTTTCATACTGTTTATAAACAATATTACGGATAGTTATACCTTGATTACTGGTTCGTGACAGGGGATTCTGCAACCTATTGCTTTGCCGGAATTTGCACCTCATTCGTGTATCCGGTGTGTTCCGATAAATCGTGTCGTGGCCAAATCCATGTCGTCGTAAATGGGACTCTTTCCCGTGTCGAGTCCGGCGATAGCCCGCATTTCCTGTCCGGTCAGCGTGAAATCGAAAATATTCAGGTTTTCCGCCATGCGTTCCTTGCGAACGCTTTTCGGAATGACCACTATGCCCCGCTGGTTCAACCAGCGGAGGATAACGGCCGCCACCGTCTTGCCGTGTTTTCCCGCAATGGTTTTCAGTACCGGGTTGTTGAAGATGTCGTTTTGCCCCTCGGCGAACGGCGCCCATGCCTCGTGCTGGATGCCCTCTTTTGCGAGGAAAGCGTTGGATGCCGCCTGTTGGTAGAACGGGTTGGTCTCGATTTGGTTGACGGCAGGCTTCACCTCGTTGTGCAGGAACAGGTCTTGTAGACGTTCATCGGAAAAACTCGTCACCCCGATAGCGCGGATACGCCCTTCTTCGTATAATTTCTCGACGGCCCTCCATGCGGCGTAGTAGTTGCCGTATGGCTTGTGCAGAAGAAAAAGGTCGAGGTAGTCCAGCCCAAGCGCCTTCATCGACCGATCGAATGCACGCAGTGCATCGTCGTACTCATAATCCTGTACCCACAGTTTTGTGGTAACGAACAGTTCTTCGCGTTTCAATCCGCTGCTGCGAATGGCATTGCCTACCTGCTCCTCGTTAAAATAAGACGCTGCCGTATCGATCATCCGATAGCCGACTTCGAGTGCGTCACCCACGGCCCGCTCCGTAGCTTCCGGAGCGATCTGATATACCCCGAAACCGACAGCCGGCATCATCGCTCCGTTGTTCAGTCTTATTGTCTTCATTTCGTATCTGTTTGAATTTGTTGCGAAATTACCGTCTCGGCATGACAGGTCCGATACATAATTCGTGGAGATGTATTCACTTTTCGTGGTATTTGGTTAAATTCGCAGAGTGAGATCGATAAATCGGGAACGGGATGGAACGGAACAAACTGTATTTCATTGACTCGATTGACAATTACGGCATTACCGAAGGTGCGGACCATGTAATCCACATACTTTGCACGGCAGGTTGCATGAGCTTCTCCTTTCAGGAAACGCATTACAATATCGCTGTCGGCGATTATGTCATCCTGACCGACCTCTCGCTCGCTTCGGACTTCTCCCGATCGGAAGATTTTACGGGTATTGTCCTATGCCTTTCCGAATCGTTCGTCTCTTCTATGGCATTACGCAGCAACTACGGCATCATCGGGCATATGTCGCTGCTTCAGAACCCGGTAATGAAACTTTCCGAACAGGATTTCCAGAAATGCCGTACCGACATGCTGCGCCTTCGTGAACGCATGGAGGATAGCGGACATCTTTTTCGCGAGGAGATGATCGGACATCTGCTCATGGCGCACATCCTCGACCTGTACGACATTCATGCACGTCAAAATATTTTCAGGCAAGTGCCCGAAAGAATATCTTTTCTTTTGCGGCGGTTCATCGACCTGCTCTATCAGGGCGAATACATCCGAAACAGGGATTTGTCTTACTATGCTTCGAGGCTCTGCATTACGCCTCACTACCTGTCCGAAATATGCAAAAAGGCGAGCGGAAAGCCGGCGACATACTGGATAACTCGTTTCACCCAACAGGAAATCGGCCGGCTGCTTTGCCGCAAAGAACTTACGCTGGCAGAGATCGCAAGCCGCATGAATTTTTCGTCCGTTTCCTATTTAAGTCGTTACGTGCGAAAATGGGCCGGGGTTTATCCGACCGAATACAGAAACAACGTACAGCGTAAATAATCCGAAAGCAATGAGACGAGTACGGCCGCAAGTCCTCCCGTCGTCAACTTAAAACGGCTGTCGGCGGTACTCCATATTGTTTTTTGAAGGCCGAGGAAAAATGAGACTGGTTCTTGAACCCTACGCTCGTATAAATATCCGCGATTTTCTTTCCGCCTTCCTGCATCATGACGTAGGCCGCTTCGAGCCGTTTGCGGATAAGCCATTTTTCGGGCGTCAGATCGCTGATTTTCTTGAAATCCCGTTTAAAAGTGGCGAGGCTTCTTCCTGTATAGTGCGCCAGTTCTTCCATCGTGAACTCATACATGTAGTTCTTATTCATAAAGTCCATAATATCGATTTTCCACGGTTCGTTGAAATCGAACAACGTGGATGCGAACCGTCCGTCGATATGGAGCAGAGCCAGCAAGCCCTCCTGCAATTTCAGATGCATGAAATCGTCCCTCGGTTTCACTTCCGGATCGAAAAAAGGAGTCAGCGATGCAAAAAGGCTCGTTATTTCCGCGGTTTTAGGCAACTTGATTACTTCCGGTTTCAGTTTGGACGTATCGGCCGGAATCTTGCATTGCCCGAATTTGGCATACATTTCCCGCAGAAAATTCCGGGTAAAATTCAGGAAAATGCCGCAATATCGCTCTCCATTGAAAGTCCTTTTATACATGGTGATATGGTGGTCGCGCGGAATATACACGCATTCCCCCTTACCTACATGGATCTGCTGTTTGCCGTTGTCGAGAATCATTTCGCCGGAATAGACGTAGTTCATCGCATACTCCCGCGAACGATGTATGCAACCGCTGATATCATCGTAAAAAAAACTGTAAAACACATTTTCATAGTTGAAAATGAGCTTCATCGGACCAAGATCCTCTTCTTCTATTCGTCTTTGTTTCATCGCGATTTTATCGGGGAAGGATAATTATAATGTCGCTACTTTTCAATTAGCCGCATCCGCAGCACAGGAAACGGGTTGCCCTGTTCGTCGGTCTCGTCACGACGGAAAGTCTGAAATCCCGAACGGAGATAAAATGCTTCGGCTTTTTTGTTCTGTTCGTTCACGTCCACATATATCGCATCATACGTGCGGATCGCCATATTCAGCAGTTCTCGACCCAATCCGTGCCCGATGCAGGAGGGGGAAAGAAACAGCATTTCGATCTTCCGTTCCTGAATGCCCATAAACCCGGCAGGAATGTTATCGTTATAAACAACGACAAGGCTCTCCACCCCCTGCAAGGCGGCTTTCACTTGCGGCGCGAGATTCCGAATGTCTTGTTCCGACAGAAAATCGTGGCTGGTACGGACCGAACTCTCCCACACCTTCACCAACTCGTCCACGAGTTCCGTATCCCTATTATCTTTTGTTTTGCTCTCTATTCGTATCCGACCCATGTTTATCAGGATTATTTCTTGTCTGTAAAATTACAAAATACAACCCGGAATTCCATTGTTCAACGGCTCATTTATTAGGAAAAGTATTTTTCCGGTCTTTAATCGATTCAATGCTAAGAGATAATGTGTCAGATTAGGGCATAGGATTGCAACTAACTGAAAATCATTACAAGGACTTAAAAAAACATAAGAAGAAGACGACTTTCGGGTCGTCTTCTTTATTTTTGCACCCCAAAATCGGCCGAAGGTTTCCGGATAGGAACCTTCATGTATCGGATTAGGGCACGAAAAAATGACTTGCAAATTTTGCGGAGGAACTTGTATCAAAAATGGTTATCAAGCAAACGGTAAGCAACGCTATAAATGCAACACTGCCATAGGAAACAACAGGCGGATTATTCTTACCAAGCCTATATCCCGGAATTGAACCGGACGATCTCGGAATATATCAAAGAGGGCGTCGGGATCAGAGGCATCGCCAGGTTACTGGAAATATCGACGACTACTCCCATTAGAAGAATCGTCTCCATCTCCAAAAATATAACAGCTCCGCATGTAACGGCCAATGCAGGGTATGAAGTCGATGAGGTCAAAACCTTTGTCGGCCGTAAAAAAGATCATATCCGGGTGGTCTATGCTCTGAACTGCGCTGACAAATCCGTCGTCTGCTTCTCTGTCGGTCCTCGCACCAATGAGACGCTGAGTAAGGTTGCCGACAAACTGGCCAATGCCATTGATCTATACGGATAAACTCCGGCAATATAAGGCGTTCATCTCACCGGAAATCCATTTTTTGCATATGACTTTTCATGTCGGCAGGAATTTCTGCGGTTTTCATTTGGGGAGCTGAGGCCGTTTCCCGAATCCTGCTTATTTTTCTCCCGGGGGAAGAATATTTCGGGCAGGAATGGCTAACTTTATGGCGGACGATAAAAACGATCCGAGATGAATCTGAAAAAAATAGGTATTCTTTGTTTGGGACTGATGGCGGGCGGTTTGCTGCAGGCCAAAGTCCGGCTGGCTTCCGTTTTCGGCAGCGACATGGTTTTGCAGCGGCAGTGCGAGGCGCCTCTTTGGGGCTGGGCCGAACCGGGGGCCGAGGTGGCGGCGACCGGGTCGTGGGACGGATCGACCGTCCGAACCCGTTGCGGAGCGGACGGAAAATGGATGCTGAAGCTGAAAACTCCCGACGCGGGAGGACCTTATACGGTTACCGTTTCGGACGGGGAGGCCGTTACGTTGGAGAACGTGCTGATCGGCGAGGTGTGGATCTGCTCGGGGCAGTCCAATATGGAGATGCCGGTAGGAGGATGGGGCCGCGTGCGCGATTATGCCCGCGAGATCGAAAGCGCCGACTGGCCTCGGATACGTCTGTTCGGCGTCAAGCGGGTTTCCAGTTTGGCTCCGAGGGAAGATGTACAGGTCGTAGGCGGAGGCTGGCAGCCCTGCTCGCCGCAGACGGTTCCCGACTTCTCCGCCGCCGGTTACTTTTTCGCCCGCGAGTTGCATAAGGCGCTCGGAGTCCCTGTCGGAGTGATCAATACTTCGTGGGGAGGTACGATGGCCGAGTCGTGGATGAGTCCCGAGGCGCTGGCCACGCATTCCGATTTTGCGGAGCGCGTCGAGCAGGTTCGCTCGGCCGGGGCCGACGAGAGCCGGTTATGGGCCGGATTCCGCGATGACTCGGCTCGCTGGGAGCAGGTTGTCGCGCAACGCGATCCGGCGTATCGGGACGGAAAGTGTCTGTGGAAGGAGCGATCCTTCGACGACAGCGACTGGGATACGATCGCTCTGCCCGCCTATTTCGATGCGGAGTGTCTGCCGGGCCACGACGGGATCGTCTGGCTGCGCCGGCGGATCGAGATACCGGCCCGCTGGCGGGGGCGCGACCTGACCCTTCGCCTTAGCTACGTAGACGACAGGGACGTGACTTATTTCAACGGAGTGCAGGTCGGCGCGACCCATGCGTTGGAGCAGGAGCGCGTCTATCGGGTGCCGGGCAGGCTGGTCGAGGGGGTCATCGCGATCCGTGTGCTCGACACCGGAGGCGACGGCGGGCTCAATTACGACGGTCCGTCGCTTCGCCTGAGTCTGTCCGACGACCGGTATATACCGCTGTCCGGCCCGTGGAGATACCGGGTCGGGAGCGAGTTGGCCGATTTGCCGGCCCCGCCCGTTCAGCCCGATTTCGATCCGCACCGGCCGACCGCGCTTTATCATTCGATGCTTCGTCCGCTCGTTCCGCTGGCCTTCCGGGGCGCAGTATGGTATCAGGGCGAATCGAACGCATGGCGGGCCGCGCA
>OGQQ01002470.1_pt1 | contig 11902 bp, 6 predicted proteins | sample 1553281 | NCBI WGS metagenome assembly OGQQ01 (sample SAMEA2579937, study PRJEB22360) | human gut metagenome | biome: human gut; feature: human-associated habitat; material: faeces | place: Denmark | collected 2008/2010 | reverse complement strand
CGCCGCGCCGGCACAGCCCGAAGCCCCGGAGAAGACGGCTTCGGCCTCCGCTCCGGCAGCCGAAGCGCCCAAGGCCGAAGCGCCGAAGGAGGAGGCGCCGAAAGACAACATCTTCCGCCCGGCAACGGTGACCCTCACGGGTCCGCAGGTGCTCGGCACGATGGACGTGTCGGGCTTCGTCCCCGGCGGCAAACACAAGCGCAAACGCCTCCAAAAGGAGAAGGTGGACGTCTCGAAGGCCCAGAAAGGCGGCTCGCAGGGCGGCGGCAAGCAGGGTCAGGGCGGCAACGGCGGCAGCCGTCCCGGCGGCGGGCAGGACCGCAACCGCGGAGGACAGCAGAACCAGCCCCGTCCGGGCGAAGGACGCCGCAACAAGAACAAGAACACGCCCAAACCGGTCGTCCGCCCCGAAGTGAGCGACGAGGAGGTTTCGAAGCAGGTGAAGGACACCCTGGCCCGTCTGACGGCCAAGGGCGCCAAGACCAAGGCGGCGAAATACCGCAAGGAGAAGCGCGAAGCCGTGGCCGAACGCATGAGCGAAGAGTTCGAACGTTCGGAACAGGAGCGTTCGACGCTCAAGGTCACCGAGTTCGTCACCGTGAGCGAGCTGGCCACGATGATGAACGTCCCGCCCACCGAAGTCATCACGGCCTGCATGAACCTCGGACTGATGGTGTCGATCAACCAGCGTCTCGACGCCGAGGCGCTCGTGGTCGTGGCCGAGGAGTTCGGCTACAAGGTCGAATTCGTTTCCGTGGAGATTCAGGAGGCCATCGCCGACGACCACGAGGACAAGGAGGAGGACCTCGTGCCGCGTCCGCCGATCGTGACGGTCATGGGACACGTGGACCACGGCAAGACCTCGCTGCTGGACAACATCCGCAAGACGAACGTCATCGAAGGCGAGGCGGGCGGCATCACGCAGCATATCGGCGCATACAGCGTCGAGCTGAACGGCCAGAAGATCACCTTCCTCGACACCCCGGGCCACGAGGCCTTCACGGCCATGCGCGCCCGCGGCGCGAAGATCACCGACGTGGCCATCATCATCGTGGCGGCCGACGACAACGTGATGCCGCAGACGATCGAGGCGATCAACCACGCGCAGGCCGCCGGCGTGCCGATGGTCTTCGCCATCAACAAGATCGACAAGCCCAACGCCAATCCCGACCACATCAAGGAGCAGCTCTCGCAGATGAACTACCTCGTGGAGTCGTGGGGCGGCAAATACCAGGACCAGGAGATTTCGGCCAAGAAGGGGCTGAACCTCGACAAGCTGCTCGAAAAGGTGCTGCTCGAGGCCGAGATGCTCGACCTGAAGGCCAACCCGAACAAAAAGGCCGTCGGCACGGTGATCGAATCGACGCTCGACAAGGGACGCGGCTACGTCTCGACGGTGCTGGTGCAGGCCGGCACGCTGCATGTCGGCGACGTGATCCTCTCGGGGACCTTCACCGGCCGCGTGAAGGCCATGTTCAACGAGAACGGCAAGAAGGTGGCCGAAGCGGGTCCCTCGACGCCCGTGCAGGTGCTGGGTCTCAACGGCGCCCCGCAGGCCGGCGACACGTTCAACGTGATGGAGGACGACCGCTCGGCGCGCGAGATCGCCAACAAGCGCGAGCAGTTGCAGCGCATGCAGGGCATCATGACCCAGAAGCACGTGACGCTCGACGAAATCGGACGCCGCATCGCCATCGGATCGTTCAAGGAGCTCAACATCATCGTCAAGGGCGACGTGGACGGCTCCGTGGAAGCCATGTCCGGATCGCTCATCAAACTCTCGAAGGAGACCGTGCAGGTCAATGTCATCCACGCCGCCGTGGGCCAGATTTCGGAGTCCGACGTGCTGCTGGCCGCCGCCTCGAACGCCATCATCGTCGGCTTCCAGGTGCGTCCGTCGGCCGCTGCGCGCAAGGTGGCCGAGAAGGAGGAGATCGAAATCCGCCTCTACTCGATCATCTACGACGCCATCAACGACATCAAGGACGCCATCGAGGGCATGCTCGAACCGGTGATGAAGGAGGAGATCGTGGCTTCGGTCGAGGTGCTGGAGATCTTCAAGATCTCGAAGGTCGGAACCGTGGCGGGCTGCGTCGTGCGCGAAGGCAAGTTGCAGCGCTCGACCCCGATCCGCGTCATCCGCGACGGCATCGTGATCTACACCGGCAAGCTCGGATCGCTCAAGCGGTTCAAGGACGACGTGAAGGAGGTGGCCTCGGGTCAGGACTGCGGTCTGAACATCGAATCGTTCAACGACATCCGCGTGGGCGACATCGTCGAAGGATACGAACAGGTGGAAGTCAAACGCAAATAACGGCCGATCGGGTCGGGGCTGCCGTGCGACGGCCCCGACCGGCGGGAAGCGACTGAAAAGGGAATAGGAACGGAAGCAGACAAGAATCAAAACCAATATCCCAAACACACAACATGAATACGCAGATCAAATTTACGACTCCCGAAGAGGCCGTCAAGGTCATCAAATCGGGCGATCATGTGCACCTGAGCTCCGTGGCATCGGCTCCGCAGTGCCTGATCAACGCCATGTGCAAGCGCGGAGAGGCCGGCGAACTGAAGGACGTGCACGTCCATCACCTCCACACGGAGGGTCCGGCCCCCTATGCCGATCCGAAATTCGAGGGCGTCTTCCAGCTCGACTCGTTCTTCGTGGGCAGCAACGTCCGCAAGGTGACGCAGAGCGGCTACGCCGACTACATTCCGATCTTCCTGAGCGAAACCCAGCGGCTGTACCGCTGCGGCGCCGTGCCGTGCAACGTGGCGATGATCCAGGTCTGCCCGCCCGACAAGCACGGCTACGTGTCGCTCGGCACGTCGGTGGACGCGACGCTGGCCGCCGTGGAGTGCGCCGACTACGTGATCGCCGTGGTGAACAAGCACGTGCCCCGTTCGTTCGGCCAGGCGATGATCCCCATGTCGAAGATCGACCTCTTCGTGGAGGACGACACGCCGCTCATGGAGGCGCACTTCTCCGAGCCCAACGAGGTCGAGACGGCCATCGGCAAGCACTGCGCCGCGCTGATCGAGGACGGCGCGACGCTCCAGATGGGCATCGGCGCCATTCCCAATGCCGTGCTGGCACAACTGGGAGGCCACAAGAACCTCGGCATCCACACCGAAATGTTCGCCGACGGCGTGCTGCCGCTCGTCGAGAAGGGCGTCATCAACGGCGAGGCCAAGAAGACCGACCCGGGCAAGATGGTCTCGACCTTCCTGATGGGTTCGCAGAAGGTTTACGACTTCATCGACGACAACCCCGGCGTGCTGATGATGGACGTGGGCTACACGAACGACCCCTACATCATCTCGCAGAACGACCGCATGACGGCCATCAACTCGGCCCTGCAAGTCGATCTGACAGGCCAGGTGTGCGCCGACTCGCTCGGCACGAAGTTCTGGTCGGGAGTGGGCGGCCAAATCGACTTCGTCTATGGCGCGTCGCTGTCGAAGGGCGGCAAGGCGATCATCGCCATGCCTTCGATCACGAACAAGGGCGTCTCGAAGATCGCCCCGGTGCTCACGGCCGGCGCGGGCGTCGTGACCACGCGCAACCACATCCACTGGTTCGTCACGGAGAACGGAGCCGTCGATCTCTACGGCAAGACGCTGCAGGAGCGCGCCCGGCTGATTATCTCGGTGGCACACCCCTCGGCGCAGGAGGAACTCGACCGGGCCGCCTTCGAGCGGTTCGGCGAACACCACCACTACGTCAAGAAGTACATGAGCGAAAACTAACCGCCGCCGATCGCGGCCCCACGCACGCGGGATTCCGGCTTCGGTCCGGAATTCCGCGTCTTTTTTCTGTCTGAAACGTTTTTTAATATGTTTCATTTGGTTTCGATAGAAAAATATTTTATTTTTGTGAGGATATACAGGCAAAACAAAATCGTTATCGTGCGGACACACTCAAATAATCATACGTTTCAATTCAAATCAAAAACTACTATGAGACTCTCAACAACCAAAACCCTCATCGGCTCGCTGTGCGGGGCCGCCATGCTCTCCGCCGGCCTCGTCTCCTGCGCTCCGAAACACAACACGCTCTCCGAGGCGGAAATCGCCGACGGCTGGCAGCTTCTCTTCGACGGCAAGACGCTCGACCAGTGGAAGGACTTCAACGGCGACTCGCTGACGCAGCCCTGGACCGTCGTGGACGGCTGCATCCAGGCCAAAGGCGGCGGCAGCGACCTGTCGGGCTATATCGTGACGAAGAAAGAGTACGAAAACTTCATCCTCGACTGGGAGTGGAAACTCTCGCACGGCGGAAACAGCGGCATGCTGTACCACGTGGTCGAAGATCCCTATTTCAAGGTTCCCTACGTGACCGGTCCCGAATACCAGCTCATCGACGAGGAGGGCTGGGAGGAAGTGAACGCCCCGACGAAGCTCGAGGAGTGGCAGCGCCTGGGCGTGGATTACGCCATGCACCTGCCCGACAAGGCCGCCATGCAGGTCAATCCGCAGGGCGAATGGAATTCGTCGCGCATCGTCTTCGACAACGGCCACGTGGAGCACTGGCTCAACGGCAAGAAGATTCTCGAGTTCGAGGCGTGGACCGACGACTGGTTCGCCCGCAAGCACAGCGGCAAATGGGAGACCGCTCCCGAATACGGTCTGGCCCGCAAGGGCGTGATCTGCCTCCAGGACCACGGCGACCCGGCTTCGTTCCGCAACATCAAGATCAAGGAGCTGCCCCACAAGGCCGGCAAGGAGGTCGCGCTCTTCAACGGCAAGGACCTCACCGGCTGGGAGGCTTACGGCACGGAGAAGTGGTATGTGGACAAGGAGGGCAACCTCGTCTGCGAAAGCGGTCCGGACAAGCAGTACGGCTACCTGGCCACGCGCGACTACTATAACGACTTCGACCTCACGGTGGAGTTCAAACAACTGGCCAACGGCAACTCGGGCGTCTTCTTCCGCTCGTTCGTGGAGCCTCCCGTGAAGGTTCACGGCTGGCAGTGCGAAGTGGCTCCCAAGAACTTCGACACGGCGGGCATCTACGAATCCTACGGCCGCGGCTGGCTCGTGCAGATTCCCGAGGAGAAGGAGTCGATCCTCAAGGAGGGCGAGTGGAACACGCTGCGCCTGCGCGTCGAGGGCGACCACGTCCAGACGTGGCTCAACGGCGAGCCGATGGTGGACATCTGCGACGAGAAGATCGGCGCCGCACAGGGCCGCATCGCGCTCCAGATCCACGACGGCGGCGGTATCAAGGTGCAGTGGCGCAACCTGAAACTCACCGAGCTGTAAACCGAACGACAACCTGAAAAACGACACTCATGGGAATCAACAGAAGAAACTTCCTGAAAACGGCCGGCGGTCTGGCGTTGCTGACGATCGTCCCGAGCCGGGTGCTGGGAGGCCCGAAGCATGTCGCCCCGAGCGACCAGCTCACCAAGGGCATCATCGGCACGGGCGGCATCGGCCGCAGCAGCTACCACTTCACCAGCGACGAGCAGTGCCGGCTGGTGGCCCTCTGCGACGTGGACAAGAACCACCTGGCGAGCGCCGTCGAACTGGGCAAACAGAAATTCGGCCAGAAGTTGCAGACCTACCATTTCTACCGCGACCTGATCAACGATCCGAACGTGGACATCGTGCACATCGCCACCCCGCCCCACTGGCACGGAATCATGGCCGTCGAGGCCGCCCGCGCCGGAAAGGACATCTGGTGCGAAAAGCCTATGACACGCACGATCGGCGAGGGCAAGCGCGTGATGGAGGCCGTCAAACGGAACGGCCGCATCTTCCGCCTGAACACCTGGTTCCGCTTCCAGGACACCTTCTACGGCCTCGGCACGACCGTCCAGCCGCTCAAGAAGCTCGTGGACAGCGGCATGCTCGGCTGGCCGCTGAAGGTCACCATCTCCGGAGCCACGGGCTTCACCTGGAAATTCTTCTGGGTGGGCAAGGAGAACCTCACGCCGCAGCCCGTGCCCGCCGCGCTGGATTACGACCTCTGGCTGGGTCCGGCTCCCTACAAGCCCTACAATGCGCACCGCACGCACCAGACCTTCCGCGGTTACTGGGACTACGACGGCGGCGGCCTGGGCGACATGGGACAGCACTACATGGACCCCGTGCAGTACCTGCTGGGCAAGGACAATACCTCGCCCGTGAAGGTCGAGGTGGACGCCCCGCAGCAGCACCCCGACGCCATCGGCATCTGGCGCAGGATCGTCTATACCTACGAGGACGGCTGCCAGATCGTCCTCGAGGGCGAAGGCTTCGAGAGCGAGGGCAAAGTGCCCTACATCGAAGGTCCGAAAGGCAAAGTTTACAAGGGATTCGAATGCACGATTCCGGACGTGATGAACAAGCTCGCCGAGCTGCCCGATCCGGAGCCGCAGAACACCGATTTCATCAAGTGCATCCGCAACCGCGAACGCTTCGCGCTCGACGAAATCAAGGGCTACCACAGCGCGACGCTGGTGAACATGGCCCTCTGCGCGCTGCGGCTCAACCGCACGCTCCGTTTCGATCCCGCGAAGCAGCTCTTCGTCGGCGATGACGCGGCCAACCGGCTGATCGACCAACCGATGCGCGCACCGTGGAAAATCTGATCCGTAACGTCCAAAACATGCACACCATGAAGAAAATACTCGTCATATTGCTCGCCTCCTGCCTCCTGCCGCTGGCCGCAGGGGCGCAGGACGCCCGGCAGCGCTCCGCCACGACCATCGTCGCCGATGCGCTGGCGCAGCTCCCGGCCCAGACCTCCGAAGTCTATAACGGCCTCATGCGGGAACTGGCATCGACCGGCGCCGCGGGCGTCCGGGAGATGGCCGGCATGCTCGTGCCCGCCGACAAGGGGCAGAACGCCGTCGTGGAGTACGCCCTGAACGGCATGACCGACTACGTGACCGGCGAAGGGCTCGACGCGGCCCGCGCCGAGGTCCGCAAGGGGCTGGCCGAAGGAATCGCCGCCTGCACGGACAAGCCCAACCAGGCATTCCTGCTCTCGCTGCTCCAGATCTGCTCCACCGAAGAGGACATTCCGGTATTCGTGAAATATGCGGACGACGACTACCTGGCCGACGCGGCCGTGCGGGGCCTCGTCTCGACGCCCGGAAGCGAGGAGGCCGTTCTCTCGCTGATGCAGAACGCCCCGCGGCCCTCGGCCCTGCTGGCCTATGCCGCCTCGAAACGTCCGAGCGAGGGAGCCGAGGAGATCCTCCTCTCGTGGCTGACCGACTACCAGACCGACGACGCCACGAAAGAGGCAGTTTACAACGCCCTGGCCGCCTGCGGCGGCAAGAGCTCGCTCAGGACGCTGGCCGATGCGGCCGCCGCTTCGGACTACGACTTCGGCAAGACCGACGCCACGAGCGCCTACATCCGGCTGGTGAACCGCCTCGCCGACGAAGGCGACACGAAGAGCGCCCTCGCCGCAGCCCGTTCGCTGGCGAAGGCCACGGCGCGCACGAACGTCCGCGCCGCCGCCCTGCAGATCATTCTCCGGACGGATGTCAAAAAGCGCACGCAGAACCTGCTCGCCGCCCTCCGGGACGGCGACCGGGAGTACCGCGGCGCGGCGCTCGACTTCGCCGGCGACTTCGCCGACGAGGCGCTCTACGCCGCTGTCGTCCGGAAGATGCCCTCGCTGACCGAACAGGCCCGCACGGACATCGTGAACTGGCTCGGTGCACGCCATGCCGCCTCGCAGACCGACGCCGTCGTGGCGATGATCGGCTCCGACGACGACGAACTGGCCGCGGCGGCGATCCGCGCTGCCGGGAAGATCGGCGGTACGAAGGCCCTGGAAGCCCTGATCGCCTGCCTCGACGGCCCGCACGCCGCAGAGGCGAGCGCTGCGCTGCTGGCGTTCAACGGCAATGTGAACGAAGGCGTGCTCGCGGCGCTCGACGGCGCCCCCTCCACGCAGGTTCACGCGCTCAAACTGGCGGCCGCCCGCCGGATCGCTCCCGCTGCGGACAAGGTGTTCTCCCTGCTCGCATCGGAGGATGCCGCCGTGCGGACCGCCGCAGCCGACGCCCTGGCGGGTGTCACGACCGTCGGGGATTTCGACCGCCTCTGCGACCTGCTCGACCAAACCTCGGGAGAGGAGATGCGGAAGGTACAGGACGGTCTGAAGAACGCCCTCGCCGCACAACCGGCCGACGTACAGTTCGATAAGGTCTCCGCACGGATGGCCGCCGCGAAGGAGCGGACACGCTACTACCCGCTGCTCGCCCAGGCCGGCAGCCGCGAAGCGATCGACGCCCTGCTCGCAGCGGACGACCGCGACGCCGCCTTCGCCGCACTGCTGACGGTGGACAACGCCGAAATGATCGGCGTGCTGTCCGATCTGGCCGCGCGGAACCCGGCATGGAAAGACAAGGCCCTCGCCCGCTATACGGATTTCGTGGCGACCTACGCTCCGGCCGAAGAGCGTCCCGCGCTTTACTGCAAAGGGCTCGAGGCCGACCCCTCGGCCGACGTGCAGAACCGGCTGCTCCGCGCGCTGGCCGCGACCTACTCGTTCCCCTCGATCGAGGTGGCGGCCCGCTATCTCGGTACGCCCGCAACGGCCGAAGCGGCGGCATTCGCCGTCAAGACCATCGCGGCGAAGAACCCCGGCATGGGCGGCGAGACGGTCGTAAACGCACTCGAAAAGGCGCAGGAAGTATATGCCGCGCTGGCCAAGTCGGATGCCGACGCCGGCTATGCCGTGGACGAGATCAAGGGGCTGCTGGCCAAATATGCGGCCGTTCCGCGCTTCGAGCTCTCGCCCGAAGAGGCGGCCGAAGGCTTCGAGGTGCTCTTCGACGGACTCTCGATGGAGAAATGGACCGGCAATACGACCAACTACGTGCCCCTCGACGGCACGATCGACGTGACGGCGCAGTACGGCGGTTCGGGCAACCTCTACACGAAAAAGGAGTACGGCGACTTTGTTCTGCGCTTCGAGTTCGCGTTCGTCCGCCCGGGCGTGAACAACGGAATCGGCATCCGCACCCCGATGGGCGTCGATGCCGCCTTCCACGGCATGGAGATTCAGGTGCTCGACCACGACGATCCGATCTACAAGAACATCGAGATCTACCAGCAGCACGGATCGGTTTACGGCGTCATCCCGGCCAAGCGCGTCAAGTTCGGCGAGTTGGGAACCTGGAACGTCGAGGAGATCCGCGCCGTAGGCGACCGGATCACGGTGACGGTGAACGGCGAGGTGATTCTCGACGGCAACATCCGCAAAGCCTGCAAGGGACACAACGTCGCCCCCGACGGTTCGACGAAGAATCCCTACACGGTGGACGGACGCAACCACCCGGGACTCTTCAACAAGAAGGGACACATCGGCCTGCTGGGCCACGGTCCGGGCATCCGTTTCCGCAACATCCGCGTCAAGGAGCTCTGATCTTCCGACACGACGACAAAAAGCCTGCTCTCCGGAGCGGGCTTTTTGCATTCGGAAGCACGGGGTTTCGGAATAAAATCGTATCTTTGTGCATGGAAGCGGAGGTCGGCCGTAACTTCCGTCCGCTGCCGCTTCCGGAACACACCAGCGCAAACAACAATGACCGCTTCCGCATCATCCGGTGCGGGTCCCGTGACGATCGTAGCCATCGGCGCGGGAAACCGCACGAACAAGTATCTGGAATACGCCGTCCGGCATCCCGAGCGGCTGAAACTCGTCGGCGTCGTGGAACTCAACCCGCTCCGCCGCCGCACCGTCGCCGAAAAATTCGGACTCGGCGCCGCGCAATGTTTCGAGAATTACGACCGGTTTTTCGAGAACCCCGTCCCGGCCGACGCCGTGCTGATCGCCACACCCGAAAACATGCACTTCGAACCCTGCATGAAGGCCATCGAAGCGGGCTACAACGTCCTGCTGGAGAAGCCCATCGCGCAAACCCTGCCCGAATGCGTCCGGATCGCCGAGGCGGCACGGCGCAAAGGGGTGATCGTAGGGGTTTGCCACGTGTTGCGTTACCATCCCTACTTCATCAAAATCAAGGAGATCGTCGATTCGGGCGAACTCGGGGAGATCATTTCCATCAGCCATATCGCCTCCGTGGGGCTCGACCGCACGACGCACGGATTCGTGCGCGGCATGTGGCGGAAGGAGGAGGTCACGAACCCGATGCTCATTTCGAAATGCTGCCACGACATCGACTTCCTGCTGTGGCTGACCGAGGCACGCTGCCGGAAGCTCTCCTCGTTCGGGTCGCTCCGCTGGTATCGGCGCGAAAACGCCCCGGCCGGCAGTACGGAACGCTGTATCGACTGCCCCGTGGAGAAGGAGTGTCCTTATTCGGCCGTGGACCTCTACTACAACCGCCGGGACTGGATCTCGAATTTCGACGTTCCGGAGGGGTCCACGCTCGACGAGGTACTTCTGCGCGAACTCCGCACGGGAAGTTACGGACGCTGCGTATTCCGCTGCGACAACGACGTCGTGGACCACCAGATCGTCTCGATGGAGATGGACAACGAGATCACGATCTCCTTCTCGATGGACACTTTCACGCTGGGCGACCAGCGCGAAACGCATATCCGCCTGACCCGCGGCGAAATCGACGGAGACGAACGCACGCTCCGCGTCCGCCGGTTCCGGGGCGGGGAGGAACGGATTTTCGACTTCTCGGACATTCTGGGCACGCCGTTCCACGCCGGAGCGGACCTCAATCTGATCGAAGACTTCGTGGACACTCTGAGCCGCCGCGAACACCGCTTCCGCACCTCGATCGACCGCTCCGTCGAGAGCCACCGCATCTGTTATGAAGCCGAGCGCAGCCGCCTTACGGGCCGGACCGTCATCCTGGGAGAGCGCTCCGATCCCGAATAATCGTTATCCGGGTCCGGTTTCCAGCACCGTTCTGATCGACTTGGAGCTGCAATGCATCCAGTTGAGCAACCAGGCTCCGCTGTTCGGGCTATGCCCTGCGGCCTCGAACCGCATCAATACGATCTTCATGAGCACCTATTTCGCGGGCGGCACGCTGGGCACATTCCTCTCGAGCGCCGCATGGGCGCACTTCGGCTGGCCGGGCGTCGTGGCTGCCGGAGCGCTGCTCTCCGCCGCCTCGCTGTCGCTCACGCTCCTCAGCGGAAAATAGCTCCGCACAGAGCTGCCCGGTACGGTCCGCCGCCGTATTCCGGCCGTACACCCGGAATCCGTCACAACCGGCCACAGGCGCTTCCGCATACCCCGGCCGCAAGCCGCTCCGCGTCCGAAGAGCCGCACCGCGTCCGCAGAGCCGCACTGCTTTTGCCGCTGCGTCCGGATGTTATCCTCTCTCCGGCTACAACCGCCGCTTGCCCCCGTCTCCGTCCGGGAATGCCGCCCGAGGTTCCCAAGGACCGGAAAAGATCCTCATGCCTCCGCGAAGCCGACACCCTCCGTTTTATCCCATGAATTCCCGGTCTTCACTCCCATGCTCCGGCGACCGATCTGCTTGCCTCCGTCCGGGAATGCCGCCCGGCCTCTCCGCAACCGAAAGCCAAAACCGATTCCGGACCCGTCTCCCGCTTCACCGGACGCTCCGGCTCCTATATCCCCGCCGATTCCGCCGGACACCCCGATCCGATGTCGCCCCCGGAGGCCCGAACTACCCGAAAACGGCCTCCGAAAGATACAAACAGTTCTATTTATCAATTAATTAGGCTAAAATTTGCCGGGGGGGGGAAATTGCTATCTTTGTACAGCAGAACCCCACCGAAGAATTCAAACCATTCGTGACGCAACCGGAGGAGAGGAGAGAAAGGGGTAAGAGGGGACAGCATTCAGGCTGTCCCCCGTTTTTAGCCCGACAATACGCAAAAAGAAAGCCGGACCCTTTCGGATCCGGCTTGAAGAGGCGGCTACCTACTCTCCCACGGGAAAACCGCAGTACCATCGGCGTTAGTGAGCTTAACTTCTCTGTTCGGAATGGGAAGAGGT
>OGQQ01002468.1_pt1 | contig 11930 bp, 10 predicted proteins | sample 1553281 | NCBI WGS metagenome assembly OGQQ01 (sample SAMEA2579937, study PRJEB22360) | human gut metagenome | biome: human gut; feature: human-associated habitat; material: faeces | place: Denmark | collected 2008/2010 | reverse complement strand
ATATAATTTTCATCCAAAACTTTCATTACCGCTTCATAATTATTATCATTTATATAATCTATATAATATTGTATACATTGTTTTATATTAAAAACCAAATTTGTAGATTCTACTTCATTTAATTCATCACTACCTGTTATTTCAAAATCTTCACTATTAATATTTATATTTACCTCGCTCTCATTACTATTATCACTTTTTTTTAATAAGTATAGTACCCCACCTATTAGCAATACTATTATGATAAAAAGTATAATTATAATTTTCATAAGTTTTTCCAAACTATTTTCCTCCTACATATAAAATACTTGAATATTTATTATAACTTTTCAATTCTGATAATTTATTCCACCCATATGGTCTACTATTAGCTGTACCATGTGCAACATAAACCATTCCAGGTTCTTTGTAGTCTATTAATGCCATACAATGTGCACCAGAAGTATATTTACAATGCTGAACAACAAACCATACCTGTCCTGAGTTTTCCAAGCATTTTTTTATTTTTGCTTCATCATATCCTGCAACTTCTGTTTTTACATTTGGTATCAATTTTTTTAATGTACTCTGAATCCATACGGCTGACGAATGATTTCCTAATCCGAATGAACTAACAATTGATTGTCTTACTGTTGAAGGTGTTATATTTGCATTATATGCACTTGCTATTATAGCTGCTGCTGTTGGTCCACAACCCGCTTTAGCCATACTATGGTCATTTCCATAATCTTCTTTAGCCCAAGGAGCATTACTTCCTTGTAAATATAAATTATATTTAATTTTTTTAGTAGACGTATATACTCCTATTGTACCTTTTCCACCATTTGCAACAGCACCACTTCCTGGGATAGGACTAGCATCAATTCCCATCGCACTATATAAATCAGTCATATACTCATTTACATTTTTAATCCACCCATCACCTTGTGTTGGATAATCACTAGTATTTGGACAATAAATGGCTCCTATCTGACTTACAGATATATTTCCTTTTGAAAAATATATTCCTCCACTTTCCATTTTACTTGTTATTGTTATTATATTTTCTTGAGGACTAGCAAACTTATGCCCTAAATTCCAGCTTCCCCAGTTATTATCACGATTTACATAGTTCGTATCTGCACTACCAATACCTGTTTCATTACGCAAAAAAGCAAATGTAAAAACAGCATTTACATGATATTTTTCTTGACAATCCATAACAGTATCTAAAACAGATAATGCATTTTTTTTCTGTGCAGATGCATTTTTTAACCACTTTTTTAATCCTTCTTCCATTTTCTTTTTATCAGTAACTACTGGTGCAGAAGAGGCATCATTCGTTTTTACTACATAATCACCATAACTTGCTGTAAGACTTTGGAAACTTGTTGTTTCATATTCACTAAAATCAAATTTTGTAACTCCAAAACTAATATTAGAAACCTTATAAAACAAATACTTTGTCAAATCAACCATATTAGAAGTTTTATCACTTGATTCTAATATTTTAAACAACCAATTTGGTGTACCGACCTTTTGTTGTATCTGTTAATAATCTTTTAGCCGCCTCATGTTCTTTCTTGCACAAAATATTAACAAAATTAGGATTTTCATCATCTTTTTCTACTTTATATTTACAATTTGGTGTTTTAGCAACATATGATTGTTTATACACTGTACTAGTATTTACCTGTTGCTCCCCAACTTTATGAATATAATAATGAGAAGTCTCTGTAATAATATCTTTTGTTTTTTTATCTACTGAAGTCGTAGATGACGGAGAACCAATTTCAACAAATTCTGAATCACCTATATTAATTGTAGTCGAATCTGGTTTACCTTCTTTTTTCTTTTTTTGAAAATCATATTCTTTACTATAATCCACAATCCATACATTTGCCTTAGTCAAATCATACATCAAATTATCTTCCTCATATGTAAATGTATGAGTTACTTTATATTCCTTTGGATCAGTACTATAACTCTCTGTAGATCCAGTACTATACGCATAAGTTACTTGTCCATTATTAACTTCTTGAACAGATGAACTAGTAACAGTTTTGGTTTCTTTTTTATATGTATGAACTTCTTCATTAACAGTTGTTGTTATATTATCATATAAAGATATTGTAATCTCACTATCTTCTACTAAATCAGCTAATTCTAAAACAAAATCTTTATCTCCACCAACAATTAGCAAAGCCCATAAATATTCAAATGGCATTGTATATTTTGAAACTGCACTTTTATAATCGACTGTTATTGTAGATGCAGTATGTGTTACTTTTTTACTTTCATCATCTTTCAAGTTTTCTGAATAATCTGAAGTTTTTACTGCATCATCATTTGTTGAAAATTCTTCCGTAACTGTATTTATTACACCAAATACAGCATTTCCATCATCATCTAAAGAAAAATAATTAACAACATTTGTATCATTAGCAGCAATCATTGCATCAAAAGAAGATTTCTTTATATAAGTTAATTTTTTCACTCCACCTTCAGAATCATGTCTTTCAAATTCTATAATACCATCTAATATATCTTTATCTTTATTATTTTTAATCTTTGGATATTGAGTTATAATCTCTGCATTTAATAATTTTTCCAATTCTTCAACATTATCTAAGTAATTTGAATATAAATCATTTGTGCACCACATCAATTCTGCAGCAGTAACATCATCTAAAGAAGATATTTTTCTTCCCAATTTTTTTTCTAATCCCAATTTTTCTATAATTTCTTCATCTGTAAATTTTTTTATATCTTCATCTTTATATCCTAAATCTTTTAATGCTTCATTTATTAATTTATCTTTATCTATAGTTATTCCGCCTTCATCTACATCATTAGATATCTTTACATTATTAGTATATTCTGATGGTCTTCCTTTTTCATCTTTGTCCCATTTTCCATTATCCATAATAAAATGTTTCCACCAAAGCAGGCTTGCAATTACAATTATAACCAAAAGCACAAGTATAAATATGCCTATTTTTCTTTTTGATTTAAAAAATCTTTTTACCATATTCTCTTCCTTTTCCATCAATTTCCTCCTTTCTTTAAGATTTATCACTTATTTAAACATTTACATTAAATACCATAAAATTATATTGTGCTTTATCTTCCATTTGCTTATATTCATCATAATTTAATACTAGATTTGAAAAAACAAGCTTTTTTATAGTTCTTCCTGATGTATATGGATTCATAAACTTTATTTCTATTGTATTTTTTAATTTACTTTGAACTTTTAATCTATTTTGTATCACTTCATTATTATAAAAATAATATTTTGTATCATTTGTATCCTGTAAATATACTGATTTTGTACTATCATTAGTATCTAGTAAAATAGTATTATCTGATTTATTTTCAACTGATAAATTATAGATTTCATAATCCATATATGAATCTATACTATTAATTGTTATTAATATATCTTTAATCTCAGTTGTTTTATTTGGTATACTTCTACCTACATAATTATTTATATTTAGCTTATATTCTCCATTAATTTCAACAACAGTTATATAATCAAGTAGTCCTATATCATTGTCAATTTTACCTGTTGACAAAATATCATTTGAATATTCTATTTTATATGTATTACTTATCCAATTTTCTACAGTATATGACCTTGCTTGATTATTAAAAATATGTTCATAATATACTCTATTAAAATCTTCTATTGATGGAAACATTACTTCTTTACATTCATCTGTAAGTAACTCATATGCTCCCTCTATATTTTTTGAATTACAATATTCAATAAATTTTCCTATAACATCTGTATCTTTTTTCAAATTCTTTGTAGAAATATTCGTTCCTGAAATCGCAGATTTTTGTGATACAACTTCATTTTTTATAATTAAATTTTCAGCAATACTTTCATTTTTAGCATTATTAGTATTATTTTCTTTTTTAGCAAAATAATTTAATAATTGTATTATTCCAAGCAAAAAGACTATAAATAGTATAATAATTATAATCTTCCTCCTATTTTGGTTAAAAAATCTAATTAAATTATACATATTTATAGCCCTCCTAATTAATCTTTATAATATATTTTACTTGTATTATCAAATTGCTTAATAAGTCCATCTACAGTATCTTTTACCTCTTTTTCTTTTGCGTTTGATGGCATTTGTTTTCTAACACGATCTTCAATAGTTTTCTTGAAATCTTCTCTATCTTTATGCCCTAATTTACTTGTATTCTTTCCATAATCTTTTACTGCTTTCACTGTTTTTATTGCATCTTCTGTTCCATATCCATTTTTGTTCAATTCATATGCTGTTGCAATATCTCTAGCATCTGACAATCCATATCTAACACAAGCATCTCCAACTTCATCCATTGCTTCTTTAGCTTCTGTCATTCCACCTGTTCTCTTTGCCAATTCTCTTTGTAATTTCATATTATTTCTAGATTCTTTAATATTTTCTTGTATTTGTTCCTCTTTAACATCTTCTTCTGGCAACGCTGCTTGCTTAAATGTGTCTGTATCTTCCTTTATGTTTTCTCCTATGTCAGCTGCTTTATCGCCAAATCCTTTTGCAAATTTATATCCTCCAAGTGCTGCCCCAGTCATATATTGTGCTGCCTTGCTAGGATCTCCAGAAGTTATTCCTACTAATCCTGCTGCAGTCATCGCAGTAGCTGCTCCTGCTGCTCCCGCAACTCCACGTGCTAATGATCTTAAAGGTTTACTATTTTTAGATTTTAATACTATTTTTTCTCCATGCCTTGCAAGAACTTCTTGTACTCCTTTTCCTAATTTAAGTTTCTTCTTATCGTTATTAGAAACCCCAGAATTTGGAATATTGAGATTATTTCCACCAGCAAGATTTACATTTCCTGCATTTAATACTGTATTTCCAGCACCCCTTCCAGTTACATTTACTCCTCCTCCTGACAAAGTTCCTCCATTCAAGCCATTTATAACCGTATTTCCACTTGAAGTTACAGTGCTATTTCCATTCGTTCCGTTCACTCCATTTAAAATATTATTAACCATTCCAGATGCTTTGCCACCATATATCGTCGATGTATCTAAATCATCTTTAACATTTATTTTTCCATCATCACTACTTGATTCAGAACTTGAACCTCCTATTTCTTTAGATGTTTTTCCTCCAAGTGGTGTTTTTCCTAATAACTTATTAACTCCACCCATCATTATAGCAGCTCCAGCTGGACCTCCTAAGAATCCTGGTGTATGTGCTTTTTCAAATCCAAAGAATTGACGTAACAATTTTTCACCTTGTGTCATAAATCCTAATGCTATAACTACATAGAATAAATTTTTACTTGCAAAATCAAATGCTGAACCAATTAATACCATATATAATATTAAATGTAATGGTTGTATTAAAAGGTTAAATATATATTCCTTAAACCATTTATTAAAAGCCTGTGCTTGTCCATCATTCATCTTATCTATTGGATATGTTAATGCTACTAATGGTGCTATTAATGTTAAAAACGACATATATACAACCCTTTTTAAATATGTAAATGCAAATATAAATGTATATAAAACTAATACAATATATATTATTTTATATCCTATAGACGCATATGCATAGTTAGTAACATTATCATCACTATCTTGATATTGTAATAACATTCTAGCTTGTTCCATAAAATTATTTGTTGGCCATTTTAATACTGTTTTTCCATTTTCTTCAACAAATAATCCTGAGAACTCACTTGAATTATCCCCTGATTCTAATACCTCTTTTGCTTTTTTTACTTTTGTATCATCATCTATTGTAAATACTTGTGGTGCTTTACTTGTTGACACACCATTTGAATCTGCCGTTCCACTAACTCCATCTGGTAAAGTATCTCCATTTTCAATAATATCCGTTGCATCTACTAAATTAGTTAATTTTTTTACAAATATATTTGAAAATGACATTATATAATGCATTGTAAATAATAAGCAAATCGCAACAATCCAATCAATCAACCATTGTTTATATTTAGCCTTGTCCCCTGCACTACTTGATATAATTATTCTAATACCTACATAAACTAACACAGATAATAAAGCAACCAATGCAACATTTCTTAAAATCAGATACCATGTTGAAATTGTACTTTGCAATTGTTTTGCCGTTGATTCCAATACAACCTCTTCAGTTTCAGCATCTGTAGTTACAGTTTTATAATATGCATATGTAGTTTTTATCGCACTTCCTGTACCACTTGCATATTGTTTTATCTTATATGTATCTGTAGTTGTTTTAATCTGATATAATGCTGCATACTCACCATTAATACTTTTATTTCCTATATTCTCTCCATTATCTTTGAAATACTCTAATACAGCTTTACCAATTAAATCTGTTTTACTATCACTTAATGCAGCTTCATATGCAGTTGTTGCTTCTTTTGCATTTGTTATATCAACTTTAAAATCATGATCTGCAAAGTTAAATTTTGCATACTCTTTCTTATCTTCTGTCACTTCTTCATAATTTAAAGTTATCTCTTTCTCCTCTGTTTTAGAAGGTGTTGTAACAACAGTTCTTGACTGATCATCCATTGGATTAAAGAAATCCACATCAAATAAAGGAACCTGATTAGCAAAAATTTCATATGGCGATAGTTTTATTTGTGGCAACACAAAATCTTCCGGTAATGCCGCATTTGCTATATAATCAGAAACACAAAATGTAACAATTCCAGCAATTACCCCAGCCTTTAACACTGTTAAAACTGTACTAAATGCTAATGCTGCTCCGCGGAAGTGCAACTAATGCCGCAATACCTCCAACAACTACTACAACGGCCACTACTACTCCTAATATTTTAGCCAAAGTACTAGCACTAGTATCAACTTCTATCATACTTCCATCCATTTGCAACACTAATTTTTGTAATAATGATATAGCACCATCTCCAAGTCCAACAAACATTGATAAAAGTGGATCTAATAATTGACCACCTATCCCCTTATCATCACTTTTTGCTTGAATATTTTTGGGTGCAACAAAACTAAATGACATTATAATCAAAAATACTATTACTATCTTTTTAAAAATATTATTATTTTGAAAAACTTTCATAAAGTTTAAACCTCCTGACTACTTTACGCATTATTTCTTTTTGCAATATCATTTAAGTTTGTGTCCACAAACTCAAATTCTTTTCTAGTTGGCATTATCTTTAATATTGCCGAATCTGCACCTACTTTTAATAATCCTTCACCTTTTTGGCAAGTTACTAAAAAGTTAGCTTCTCCTTCTGAAAGTTTAAACACCTCTTTTAAGTATTGTATTTCAGATTTATCTTGTGCTAAAAATAGTTTTGTATCTGAAGATGTAAGAACTGCCTGTGCCTCTGGTTTCTCATAAAAGTCTTGGAATCTTTGAGAAACTATAGCAAGTGAAACATTTCTTTTTCTTGCACGTCTTGCCATTTTATTTAAAAAGTCAACAGCCTCTGGGTATGGTAACAGCATCCAAGCTTCGTCAACTAAAACTCTCTTTTGTGTAGCTTTTTTTCTATCTTCACTATTCTTTTTAACAAATTTTTCCCAAATCCAAGAAAGTAAAATTTGTTGTGCAAGCGGTCTTGCAAATCTTTCCTCTAATTGAGAAATATCTAAATTTATAAATGGTGCTCCATCTAACAATTCAAATGTAGATTGTCCATCAAAATATGCCATTTGGCCATCATATTCTCTTATGTATTGTTTCATAACTTTTAATAAATAACTATAATGATACTGATAATCCTGGTTTGTATTCTCTCTGGCTTTTCCTTGAATTCTTCTATACCAAGAACCAATTGTTGGCATATCTTTCTTTTCCTTTGCAAAAACATTACCTTGCATTAAATTTCCTGTTGATTTATACAGACTCTCTGGATTACTATTTATTCCAAGTGCAGCATACTCTTCTGCAACTGATTCAGCTATTATCTGTTTTGTAAGTTCATTAACTTCATCTGAACGTGTACTTCCTCTAGCCATTGTAAGTAATGCTTGCGTAACATCTTCTACTTTATTTTCAATATTTAATGTAACTCTTTCTTTACCTGTTATTTCATCTTTAACAATTTCAGTTTCTACATCAAATAAATTAATAACTGTTTGTGAAGTTGGACTAATTACAACATTAATTCCACCTAAACTTTCAGCAACTATTGTATATTCACCTTCTGCATCTAATGCTAAACTTTCTATTCCCATTAAAACAGATGATCTTGATATTAATGTTTTCATTGTAACTGATTTACCAGCACCTGATTTAGCAAATATAACCATATTATAATTTGAAAGTGATGAATGGAAATTATCAAATAAAATTGGAGTTCCTGTTTGCTTATTAAATCCTAATGGAACACCTGTTGGATGTCCTACCTCAGATGTTGTAAAAGGAAATACTGTTCCCATTGAATTTCTATCAAATGTATGTGTTTTATTTATTTTATCATTCATAAATGGCATATTAGATTTAAAAGCATCTTCTTGCATTCCCCAAGCAGTTTTTATTCCAACTAGTGTCTTTGCCATTTCAGAAGATAATAATTTTGTTTGTCTATCCAAATCTTCTAAACTATATGCATATAAAGTCGTTATAATAGAAGCTTCAAATAATTTATTAAATCCTGCTGCAATTTCATCTCTTAACTGCTCAGCTTCTAACCTCTTTTGAGCAAGTATACTTTCCCTATTTATATTTCCCTTATCAGATGCCATAATTCTTTCTGTTTCTAGTTCATTTATTACTCTATTTAAATCATTCTGAGATTTATCTTCTTTGATTGGGTTAATATATATAGATGTATTTGTATCACCAAACATATACATATCCCTAAATAATTCAGGGAAAGTACACATTCTAGGAAGAGATGATACAAAAAAGCTTCTTGCATATCTATTTGTATTAGATATTATTTCCAAATGATCTATATTAGAAGCATCCACTCCAGATGGAGCGATTAACTCTTTTATTGACTTTTTCTTTAATATTCTAATGTCATCATCTCGATATTCTCTAAACTGTTCTTGTAGATTTTCTACCTCTTGTTGTTTTTTCTTTTTTGCCATCTTTATCTCCTCCTTCTTTTTCTTCTGTTTTAGCCTTCTTTTTATTTTCTTTTTCCTTTTCTATTTTTTCTACTGCTTCATCAGCTAAGTCATCACCTATTGATCTTTTGTTTTGTTTAATTAAAGATATTGCCATTTGATCTATTAAATCATTTAACTCTGCTTCTTTTTGTTTTACTCTTCTTTCTTTTTCACTTTCTTCTACAATATCATATATTGTTTCATTTGCTTTTTTTATTGCATCTTGTTCTATTTTTATATCAAGTTCTTTCATACGTTTATCTAAAACATCTGGTGCTGTAGAATATAAATCTTCATATCCAGAATTTAATGCTTTTCTTAAATTAAATAGTTCCGCCTCATCTCTATTATAAGCAATGTATAATAATTCCGCTAATTCAGTTGAATCAAGTATTTTACTATTTATTCCACATACAGATAATGAACTAATTATTGCTTGTGCTTTAGTATACAATTCAGAAAATGCTAAACTTGAAATTTCTTTTTTGTCATAATTACCATTTGAAGCTTCATCTGAATAATATGGGATTATAACATAATAATGCTTACTTAATATATTCTTATTTAAACTCATTCTTTCTGTATTATTTACTATATCTACACCATATTCATATAAATTTCTTTGTCTAGTTAATTCATACTTATCCATCTTTAATTCTTCATCTGTATATCTGCCAGATCTAAACTTCTGATTATATTCCATTTGTTTATTTGCATATTCTTTTGAGATTGTATCTATTCTTTCTTTATATGTATTTATACTACTACTTAAATTTACGGTTCTTGTTTGCACATATATTTGAATTGGATATCTTAGAGTATTTAAAAATTGCAAAAAGCCTTGTTCAACACTATTTTTCTCCAATCCAGACATTAAGTCATAGTTTATTCCTTGACATTCTATTACCATTAGAAATCTTTTTCCATCTTTTTGAACAATCAAATTGTCTTCTATTTTATCAAATTCCATAAATTTAAAAATAGATTCTTTATTATAACTTTGAGGAATATTTGCCGTTTTTGTTGCTTGAGTATTTTTTTCTTTATTTTTCTCTTTTTTGTTTTTTGGTTTTTTTTCTCTAAATTTTAATACAACAAATATAACACATAATATAAATAATATACTAACCATTATACCTAACAACAATGTTAAAGCATTTATTAATTGATTACTCTCCATCTTTAGTTTCCTCCTCTTGTTTATATATGTAAACTTTATTACCATTCTTCTTAAATTTAATCCATCTTAAAATAACATCATCTATATTTTCTCCACCTGTTTTTTTTGTTATTTCAAATGCATTAGATTCTGGTACCTTTAATGTTCCTATTACAAAACCTATTGCTGCACATATTACTGTAATAATAAGTCCTGCCGTTCCAAAACCCAACATTCTTAATATAAAGTAAAAAACTAATCCTATTCCAGCGCCTACACATGTAAATATTAATCCTTTTGTTGAAAAAATATATAATATTCTTCCTTCTCCTTTATAATTTCTTGGTATTTCATAAGTTTGCATATTTTTTTCCTCCGTATTCTTTTTATATTTATACATTATTAATTATAGCATAAAATTGTGGATAATTGTACTCTTTTTATCAAAAAAAGTGGAAATTTAATATATTTGTAACATTCTTGTAATATCAATATATAAATATTTTTTTATATCATTATAGGGATATACGTATTTAGAAGATTTTATTAAAATTTATGTTGATATTTAAACAATTAAAAATATTTATAAAATAAAAAAAGAATAATCTATTTCTAGACTATTCCTTAATTTTTTATATTTATTAGCTTGCCATACCAAATATAAATGAAGCTATAGCTGTTGCTGATACAACTAATACTATACCAACAATTAATGGTACAAAAGATTTTTTATATTCTGCTTTTTCTTCAACTGAACCTAACATATATTTTACACCTAATACCATTAATATAATAACTGAAGCTATTATAGCCACATTTCTTATTAATCCCATTATGTTACTTGCTTTTGCAGTTAATTTTGATGAATCACCTTGATAATTAGCACTTAATGACTCAAATGATACATCAGCTGCAAAAACACTTGTTGCAAAAGTAGTTAACATTATAGCTACTAATAATATTGTAATTATTTTTACTGTTTTTTTCATTTTATTTCCTCCCTTTTTTATTTCTATATTATAAAATTACCTAGTTTTCTAAGTAAACTTTAATAACTAATTTTGGCCTAAAAAATTGTTTCCAATTTGTATAGCTAATTCCCATATTCCAAATGCTCCAAAAGCTACAAGACATCCTATTATAAATGGAACCATTGAGTCTTTTATTTTAGCCTTTTCTTCAACTGAACCTATCATAAATTTTATTCCTAATACTGCTGCTATTACAACTGCAATACATATTGCTGATATTAATAATATTTTATATAAAGAATCTGATGTGCTTTTTAATGCACTTTTATCTATAGTAGTATCTGAACTTTCACCAGATTTTATAAAGCTATCTCCTCCTGTTATCACATCTGATATTCCTGTTGCATTAACAACTGGAACAGTTAAAAACATAATACTAATTGTAAATAAAATAACTTTTATAATTAACCTTTTCAATCCTAATCTCCTTTTGTATTAATGAAAAGCATTATATATATATGAAACAATTACTATTCCTGATGTTGCCAATATGCAACCTATAATATATGGTACCATTGTTTCTTTATAACTAGCCTTTTCTTCAACACTTCCTAATATATACTTAACACCTATTACCATTAGTACTATAACTGATGTCACTATACTTATATTTCTAATAGCCGCTAATATTACTCCTGTTTTATTAAAAATTAATTCTGTTTCTACATTT
>OGQQ01002465.1_pt1 | contig 11939 bp, 12 predicted proteins | sample 1553281 | NCBI WGS metagenome assembly OGQQ01 (sample SAMEA2579937, study PRJEB22360) | human gut metagenome | biome: human gut; feature: human-associated habitat; material: faeces | place: Denmark | collected 2008/2010 | reverse complement strand
CCCGCGACCTCAACCTTGGCAAGGTTGCGCTCTACCAACTGAGCTATTTCCGCAATTTGCAAATAATCAATCATTTACAAATATTGAAATAGCTATTTTATACCTCAATGGAGACCCAATGGAGAGGATTTTCACCTCCTGCAAGTTAATAAAATCGTGTTATAAGTTTTTAATTGTCATTGTGTTAGACTATCGACTATCCATAGCCCAATGTGGAGTGTATTTTCATAATTGCATAATGTGTTAATTTTTAATGAATTGAAGTAATTTCGAGAGATTAACCGCCCCCAACCTCGGTTCAGAAAAAAGAGAGGACAAACATTGCAAAGGGGGTATATTTAAGACCCCTTTGCAAAGTCTGTCCTCGTAATTCGTGGAGAAAAACGCGCTGGAAAATTTTCCCCTGCTCTCTCCTTTTAAGAATTGTTGTGTTGCTTTTGTTTCTGTGGAAACACAAGGACAAACATTGTCAAACGGTCTAATTATAGACCCCTTGTCAAAGTCTGTCCTCGTATCTTTTATATGAATTGCTCTAAATATTTTTCCTTGAATCCAGTCAGCGGGAAACGAAACTCTTTCTGTATGCCCTCCAATGATGTGTAACCGAATACGACCGTATCGCTCTTGATATGTGCTTCAAAGAGATTGAGCATACAGTTTGATTTGGGTAAATCTATGATGTTGGGGAATTTGATAGCGAGATAACCCTCCTCTACAGCTTTTGGATTCAGTTGATAGGAAAATCCTACCATATAACGACCTCTTTTTTGAAAACAGATGGCCATATCTTTCGTAGGGTCCATGTCGAGTTCAAAGATATAGGTGAACTCCCGTGGCGTGGGGTCATCGGTTCTGCGTCCCACGAACAGGCCAACGCCGTGGTCATTATCATAAGATACGCCTTTGGAGACATACGAAACTTGAACATCGTCGATCGTCTCTGTGCCCGTTTTTCAATCGATACTTGGTGTTTTTCTTTTCATTTTAGCTAAAATTTATATTGTGATTAAATCTTTGATTATGATGTAAATATACGAAGAAATTATGAATTATGCAAGTAATATAAAAAGGACAAACTTGGACATACGGTATGAAATAAACCGCTCTGTCCAAGTCTGTCCTAATTGTGAGATACTATTTGAATATATCCTTAATTGCGATTAAATCATCTATTTTAGATGCTGTATTATTCATCTGTTCTTCTATCATTTTTCGTTTGTATTTAAAAGACAGTTTATGATTTTTCTGCTTATACCATTTCTTTACACAATATTCGATGGCATAAACGATCATCGAACTTATTACCGATAGAGTGCATATAAAGAAGAGGATCGAACAAAGACAACCGATAAAACTTACAAGACAATACAAATAGCTATTATCGACATCAAGTTGTGCAATATATACCACGCCGATATAACTAATGACTAAACCTATGATATTTTGATTTATAGACAGTTTGTCTAAAATCTTTATATCTCCACTCGCCATATTATTTTAACATATTAAATCTCTCCTGCCTGCCATGCAGAGACACAGCAGGAAAAAGTATTTAACAATATTATATTTGAAAATTCTTTTACACTATGAATACTATTACTTGTATGTGATGATATTTCCGTATTCTTTAGTAATGGCGTCCAAGAATTTTTGTTCAATTATATGGTATTTGTAAATGATGATGGATTTCAAATTGGGGTTTTCTTTGCATTGTAATATTTCCAGTTTTTTGCATTTGCTGACGTCCAAAGAGGTCAGTTGATTATTGTTGCAATCTAACGTCACCAATGCCGTAGCTCCACTGACGTCTAAAGAAGTCAGTTGATTATTGGAGCAAACTAACCAATCCAATGCCGTAGCTCCACTGACGTCTAAAGAAGTCAGTTGATTATTGTAGCAACCTAACGTCTTCAATGCCGTAGCTCCACTGACGTCTAAAGAAGTCAGCAATGGATTATTTTCGCACTCTAACCACTCCAATGCGGTATTTTTGCTGACGTCTAAAGAGGCCAGTTGATTATTGCTGTAGCAAGATAACCCCTTCAATGCCGTAGCTCCACTGACGTCTAAAGAGGTCAGCAGTGGATTATTATTGCACTCTAAGTACTCCAATGCGGTATTTTTGCTGACGTCTAAAGAAGTCAGTGAATTATTGGAGCACCCTAACTGCTTCAATGCGGTATTTTTGCTGACGTCCAAAGAGGTCAGTGAATTATTGGAGCACTCTAACTGCTCCAATGCCGTAGCTCCACTGACGTCTAAAGAAGTCAGTGAATTATTGGAGCAATATAACTTCTTCAATGCTTTAAAATAGCTTATTTCGTCAATATTACGGATTTTCACTTGATCATCATCATACCAACTTATATCGAGCGATACAATGACTGAAGCTTCTTTCTCGGATATTTTCCTATCTTTATTTTTATCAATATTGAGGTTTAAAAGTGCTTCCTCAAAATAGGGGTCTTTAAATTCGATAATCGGACTGTCGTCTGTCCAGCTATTATCTCCGTTATTGTCTTTTGAGCAGGCGTTAAACGTTGTAATCGTAATAGCTATAAGAGCAAATAATAATAGTTTTTTCATAACAAATAAATTTATATTGGTTAATAATCAGTCTTTGGCTTTTTCAATCAACAAGCTTACTTGTTTTGCGTGTAGTTTCTGCAATAACTCTTTTTCAGCATTGGGCACAAATTCATAATTTCCTTTTGTACGTTCCAAAATGACCCATAAGATTTTTGAAAAGAAGATACGGTCATCATCATTGGGAACATCATCCCCGCTACGGGCAATCATGCTATTTGCGACCGTTTCAATAATTTTGTCTTCTGTAAGTTCAGCAGGAGGATAATCGTCGATAATTAGCATAATTTTCTCGAACCATTCTTTCAAATAGGAATCTTTGGCAACCTCTTGGGCTACCTGCTCAAATCGGGACATAATAATTACCAATGTACCGTATCAACTCCTACTGCGGTGGGTTATATGCAAAAAAGAAAGTGTGGAGTTGTTCGTTTATCTAACAGGAGGTTCTGGAATACCCGTGCATTAAATAAACAATACCCCACACCGAATAGAATATATCGAGAATGATATATGCCTATACACGGTGACGAGCGTTGCGTTATCCTTAATGCACTCGAAAATTTTCCAGATTTCCTGTTAAGGATTAGCGAAACACTTTCACTAAACTAATATGTCTGCCGTCCTTATGGGACAGCACCACAAAGTTAGGAAATGTTTCTCAATACGCAACACTCTTGGGGTATTGTAGTTGCAAAGTTCTTGAAAACAAAGCATCTTTCCAATAGCACGGCTTATGGAATCAAAACTTTGTTCTTTATAAATTGGGACAAAAGATTTTGTGGTTACGCCTGCATAACCTCTGTAAATTATGAGTTGCAGGTTGTTCCTGTTTACAATTATCGACCTTACGCCAGCATAAAAACAAAGATTAGGGGCTGCAAAATCTTCTCGAATTTGCAACGCCCCTACTCTCTGTAATTTGCAGTTTTGCCATGTCGATCTGCAAGCCGAGTTTCATTCACCAGCAATCTTCAGTATCACGCTATCCATACAGATTGCCTGTCCGCTTGCTAATCTGCCCCACCAACAGCAACCGTATTCCTCGATGATTATCTCTCCCTCCCGTTTCAGCCGTTCAGCCAACCATGAATCAATCAGCCACCATTCCATCACATCACCCGAGAATGGATAGATATACTCTGCTGGTAACAAATTCTTATTCAGCATTTCATCCACGACTGCGGTTTGATTCGTCAGTACGCAGTTCTCCACCAATCGCTGTGCTGTCATAATAGATGCTGTTGTGTGGCTATGTTGCGTAGCCATTGATTAGCAAATACGGTGTGGTCTGCCTGTAAACGACGGTTCAGCAAAATGCCCTCGTTCGTCCATCTAACGCTGTACTGCTCCATACCCATATAATCGTTGCGATAGTAGTAGGGAACGAATTGCTGGCTTTCTTTGTGCAGGGCGATAATCATTTCAGGGTCGCGCATGGCATCTCCGTTCTGCCGTCCGTAATGAGCCAGCGAAATGTGGTCGTACTTGTCTGTTCGGTCGATGATTTCGATATGAACAGGCATATACACTCCGTCTGTGTTGTCGATTTTCGATTTTTGCAGAGCCAGCAATTTTTGCAGGATCTCTGACGCCTTTCTGTCCAATGTTTTCATGGCTTTTTTATTGATTTCACATTCGACAAGGGGGAGGGGCTTTGATCTGTTACTCTGTTCGTGGGCGGTATATGGATAGAAACGAATAGGGACAAACTTGGTCGAGGGGTATGAAATATAGACCCCTCGTCCAAGTCTGTCCTTCCTCTGCCTATACCTAAAACTCGTATTTCTTCTTGCCGAGTTTGAAAGCCCGTGCTTGGTTCTGCTTGCAGTTCTCCAACTCGAAAAATAGGCCGATGACCTTTCGATCCACTCGTCCCTCGAACGGGATGCCATTATCAGAAATCAACTGCCGCATGAACGCGTTGGCCTCGTTCGCTGGTACGATGTCGCCCGTGCGGAAACGGCCATATACGGCCTGCTGCATCTTCTCGGAGGTGAGTAGCTGGTTCTCCTCGATGCTGCCCAATGCAGCCTCGATTGCGCGACGGTCGTAACCGAGGGCTTCGATACGTTTAGCTCCCAATATCGTGTGAGCTTTCACCATCGTCGCACACTCCTCGCCCAACTCGTCGAGCATATAACTCGGCTCTGCATCGGGGTTGGCCGCCTGTAACCTGTCGAGCTGGCTCACCACCACCCGCCATAACTCCTTGGCACTTTTCAGCTCTGCCTGCTTACGGCGCAGACGATCCTCGTCCGTAACGGGCTGGTCGTATTTAACGACCTGCGTGTGAAAGGGTGTCCCCTTATAGGCGGCCTTTACCGTAGAGGGATATTTGTAGTAGGCTCGTATCTTCTCGTCCTCCCACGCGTTGTCCCACATAAAGTGGTTGCGCTTGCCGTCGCGGGTAATGAACCGCTTGTAGTCCATTCCGCCAATAGCTTCCGACAATGCACCTCTCTCGATTTCGTTGGCGGTAGGGATAGCTGCCACTTTGTTATATATGGCCTCCTTGCTCTCCAACTGCTGGATGAGCGTTTCACGCGGCAGGCACGCCAGCTTGCTATCCGTGTTGGTTACATGGTGGAGTTTCGCCACACCGTTGCGGAAACGACCGACGGCCTGCACCACCTCGGTCTGCGGGTCGATCATCGAGTACGGTGCATGGAATACGTCCGTCAGTACAATGACGTTCGGCTGGTAGTCCAGCTTGATGTCCACAGCCGAGTAGAAACGGCTGGTGAAGAAATTGACCTCGGCCAGTTCTGTAAGGTTGTCGCTCACGGCAGCAAATCCCTCGCGCTTGAGTTTGCGCACGCTCTTCTCGGAGCAGAAAACCTTGCTGCACGCTTGAAGTTTAAGGGTCTGAATAAGGCTCAACGTCGCATCCGTCGAGTTGAAGAAGATGCAGACTTTTTCGCCTGCCTTGCGGTAGCGTTCCAATAGTTTCCGCAGTACGCATACCGTGTTGTTGGTGATGACCACCGTCAAATCCTTGCAGTAGTCATAGGTGGGAACGATCCGCAGCATCTCGAATCCCTGCTCCTCGAAACGTGGATCAGACGGGAGGATGGGCGTTGCGGACACCATCGCCTTACCCTTGAACTTGAAAAAGTCCTCGACGGGCAGGTAGATGTCCCCGCGATAGCCCACGTCCTGTATGGGTTTCTCGCACTCATCGAACAGCAGGAAGTACTCTTCGTAAACCGCAATCCCCAACTCGTACATGGCGGGCAGCACCTTTTTGTCGAAGCCTTCGGGCGTGGTGATGATCTTACGGTAGCCGTCCTCGTCACCAGCGAGGTAGGTTTTCACGTCCTCGCGCGTCGTGCCCTCGTACACAGCAAAGAGGAACTTGTGTTGAGCCTGTTTCCCGATGATGACAGGCACGTTCGGCTCGATGATGATCGAATGACGTGCAGCATTGATTTCCAGCGTCGTCGCGCCGCAACCCGTCATTACCTTGTTCAGAATCGTGTTCGTCGGAATCTCTTTCATCACGTCCGAGAGCCACGATCCCTTTTCAATACTTAAATCTTTTACGATCATATAATTTTTAGTTTCCGCCTCCACTTACTGGGCTTTCGGCTTCCTCCCACAACCTTGTCTGCTGCGCAGTCAGACGTGATTGCGGAACAAAAGTATATCACAGACTTTTGGGAAACTAATTTTTAAGAGACCCATTTTGAGACAAATAGGCCGCAAAAATGCGACCTATTTGTTATTTGGAAAATCAATTTACTTTCTGTATAGAGGCTGGTACGGATCATCAAGAGTACACGCTTTCGCTCTTAATAAAGAGGGGTGGGGATTCTTCTTCACAACTCGTGTTATATTCGTTCGGATGTAGTGTTCATCAATTGCAACATCTATTGATTCCAATTTCAGATAATGGAGGAACTTGCCAATAATTCGACAAATTGCCGTACTGATTGTAGTCTCCTCTTGGGATATTGTTTTAAGCATTTTATAGGTCCCGTATATGATAGCAGGTGAATAGTCATTCATCGACTTGCGACCTGCTTTATGTCTCAACTTTAAATCTTCGACAACCTCCTCTCGTGTGTATATACCCTCTATATTCAGATATTTACTGCAAAAATCTTTTAATACACAACGTAATAGGTAGTTGTCGTAATTACGGAATTTTGCCGTATGACCATTCATCTTAATTGTTACTTCGTTGTACTGATAGGGATCGTCGGGTGTACTTTCACAGAATAGATACATTTTCAATAAATCGTCTCTTAAATTCTGTGGATAATAGTCATCTGGATTAGTTGCAGGATTTTCTTTAAAATATTCGTCTCCACCTTTTGTAAAGAGCAGGCAGTGCGTAATAACACGCAAGACCCAACAAATTGTATCATAATCATCGGAAGTGATTTTATCACGAAACGATTTGAGCCAAGGGTCATTCACAAATATTATTTCGATACTTGTTGGATATGTTTGTAATGTTAGATTTTGAATGGCATCTATTTCATGACCTAATATTTCGGGAAAGAAAATTGCTTCACAATATTGGTCGTTGAAATATCCCTCCAAATAGGGACGTATTTTTTTGTACTTATCAATATCAATCGTAATTTCTTGATATTTCCTAACGTTTTTTTCCATAATTAGTTGGGGTTATTGTGGAATAAATATACAAAAAACAAAGGACAAACTTGGAAAAGGGGGCTATAATTAACCCCTTTTACCAAGTCTGTCCTACTATCTACCCAATTAACTAACCATAAGATCAGCAGAATTAGGAGGACAAACTTTGTACAGCGGTCTATAAATCATACCGCCGTACAAAGTCTGTCCTCGTTCAACCACATATCTACAAGCAGTAAAAGGACAAACATCGACATAGGGGTATATATAAGACCCCTTGCCGATGTCTGTCCTCTTTCCAACCTATAATAGATGAGCCATTGCCGCGTCAATTTGGCTGTTTTCAAACGAATCCAAATAGATTTGAGTGGTGGATAGATCAGAGTGTCCCAATGATTCGGAAATCAATGCCACGCTCACACCCGATCGTTTGAGCACCGTGGCATAGGTATGACGAGCTACATAGGTCGTTAATGGCGTATGCAGTCCGATTTCCTCACTCAATTCGTGCAGGCGTTTATTGACGTGCTTTAAGGTCTTTTTCACGCGTTCCAATATCTGCTTCTCGGTCGTGTGGATAGTACGGTCAAGGATTGGAAAGATATAGTCCTCCTCCACTTGGTCGGTGTGATACTTGTCGATGATTTCCTGTGCCTGTTCCGTCAGACAGCAGTTCATCATCTTACCTGTCTTGCGTCTTGCATAGTAGATTCTACCATTGTCGATGTCGCCGTATGTCAGCAGGGCAATGTCTTTGAAATTGATCCCAGCCATGAAATACGAGAACAGAAAGATGTCTTTGGCAAGTTGGGTATAAAAGTCCCTGCCCGACAAATCCAACTCAATCAGTTTATGGATGTCCTCTTTCGTAATGGCACGCTTGCGGGTATTCGTCCATAGGCTACCCACTTTGAACTGCTGGAAAGGATTCGATTTAAGCACGAATACACCCTCTGAAACAGCCTTATTATAGACTGCTTTCAGTACGCTGAACTTGGTAGCAAGGCTGTTGTTTCCGTTGCCACGCTGACGCAGGAAGATTTCAAACTCACGCAGGTAGGTTAAATCCAACTCCTCAAAGCGCATGTTCGTACTCTTGAAATGTTGCATCAAAGCAAGTGTTACCTTGTGTTTACTGGCTGAACCGTACTTTTCGACCTTTTCCAATCTGTCGATTATCTGCTTGAAATAATCGCCTACCGTACAATCCATACGCTTACCGATGGTATCAAACAGCGTTTCAAAGGTTACAGGGATTTCGAGGGCTTCCAGTTTCTTAATCTTCTTTTCGTACTCTTTGATTTTGGCGGTTATCTGAAACTGAATATCATCCCTGTCGGGGCAGTCTTCTGTTACTTTTTGTGCTTCTGCATCCCAGTATTCACGGGATACGGAAACACCCAAACCGACCGATTTTTTGCGGTTATCATGGAAGAAAAGCAGGCATAAAGGGCTGGTGTTGTTCTTATAGATTACGTCCTTGCGGAGTATTACTCTGAAAGTCATTGTTTTGCATCATTAGATGCAGGAGGAAAAACACATTTCCAATGGGGAGTTTAATGGAGAGGCAATGGAGAGGAAGAGCCATGGAAAGGCCGTTTCAAGCCTGTTTCCTGCCACGGGCAAACAAAAAAATCAGCAACCTTATTTCTACAAGTTGCTGATTTTCAGAGCGGAAAACGGGACTCGGACCCGCGACCTCAACCTTGGCAAGGTTGCGCTCTACCAACTGAGCTATTTCCGCAAATATGCCGAAACTTTCGTTTCGGGACTGCAAATATAAACGGAAAAATTCATTCCGCCAAAATTTTCCGGGGAAAATTCCGGATTCCGCCGCCAAAGGCATGCTCAGAGCCATCCGGCCGTCAAATGCCGCGCCCCACGGCGGCAGGGCCGCGGCAAAAACCGACACCGTGACCGCTTCCGGCCCGGCCATCTTCCGGCCCGAAATGCCGCGACCGGGACCCGCGCCGAAATTCGCGCCGAAACGCCCAAACAATCCGGTCCCCGGAAGGAGAAATCATTTGGCCGATCGGCCCGGAGCCCCGGCTTCACTTCCAGGCAGTTTCCGGGCAACATCCGGGCAACGAGCTCCATCCCCTGACAACCGGCCGGAGAGGCCCTCTCCCCCTGTTCCAAACGACGGTTTCAGCGAATGCCATCGGACCGGAACACCCCGTCCTTCCGCCCGTCCGGACCAGACTCCCGGGAAACGGGGCCGTCCGCCTCGCCGGTCCGGTTTCCGTCCGGGAACAAAATCCTACGGAAAACGCAGATCTCCCGGCCCGGCCGAAAGGCCCGTTCCGAACCGGCTCCGCACCCACCCCGAATGCCTCCTCGAAAAACAGACACCCCCGGCCGCAGGGCCGGAGGTGTCGCGAATTTATCCGGGAATCGGGCTCCCGCCGAAACCGGGACCGGATCAGCGGACCTTGAATCCCTCGTCGGCGCGGACCGGAATGGGCAGGCTCGCATAGTAACCGCTTTCGAGCTTGTCGCGCACCGACTTGAACGCCTCGAGCGTATAGTTCACGTCCTCGAGCGTATGGGCCGCCGTCGGAATCACGCGCAGAATGATCTCGCCCTTCGGGATCACCGGATAGACGACGATCGAACAGAACACGCCGTGGTTCTCGCGCAGATCGACGATCAGGTTCGTCGCCTCGGGAATGCCGCCCTTCATGAAAACGGGGGTCACGGGCGAATTCGTCACACCTATATTGAACCCGTTCTCCTTCAGCCCGCTCTGCAATGCGCGGACGATCTCCCAGAGTTTCTGCTGGTACTCGGGATGGTTGCGGATCAGCTCCAGACGCTTCAGCGCGCCGATCACCATGGGCATCGGGAGCGACTTGGCGTAGAGCTGCGAACGCATGTTGTAACGCAGCAGGTTGATCAGCCAGCGGGGGCCGCTCACGAATGCTCCGATGCCGGCCATCGACTTGGCGAAGGTGTTGAACAGCACGTCCACGCCGTCCACCACGCCGAAATGCGAAGCCGTACCGCGGCCGCCCTCGCCCATCGTGCCGAAGCCGTGCGCATCGTCCACCAGCAGGCGGAACTGGAAGTCCTTCTTCAGCGCCACGATCTCGTCGAGTTTGCCCAGGTCGCCCTTCATGCCGAACACGCCTTCGGTGATGACCAGCACGCCGCCGTTCTGCTCCTCGGCCAGTTCGGTGGCGTGTTTGAGTTGCAAACGCAGCGAATCCATGTCGTTGTGGCCATAGACGAAGCGCTTGCCCTTGTGCAGACGCAGGCCGTCGATGATGCAGGCATGCGCCTCGGCGTCGTAAACCACCACGTCGCGGGGGGTGAGCAGGCAGTCGATGATCGACAGCATGCCCTGGTAGCCGAAGTTGAGCAGGAAGGCGTCCTCCTTGCCGACGAACTCGGCCAGCTCGCGTTCCAGCCGCTCGTGGTATTTGGTCTGGCCGCTCATCATGCGCGCTCCCATCGGAGCCGCCATGCCGAACTCGGCGGCGCCTTCGGCATCGGCCTTGCGCACCTCGGGATGGTTGGCCAGTCCCAGGTAGTTGTTCAGGCTCCAGTTGAGCATCTTCTTTCCCCGGAACACCATGTGGGGACCGATCTCGCCCTCGAGTTTCGGGAAGGCGAAATAGCCGTGAGCGTACGACATGTACTGACCGATAGGTCCGCCCGCATTTTTTTCGAGGCGTGCAAAAATATCAACCATATTTATCTGATTTAATGTAATTTAATCTCCATTTTCGTTCGATTCGGACACACAAAGGCGCGAATCGAACCGATTCGGCAGTCAAAAGTAGCCGTTTTTTGTACCACGGGGATGCGTATTTATACTTATTTTTCGCCCCGGATACCGGACGGAGCGGCCCGCCGCGCAGCCGTTCCGCCCGGAGTGTTCCGCGAGGCGGGTTTTCCGGCGCTCCGGAGGACATATTCCGGGAATTTTCCCTATTTTTGCCGTATGACCTCACTCTATCACGACATCATCTTCGGCCCGGTGCATTCGCGGCGGCTGGGCCTCTCGCTGGGCGTCAATCTGCTGCCCACGGAGTCGAAACTCTGTTCGTTCGACTGCATCTACTGCGAATGCGGCTGGAATGCCGACCACCCCGGAGCGCGCCGGTTCAACGCCCGCGACGACGTCCGCCGCCTGCTCGGCGAGACGCTGCGCCGCATGGTGGATGCGAGCACGCCGCCCGACGTCATCACCTTCGCGGGCAACGGCGAGCCGACCATGCACCCCCGGTTCGAGGAGGTGATCGACGACACGCTGGCCCTGCGCGACGGGCTGTGCCCCGGAGCGAAGGTCTCCGTGCTCTCCAACGCCACGCAGCTCCACCGCGAGGAGGTCTGCCGCGCCCTGTCGCGGGTGGACAACAACATCCTGAAGCTCGACTCGGCGTTCGATGCGACCGTGCGCCGGATGAACAACCCGCAGAGCCCCGCCTATTCGGTCCGCGACACCGTCGAGCGGATGAAGCGTTTCGGGGGGCGCATGATCCTACAGACCATGTTCCTGCGCGGCGAGTGCGGCGGCGCGCCGATCGACAATACCACCGAAGAGGAGGTCGCGGCATGGCTCGCCCTCGCGGACGAAATCCGCCCCCGGCAGGTGATGGTCTATTCGCTCGACCGCGACACCCCCTGCCAAACGCTCGAAAAGGTTCCCCGCGAGGAGCTGCTGGCCATCGCCTCCCGCGTCGAAGCCCTCGGCATTCCCTGCTCGGTCGCATGATCCGCTCCGTCACGATGGGAGCGCCCGC
>OGQQ01002459.1_pt1 | contig 11980 bp, 10 predicted proteins | sample 1553281 | NCBI WGS metagenome assembly OGQQ01 (sample SAMEA2579937, study PRJEB22360) | human gut metagenome | biome: human gut; feature: human-associated habitat; material: faeces | place: Denmark | collected 2008/2010 | reverse complement strand
GCCCCAAAGCAGTTCACGTCCAGTGATCCATGATCGTCCGTATAGATCAAGATCACGTTCGGATGAGCCGACTGAGCCTCAACGATACCAGCGAGCAGAAGCCCGCTGGTAGTTAAAATGAGTTGTTTTATATTCATGATTTATTTTCAAATACGATACCTCGCCTTAGTCCCAGTTCGGATTTTGCTCCAAATTTGGATTCAAGACTGTTTGGTTATAAGGGATCGGCCATAAATAATCTCGTTTCGGATTAAAAGAACGTTTCACGACTGCTATTCCATCATAATTATGCATCATACCATTATTCTCTTTCTCGGCGGTTTTCCAACGCAAGATATCCGAATAGTAGAGTCCTTCAAAGGTCAACTCGATACGGCGTTCACGGCGGATTACCTCACGCATCTGATCTTTCGTCAAACCTTTTGGTACTTCCGGCATATTGATATCCGGACGCCTACGCAATTGGTTGATGGCATCATAAACTGACTGATCAGGACCACTCGCCTCATTCTGCGCCTCGGCATACGTCAACAGAACTTCCGCATAACGAATTAAAATGAAATTGAAAGCCGAACGTTCTACTAAAGGAATCGTTACATCATCCTCATAAGAAGTGTATTTCTTCACACCGAAACCCGTAGTCGCCACATCTTCTTTTGTGATCGTCTTTCCTAAATACGGATAACCGATGCAAACGATCGATTTCAATAAACGAGGATCTCTGTTCTCATACGGACGAGTCGGATCATAAAGCGGTGACTCTTCTATCGTCTTCCCGTCAATACAGAGATATGTATCAACCAGTTCCTTCAAGGGAGCCGGACGATTCAAGCGCCAGATATTCTGATCATAATCCGTTGGATACTCCGGCAATTTCGCTTCTATATCAAAGATTACCTCACAATTATATTTATTATCTTCGCTAAAGAAATGACGATAATCATTGAATAATTGATAAACGCCAGACTCCATTACCTGCTTAGCAGCTTGGGCCGCCTCCGCCCAACGAGAATTATATAATAAAGTACGGGCTTTTAACGCTAACGCAGCACCTTTTGTCGCACGTCCCAAGTCTGAGCTAGCATAGGTGTCCGGTAGCACGGCAGCGGCCTCCTCCAAATCCTTGACAATCTGATTCACTACCTCGTCCTTGGAATTGCGAGGTAATTCGGCTTGCTCATCCGCATTGGGAGCATCTATAATCAGTGGCACACCTCCGAATTTATCGACCAGACTTAAATAATAGAAAGCTCGTAAGAACTTGGCTTCACCCACCATCTTCGCCTTCTCCGACTCATCCATATCAACACCTCCGACATTAGCGATGAAAGTATTCGTACGGCCAATACCAACGTAACAGTTCTTCCATAAACTTCCGATTAGAGCCGTAGTAGACAAATGTTCACCCTTTCCAATCGCTTGCGTACCATTCGCCTCGTTATAAGGCATCGCATTCGCTGTCAACATATCGAATTCCATCGTATGCAATGAACGCCAAGGTTTCAATGCGTTGTAACATCCCATTATACCGGCGCTCGCATGCTCTTTTGTCTTCCAGAATGTTTCCGTGGAATATTGATCGGAAGGATCTACATCCAACCAGCTATCGCAAGCGATTAAACTCATACAAGCGACAGCGACACATATCATCTTATATATTTTACGTCTCATATTATTATTCCTTATTATTTAAAATGTGACATTAACACCTGCCGTATAAGTCCGTACAGACGGATAGGCATACCAGTTGCTTCCCTTCAAGTTCTTCTCCGGATCAAAATCCTTCATCGGAGAGAACGTGAATAAGTTTTGCGCATTGACAAAGACCTTTAATCTCTTAACCACACCGCTTTTCAAGAAAGAGGCCGGTACGTTATAAGAAAGTTGCAAGTTCTTCAAACGTAAATAAGAGGCATTTCTCAACCAGAAATCATTTGTACGGAAATTCTCGTTCAAGCATCCTTCATACGTAGTCAAGATAGGCAATGTAGCGCTGGTTCCCCGCTCGGGAGTCCAAGCATCCGTCAACCATTGTTCCGGCAAACCACAACCAAACCATAAAGGAGTAGCACCAATGCGGTCTCCATATGTATAGACATCAGTTACACCTTGGAAGAAAGCGCCCAGATCCCAATCCTTATATCCTAAGTTGATATTGAATCCATAAGTTATCTTAGGAATCACACCACCACGTATCTGGCGGTCATCTTCGGTAATTTTCCCATCTCCATTCGTATCCTCAAACTTCAGATATCCCGGTTTAGTAGCTGCGGTTTGATACGGACTATTCTTGATTTCCTCCTCAGATTGGAAAATACCGATAGCATGAAGCATATAATAAGAATCGATAGGCTTTCCTTCTTCCAAGATAAACATTCCATCAATGATTGTTTGCCCCTTCAAGCTAGCGATCTTATTCTTGATAAAGGTCATATTTCCATTTACCTCGTAACGGAAGTCCCCGATATTGTTCCGATATCCCATATTCAACTCGAAACCTTTATTGCTCACCTCGCCGATATTACGGATCGGGCCATCCAGACCACCTACTTGATCCGGCAAAGTAACCTTTCGCAAGATGTCGGAAGTACGTTTATCAAAGAACTCGAAAGAGAAATCTAAGTTTCCGTTTAACAAGCTAGCGTCAATACCGACATTCGTCATGGTCGTTGTCTCCCATGTGATGTTCGGATCGTTATAGGCGGTAATAGCCGCTCCGGATTGCATCGCTCCATTTAACGGGTAGTTATAATCCGTAATTGAACCATCATTTTTTATCACCTTCAAGTTCATTAGGTCCACGTAACGGAACAAATCGATACGCTCGTTACCCAATTGTCCCCAAGAAGCTCTCAATTTCAGATTATATATCCAAGGAATATCTTTCATAAACTCTTCCTCGCTCAAACGCCATCCGGCAGAGAATGATGGGAAAATACCCCAACGATTTCCTTTGGCAAAACGAGACGAACCATCATAGCGAAAGTTACCCTCAAATAAATAACGATCCTTATAACCATAATTCACCCTACCAAAGTAAGACATCAAGACTGATCTCGAGGAAGTACCCGCTACACTCGGATTACTAGAACCTGCGTTTAATTCGTGCAACTCGTTCCCTAAGAAACCTTCTACCTTAGCGGAAAACTCAGTCTTATCATCGCTCTCAAAACTATAGCCAGCCAATACTTTTACGTCATGGGCATCATTGAACTTCTTGCCCCAAGATAAAGTATTGAATACTGTAACTGCCAAGTCATTCTTATCACCTTTATAGGCATGGCGTGTATTCTGACCGTCATAAACCACTCGTTTCTCCTCATTGGTCTTCAACTGATATTCGTATACATCAGGCGCAAAACGAGATTGCAGATAATCATATTTGTTTAAACCGACATTCAAGTTATAAACGATATCAAACGGAAGCTTATATTCCGCAGACAAATTCGCCAACATACGCAAGGACTTATGCTTGTTCTCGCCCTCATCGGCCAACGCCAACGGATGGCGATAGATATTATGCCCAGGAGTACGGATAAAGGTATCCGCATAGCGACCATCGGCCGTATAAGTCGGGTGGAAAGCCTGCGCTTTATAAGTCATCTCCACTAAGTTTGCCACACCCGCTACCGGCTCATTATAGATCTGATAATGCGCATTGATATTAGCGCCGATCTTCAAACGGCTATTTACCTGAGCAGTCGTATTCACAGCTAAGGTATATTTATTGGAATCCGTTCCACGCAATACTCCATTTTGATCACCATAGCCTAAAGATACGGAATACGTATATTTATCATCACCTCCGGAGAAAACATGGCCATCCATGCAGGGGCAAATATTGCCATGGCAGTGGATAATTTCAGAAACAGAGGATATGCATCTCTTGGCGGCGTGATCCTGAACCGGCGGAACGTGCCGGGAGAGGAAGAAAAAGTCCGGGAGCTGGCAGAGGATTTTCATACGCGGGTAGTGGGAACGCTTTCCAGAAGTGAACTGGTCCTGGAAGCAGAGAATCGAGGAAAAACTCTTCTGGAAGCCTATCCGGATTGTGAGATGGCAGAGGAGTACCGGACGCTGGCCGAGCAGATCCTGAGTGCATGCAGGGAGGAAGGCTCATGTTAAAAAGAGTTGGTAACAGAGAGCTTTCGGGAAAAACAGAAATATTTATAAAGGAAGCCTCTTTTCCGGTTCCCTTTCAGCCGGGGCTGGAATTTAATTCACCAGTCCATGGAAACTGGAATATCGTACATACGGGAATGCTGGTTCCGGAAGCAAGGCAGATCTATGTCTGTGCGGATAACTGCATGCGTGGCGTTGTGCTGACTGCCGCAGAGATGAATGCGGCAGACCGTTTTTCCTTTGTGATCGTGGAGGAAAAGGATCTTCTGGGCGGAAATCTGGAGGATGTGACCATTGAAGGAGTGACGGATATTCTGAACCGGCTGGATGAGAAGCCAAAGGCAGTCCTGCTTTTTACCGTGTGTCTTCATCATTTTCTGGGAAGTGATCTGGACCGCATCTACGGAGAACTGGAAGAAAGATTTCCGGAGATCTTTTTTATGCGATGCTTTATGGATCCTGTCATGCAGAAAACAGGTCCGACTCCGGATCAGAAGCTGCGCCGTGCCATGTATGATGCAGTACCGGAGAGGAAAGCTGATCCGGAATGTGTCACAGTCCTGGGCAGTGATTTTGTGTTGGATGAGAGTGCAGATATCTGCCGGATCCTGAAAAAGAACGGAATCCGTCTCCGGGAAGCACCGGCCTGTAAGACCTGGGAGGATTATCAGAGCCTGGGAGAGGGAAGCCTGATCCTTAACTGTTATCCGGCAGGAAAATTCGGAGTACAGCAGCAGGCGGAGAGACTTGGAAGACCGTTTTTATACCTGCCCGGAAGCTTTGACTATGAGGAGATAGAGACGCAGGAAAAGTATTTGCTGGAGCTGCTGGATCAGCAAAGTGGCGGTAAAAATGGCCTGGATATCGAAACGGAGATCCGAAAATGCGAGGAAGCTCTTTTCCATGCACACCAGATCATCGGTGACACTCCCGTAGCTGTGGATTATCTTTTTCATCCAAGACCTCTGGGACTTGCAAAGCTTCTCCTTACCCATGGATTTCAGGTACAGTCCGTTTTTCTGGACAGTATCAGCCCGGAAGAAAAAGAAGTATTTTTCTGGCTGAAGGAGAATTACCCGGAACTCATGTTGATTTCGACTGTCCGTCCGGAGATGAGAGTGCGGCCACGGCAGCATTCCGGAAAAATCCTTGCCGTCGGACAAAAAGCAGCCTGGTTTACCGGAAGCCGGAATTTTGTCAATATGGTACAGGGCGGCGGGCTCTGGGGCTTTGACGGGATCAGACGTACTGCACAGCTGATGCTGGAGGCATTTAATGAGGAAAAAGCTCCGGAGGATCTGATCATTCGAAAGGGATGGGGGTGCGAAAGCTGCATATGAGACAGGCATATCGGATCATACCAATCTACACGGCAGACGTGTCTGGTGTCTGCTCCGCGTTGTATGAGCTTGGAGGAATGACAGTGATGCATGATCCCTCCGGCTGTAATTCTACCTATAATACCCATGATGAGATCCGGTGGTACGACCAGGACAGTCTGATCTTTATCTCAGGTCTTACGGATATCGATGCCATTATGGGAAATGATGAGAAATTTCTTCAAGATATCGAAGAGGCGGCAAAGGAGCTGAAACCGAAATTTATTGCACTTGCAAGTTCACCGATCCCTTTTATGAACGGAACAGATTTTCAGGGACTGGCCCGTGCACTTACAGCAAGGACCGAAATTCCGGTATTTTCGGTTCCGACCAGCGGCATGCACGACTATGTATACGGAGCAGGGCTGGCACTGGCGGAAATCGCAGGACATTTCACAGGAGCAGCAGAGAAAACCGGAAGGTGTTTAGAAGTACCGACGGGATCTGCGGAAAGATCTACAGAGAAGAGAAGCAGGAAATTAAATCTTCTTGGAGCAACACCCCTCGATCTTGGCCCGCAGTCTGCAGTAGATGCAATGAAAAAACGTCTGAAAAACTATGGCTGGGAGATACTTTCCACCTGGGCTATGGGGGATACGCTGGAAGCTTTGTCCCGTGCCGGTGAAGCAGCGGTAAACCTTGTGGTATCCTCTGTGGGGATCCCGGCGGCCAATGTGCTGAAAGAAAAATTCGGTACGCCATTTCTCGTGGGGACTCCTGTGGAAGGCTATGAGGGACAGATTTCAGATGCACTTGAGCGGATCGCGGATAGATCCTGTGGAGAGTGGGTAAATAAGAAGGATGACTCCGCAGAGGAAAGCGGAGGGCAGATCTTAGGAAAACAGGAGGAACTGTGGAAAGTAACTCCGGAGCAGGTAATCTATTTTCAGGGAAGGAACAGTCTGTCAGCAGTATCTGACCCTTCAGGAGAAAGCAGGGAAATGCCCGACAAAGATGAGGTATTTTTTTCCGTACCGGACATTACCATCATCGGAGAACCGGTTACCATGGGCTCCTTGGCAGCAGTCATAGAGCAGAAATACGGAAAAAAGGTTCAGCTGCTCTGTCCGCTGGAGATCACAGAGGGACTTTTGCGCAAGGGAGATGAAGCCATCTGTGGCGAGAAAGCCATGGAAGAAAAGCTGAAAACAGCCAGGATCATTGTGGCAGACCCACTCTATCGTCCAATCTGTCCGAAAACAGCCATTTTTTATGAGATGCCGCATATTGCGTTTTCCGGAAGGATATATCTCAGAAAGTATTTTTCGGAATAAAGAGCGTTTCGTGATCATGTATATAAATATTATGCGGATGAGAAAACAGGGCAGCAGTGTGTATAATTGCAGGAAAATCACATAAACTAAATTATAAGAAACCGTAAAGGCGTTGCAGAAATATGCAGCGCCTTTTTCCAGCAGTAATACCGGAAATGGAGTATATATGGAGGGATTTTTATGTGGGGATTTTTGTCAGCACTGATCTCAGGTGTACTGATGAGTATTCAAGGGGTATTTAACACAAATGTAACAAAACAGACCAGTCTGTGGGTTTCAACCGGCTGGGTACAGTTTTCTGCATTTCTGGTCTGTGTGGCAGCATGGTTTTTTACAGGCAGAGAAAGTATCGGCATGCTGTGGCAGGTAGAGGCTAAATATAATTTACTCGGAGGAGTGATCGGTGCATTTATCACTATCACAGTGATCCGGAGTATGGGAAGTCTGGGGCCTGCGCGGGCGGTTATGCTTATTGTCATTTCTCAGCTTGCGGTGGCTTATCTTATAGAATTGCTGGGGATTTTTGGTGTGGAAAGAGCAGATTTTCAGTGGAGAAAGCTGTTGGGAATGCTGATCTGTATTGCAGGTGTGGTTATTTTCAAATGGAAATAGAAATAAAAGTATTGTAATATTTGTAATACTTCGTTAAAATAAGGTATGGTTTTGCATGAGTAACGGGGCACCTGCCGCCACATCGGCGGAAAGGAGTGAACCGCCTACCTATGAAAATAAGATCACATATCAGAAGTGTTCGGCTTGTTTTTTCCATATTTTTGTTACAGATCCTGGCAGGGCTGACAGGCTGTAAGGATGACGGAACAGAATTTATGGAGAAAGAACTGGTGCAGGAAGAAAGTACGGAAGCATCCGGAATGGATGCAGAGCAGGAAGAACCGAAGGATACGGAAAGTGAAGTATCTGGGAAGGCATCCGCAGGGGCTGTGGCAGATATATCACAGAAGAAACAGAATGAGTCTGCGGAGGAACCGGCTCCGGAGGTTGAAAAACAGCTGCCGGAGATCTCAGACACCCCTCAGACCATTTATGTAGATATATGTGGAGCAGTGACCAGTCCGGGAGTCTATGAGCTTCCATATGGCAGCCGTGTTTTTCAGGCTATCGAGCAGGCCGGAGGATATCTTCCGGAAGCTGCGGCAAGCTATCTCAACCGTGCTAAGGGACTTTCCGATGGACAGCAGGTTTATGTGCCTACCCAGGCGGAGGTGGACAGCCAGCGGATCGCAGCTACCCAAGATGGATCGGAAGTCACAGCAGAAAACAGTACCGAAACGGCGAGCGGACAGAAATCCGCCGGAGAGGATTCCGGTGAAGCTGAGACTGCATCTTCCACAGAGCAGAAGATCAATCTGAACACCGCTGATGTATCCCAGCTTACTACTCTCACAGGTGTAGGGGAGTCCAAGGCCCTGGCGATCATCGCTTACAGGGAAGAGAACGGTCCCTTTACTTCAGCAGAGGATATCATGAATGTACCAGGCATCAAAGAAGGAACCTATGAGAAGATAAAGGATAAAATAGCAATAAAGTAAGGAGCGCTAAATGAGCAGGAAAGTATTGGTAGTAGATGATGAGAAACTGATTGTCAAGGGACTTCGCTTCAGTCTGGAGCAGGACGGAATGGAAGTGGACTGTGCCTATGACGGAGAGGAAGCACTGGAAAAAGCAAAAGCAGGAGAGTACGATATCATCCTTCTTGACCTGATGCTTCCCAAAATGGACGGTCTTGAGGTATGCCAGCAGATCCGTGAATTTTCCAATGTTCCAATCATCATGCTTACAGCAAAAGGAGAAGATATGGATAAGATCCTGGGTCTGGAATACGGAGCTGATGATTATGTCACCAAGCCTTTCAATATCCTGGAAGTCAAAGCCCGCATCAAGGCGATCATCCGCCGTGCAGGCAGCAAACAGGACAAGCAGGAGAAGGCCAAGACTGTGGAAGTCGGAGAACTGAAGCTGGACTGCGAAGGACGCCGCGTATTTATCTCCGGAAAAGAGATCAACCTCACAGCCAAGGAATTTGATGTGCTGGAACTGCTGGTATTCAATCCGAACAAGGTATACAGCAGAGAAAATCTTCTGAATATCGTATGGGGCTATGAATATCCGGGAGATGTCCGTACCGTAGATGTACATATCCGCCGCCTGAGAGAAAAGATCGAGGCCAATCCCAGTGAGCCGAAATATGTACACACCAAATGGGGTGTGGGCTACTATTTCCAGGCATAACCTGTGAAGTTCAAAAAGAACGGCAAATTTTTCAAAAGTCTCCGCTTTCGTATTCTGATCATCCTGATTATACTGGGAATCGTACCGAGTGTCATCGTAACGGAAATGGTCATTGCCAACTATGAAGATCGTGCCATTGCCAACCGTGTGCAGAGCATGGAGAACATCTGTGACATCATGTGCGACCTGCTGATCAAGGAGAATTATCTGAATGACACCAGCTCTCAGACGGTGAACAGCAAGCTGGAATTACTGTCCAACAGCTATGGTGGCAGGATTCTCATTGTAGACAGGGATTTCAGGATCATCAAGGATACCTATGGCGTGGATGAGGGCAGGACTCTGGTTTCCCAGAAAGTATTGAACTGTTTTAAAGGAGAAGATGCCTACCAATATGATTCTGACAGCCAGAAGCTGATCCTGGCAGTTCCGGTAAAAAGTCCGGATGTAAAACAGGTGCAGGGTGCCATGATGATCATGGCATCTTCCAGTGAGGTGACAGCAACTATCCATGAACTGGAGCAGAAAGGGATTCTGATCATCGGTATCATTGTAGTGCTGGCCATTTTTCTGGGTTATATTCTTTCCACGATCCTGGTGAAGCCATTTGCCAGGGTAACGAAAGCAATCGAGGACCTTACAGACGGATATCAGAATGAGGAGATCTCGGTACCGGATTATACAGAGACAGCTTTGATCACAGATGCATTTAACAAGATGCTTTCTAGAATGAAGACGTTGGATGAATCCAGACAGGAGTTTGTATCCAATGTGTCTCATGAGTTGAAGACACCTATGACTTCAATGAAGGTTCTGGCGGATTCGCTGGTAGGACAGCAGGGGGTTCCGGAGGAACTGTATCAGGAATTTCTTTCTGATATCACAGAAGAGATTGACAGAGAGAACAAGATCATCACCGATCTGCTCTCCCTGGTAAAAATGGACAAAAAAGCAGCAGATATGAATATCAGTAATATGAATATCAATGAGCTGCTGGAGAATATTCTAAAGCGTCTCCGTCCTATTGCAGATCAGAGAAGGATTGACCTGATCCTGGATTCGTTCCGACCGGTAACCGCAGATGTGGATGAGGTGAAATTTACCCTTGCCATCAGTAACCTGGTCGAAAATGGTATCAAATACAATGTAGATGAGGGATGGGTCCGCGTAACACTGGATGCGGATCATAAGGATTTCTATGTGACAGTTGCAGATTCCGGCCTGGGAATACCGGAAGATTCCATTGAACGGATCTTTGAGCGTTTTTATCGTGTGGATAAATCCCATTCCAGAGAGATCGGCGGAACCGGTCTTGGACTTGCTATTACAAGAAGTTCTATAGTCATGCATCATGGGATCATCAAGGTATCCAGCAAAGAGGGCGAGGGAACCACATTTACCGTGAAGATCCCGCTGTCCTATATCCCGTCCTAGGAGGTACAGCATGAAAAAAACGATTTTGATCATCTGTGTGGCCGCTGCCTGCATCCTTTTTGGTCTGGTTGCTTTCATAGGATTGTCGGGAAGAAATAAAAACGAAGAGCAACAGTATAGATTTTATTATATCAACAGCGATGAAACGAGACTGAAAGAAGAAAAATATACTCCGGAGAAGGAAACAACAGAAGTGATGCTGCGCAATTTTTCCGAGAGTCTGAATAACCGTGAGACCCGGGAAGACGGAATCTCACTTTTTCCGGATGGGGTAAAGATTTCTTCTTATTCCATACAGGATGGAGTCCTGAACGTAGAATTCAATGAGGCCTATGATAAAATGTCACGTACCAGGGAACTTCTGGTGCGGGCAGGTATAGTGAAGATCTTTTTACAGGTTCCAGGAGTAGATTCTGTGGAAATCTATGTGGGTAAAAAGCCGCTGACAGATACCAGGGGTGAAGAAGTGGGAGCCATGAACAACGACACCTTTGTGGAGTTTTCCGGGTCCGATGGGGATGTGTACAGCTATGACACCTTTACTCTGTATTTCACAAATAAAAACGGAGATAAACTGGTAGCGGAACAGAGAAGTGTCCGCTACAGACGAAATCTTCCGAAGGCTACGGTGGTTTTGGAGCAGCTTGCAAGAGGTCCGCTGGAAAAAGGACATTATCCTACAATACCGGAGAATTCAGAGGTACTTTCCCTGACGAGAGCAAACGGAATCTGCTATGTGGATTATAATTCCGTATTTCAGGATTATGCGCTGGATGTTTCGGAACAGATTGCCGTGTATTCGGTGGTAAATACGCTGATCGCGGCAACGGATGTGGACAAAGTTGAGATTTCCATCGAAGGAAACAAGGAAGTGACCTTTGGCCAGAATATGCAGCTTTATAAGTTCTATGAATGGAACGACAGCTTGCTGGCACACACAAAGGCTAAAAAAGAATAGAAAAAATAAAACATTTCAAAATATCAGAAAACGGGAGAACATTTATGGCGAAAAGGCCGATGTGTCTTTTGTGTTTTCTTATGGTGCTGAGTCTTGGCGTACTGGAGCTTATGGGGATTCCTCTGATCAAGGGGAATCCCCTTCCGTTAAATGTGCAGGAGCAGATCGAAGCGCACCCTGGTTCCATGATCTGCGGGGAGGTGGAACAGTATGAAAACACAGAATTTTCCCAGTCTGTTTATCTGAAAAAAACATATCTTATCCATCAGTCAAAAAAATTTCCAATTGAAAATGTAAGAATATTTCTCAAAAAAGAAGAAGATCTGAAACCGGGAATGCGGATCCTGGTCAAGGGAACGCTGAAAAGAGTGGAAGGTCCTGCGAATCCGGGGGGCTTTGACAGCCAACACTTTTATGCCTGTCGTCATATTTATTATTTTATTGTTAATTGATGCAGCTTTTACCGGAACAGAAGTAGCTGTTTCCGCTGTCAATGAGTCCGTTTTAACCAAGAAGAAAGAGGAAGGCGACAGCCGTGCTGCCAGGATTCTGCGTTTTGTCGG
>OGQQ01002452.1_pt1 | contig 12007 bp, 10 predicted proteins | sample 1553281 | NCBI WGS metagenome assembly OGQQ01 (sample SAMEA2579937, study PRJEB22360) | human gut metagenome | biome: human gut; feature: human-associated habitat; material: faeces | place: Denmark | collected 2008/2010 | reverse complement strand
ATGCTTGACGTGCATGGGGTCACAGGTTCGAGTCCTGTACCGCGCACCATGAAAACCTCGGAACCACAAGGGTTCCGAGGTTTTTTGTTTTGCAAATTTTGAATTCGAGTCAGTGACGCACGCCAAAAAGCCCCGGGGCCGAAAAGGTCCCGGGGCTTTTTGAGCACAGGAAGCGTTGTAAAACGGCAGCGGTTGGCCCGGACGCGCGGCGCTTATCCCTCGCTCCGCACAGGCGGAAGGACCCGGAAATCGCCGCGGCGCTCCGGCATGGCGTCGCCGTACTGCTTGAAGTAGTCCAGGATCAGATCGGACATCTCCGTGCCGATCTCCCGCACCACGGGGCAGCCCACATAGCAGTCATACCCGCCGGTGCCGCTGGCGCGGTAGCTGTTCAGGCAGATGGTGAACACATCGGTATCCGCCACGGGCTTTCCCTGCACGGTCATGGCAGCGACCCGCTGCCCCACCGGGCGGGAGATATCGTAGGTGTAGGACACGCCCATGTAGTAGTCGTAGTTGTAATGCTCCACCTTCGGCTCCAGGAAGCAGTCCGACACCCGCAGGGTGCCGTCGTCGTTCCGGGTAAAGTACGCCGCGCTGCGCTCCATCGCCTGCCGCAGAACAGCGCCGGTGATCTCCAGCACCGACAGCGTGTTGGTGTAGGGGTAGGCGATCAGCAGATCGCGCCGCCGCACCACCCGTGGGAGCCCCGCCGCGTCGTTGGCCAGGCTGGAGGCGGACAGCTGCGCGCCGCTGGCCCAAAGCTGCACCGCGTTGAACAGATCGGGGAGGCCGCTGCCTCCGGCCGCCATGTGCAGCGGCGTGTCCGGCATCAGAGGCTGCGGCAGATGGCCCACCACCTGATCCAGCCAGTCCTGGGCGCCGCGCTCCATGCCGGCGAACTCGTCCAGCCACTCCCGGCGGCATGCACCGGATGCGGGGATCGTCTCGCTGGTGAAGCGCTTGCCCGTTTCGGATATGGCCGCCTCGATGTGCAGGAATTCCTGTCCCCGGTCGGTGGGCTGCACCACGAAAGTACCGCACAGCGTCTGCCCGTGGACGGTCATGTGCTGGTGCCCTGTCAGCAGAAGGTCAAAGTCCAGCTCCTGGCACAGGCGGTAGGCCACGTTCTCGTGGGTGGTGGACAGCACGCGGCCGGTGGCCAGATCTCTCTCGAAGCCGCCGTGATAAATGCACAGCGTCACATCCACCCGGCCCCGCAGGGATTCCAGCGCCGCACGCGCGGCGGGGATAGGGTCGCTGATAGTGATGCCGGACAGGTGCTCCGGCTTCTCCCAGATGTTCACGTAGTCGGTGACGATGCCCACGATGCCGATCCGCAGGCCGTTCTCCAGCGTGTGGATACGGGCAGGGAAGCGCACGCGGGCGCCGTCCCAGCGGACATTCTCGCAGACGCAGCGGGCGTGCAGAGCGTTGAGATAGCTGTCCAGATAGTCCATGCCGTAGTTGAAGTCGTGGTTGCCCAGGGTCACATAGTCGTAGCCGCAGCGGTTCATTATCTCGGCGAACCGGCTGGCGTCGCCCAATGTGTCATGGCAGTAGGCACCCAGCGGCGAGCCCTGCAGGATATCGCCGCCGTCGATGACCAGCGTGTTCCCGTCCTTATGAAACTGGCTGGCACACTTGAACAGACCGATATTCCTCTCCTGCCGGCTGCGGTAGTCGGTGGGATAGATATAACCATGGAGGTCAGAGGTGAAGTAGATGGTAAAGCGTTTTGTGTCCATCGGCTCACCCCCGTGCCAGCTTGATACGGATCCGGGAGGATATCCACTCGATGATCAGCACCAGCACGATCAGGCCCAGCAGGATCGCGCCCACCTCGTTCCAGCGATAGGCGCTCATGGCGAAGATCAGCGGCGCGCCGATACCGCCCGCGCCCACCAGGCCCAGCACCGTGGCGTCGCGCAGGTTCATGTCGAAGCGGTAGATAATGGTGGAGGTAAAGTCCGCCGTCAGCTGCGGCAGAATGCCGTAGCGGATCTTCTGGAACGTGGTGCAGCCCGCGGCGTCCAACGACTCCAGGATGCGCTTGTCCAGGTCCTCGATGCTCTCGATAAACATCTTGGACACCATGCCGATGGAGCACAGGGACATGGTCAGCAGACCCGCGAAGGGACCGGGGCCGGTGACGCGGATGAACATCAGGCCGTAGACAAAGGCGGGAACGGTGCGGATAGCGGCGATCAGAATGCGTCCCACCAGCGCCAGCGGCTTGGGGACCAGATTGCTGGCGGAGATAAACGACAGGGGCAGCGAGATCACCGCGCCCACGATGGTGCCCAGAAAGGCGATGCAGAACGTCTCCAGCAGCAGATAAGGCACACCGTTGGTGCCCAGTGTGAACAGCAGCTTGGCGGAGGGATGGAAGATACCGGAGATGATATTCCCGGCTACCTCCAGCCCGTTGCTGGTGGGGTTGCTGGTCTGTACGGCCGTGCCGGACCACGCCAGCAGGCAGGCCACGATGAAGGCCGCCAGCAGCTGCCACAGCCACGTTTTCGGCGCGGAGGCGCAGGCTTTTTGAATTCTCTGTTCCATACGGCCCTCCTTACGTCAGTTTTTTACGCAGGGCGTGGCTGATCGCCTCGATGACCATAACGGCCACAAACAGAACGATCAGGATCATGCCAAGGCTGTCGTACTCACGCCAGCCGATCTTTTCATTCATAATAAGGCCCAGTCCGCCCGCGCCCACGTAGCCCAGGATGGAGGCGTAGCGCACGTTGCCCTCCAGGCAGAACAGGGATACGGACAGATAGGTGGGCAGCACCTGGGGGAACACCGCCGTGGTAAAGGCCTGCAGCCGGGTGGCGCCCAGCGCCTCCATGGCCTCATAGGGTCCCATATCCACCGTCTCGATGATCTCGAAGAGCTGCTTGCCCACATAGGCGAAGGTAAACACCGCGATGGCGCAGGTGCCCGCCATGGTGCCCAGGCCGAAGATGTAGGTGGCGATCAGGGCGCACACCAGCGTGGGCAGTGTCCGCACAAGGCTGAGAAACAGCCGGACGATGAACACCACCACGCGGTTGGTGACGATGTTGCTGGCAGCGGCTACGGCAAAGGGGATCGCCAGCACCGCGCCGATGAACGAACCCAGGAAGGACATCTTGATGGTGTCCCACAGGGGCTGCCAGATCTTGCTCAGATACCCCGTGTTGGGCGGGAACATGGCCGCGAGGATATCGAAAAACTTGCTGCCCTTCTTCACCAACACCCCGAAATCGAAGCCGGTGATGTGCACAGACAGCGCGCCCAGCGCCAGCACGATCAGGATGACCAGCGGCGCGCGGCTGCGTTTTTCCTCCACCACCGCGCCGTTGGGCAGCGTATAGCGGCGGGGCTTGAACAGACGGTCGTACAGGCTCATGCGTCTGCCTCCGTCTCGCTGTCGTCACCGTAGATGGCGTCCAGCACCGACTGGTCCACATTGGCGGAGGGCCCGTCATAGACGATCTTGCCGGCGCGGATGCCGATAATGCGGTCGGCGTACTCCAGCGCCAGCTCCACATGGTGGATGTTCAGCAGGATGGAGATGCCCATCTCCTCATTGATGCGGACGAAGTCCTGCATCACCTGCTTGGCGGTAACGGGGTCAAGGGCGGCCACCGGCTCGTCTGCCAGAATGATCCGGGGGTTCTGGGTCAGTGTGCGGGCCAGCGCCACCCGCTGCTGCTGACCGCCGGAGAGCTGGTCGGCGCGGATGTAGGCCTTGTCCAGAATACCCACCTTATCCAGCGATTCCAGCGCCTTGATCTTGTCCGCCTTTCGGAAGGCGCCCAGCAGCACCCGCCAGAAGGGCATATCCGGCACGCAGGCGGACAGCACGTTCTTGATGACGGTGGTGCGGGTCACCAGATTGAAGGACTGGAACACCATACCGATGCCCCGGCGGAACCGGCGCAGGCTCTTGCCCGACAGGGTGCTGACATCGGTGCCGTTCACCGTCAGCGTGCCGGAGGTGATCTGGTGCATCCGGTTCACGGAGCGCAGCAGCGTGGACTTGCCCGCGCCGGAACGGCCGATGATGGCCACAAACTCGCCGTCCTGAATGGTCAGGTCCACGTCGTCCAGACCCACCGTGCCGTTGGGATACACCTTGGATACATGGTCGAAAATGATCATATGGTCTCCTCTTTTCCTGAAATAGCACACGGGGAGGGCTGCACAGCGGAAGGTCATGGCTGTGCAGTCCTCCCCGCGCTTGGGAAAGTGCTTTAGTTGGCGGCAGACAGCTCCTGGATGAGCTTCTGCGCGGCGCGCTCGTTGTCGTAATCGGAAGCCTGTGCCACCTGATAGCCGTTGTGGCTGTAGATAGCGATGACTTCCTTACCGGCATCGGTGTTGCCGATGTTGATGAACGCCTGCTGCAGCGCGGCGATCAGGTCAGCGTCCATGATCTCGGAGTTCTTGCTGACGGAGATGGTGTCGTTGTAGATGGGGGCGGTCACGCCGATCACGCCAGTCTCCTCCCAGATGGAGCCCTCGCGGCTGAACTCGGTGTTCCAGCGCTCGGCATAGTCGCGGCGCGCGTCGGCATAGGTCACCAGCACGTCCACCTGGCCGGAGGCCAGACGGGCAAAGGCGCTGGCGTAGGAGTCGGACTGCACGGCGCTCTTCAGGTCAGAGATGCCCTTGCCGTAGTGATCCTGCAGCCACAGGGCGGGATAGATGTAGCCGGCGGGGGAAGAGGTGCCCATGACGCTCCAGTTGGCGCTGTCCAGGTCCTCCCAGGTCAGCTCTTCGCCGGCGTTGACCTTCTTCACCAGCTCCTGGCCCTTGTCAGAGGGGCCGGCGATGAACAGGGCGCGGTAGGAAACGGCCTGCTTGTCGGAAGCCTCGGTGGGCTGGCCGTCATTCCAGTCCTTGGCGTTGTCGGAGTCCTTGCTCAAGCCGTCGCGGGTAGCGGTCAGAATGACCTCGGCGCCGTCGTCATACAGCACATAGGTGCCGCCGGGGATCAGACCCACGTCGATGGTGCCGGCCTCAAGGCCCTCGCCCACGGCCTCATAGGTGGTGCCGACAGTGATCTCCACGTCGCCCACCTCGTAGCCCTGCTTGGCCAGCTCGTCCTTCAGCATCTGCTTCAGGGGCTCGGTAACGGTAATGATCTCCTCCGGCTCGCGGGAGGGCACGAACGCGACCTTCAGGGTCTCGATCTTCTTCGCGCCGTCGGTGTCGCCGGTATTGTCGCCATCGGTCTTGTCACCGCAGCCGGCCAGCAGGCCGAGCGCCATGACCAGCGCCAGCAGCAGAGCAAAAAACTTTTTCATTCTTTTTTCCTCCATAAAGTGTTGTTCCCTTGCCCGGAGTAGTTCTCCGGGACGTGTACAGCGGCATGGCACAGCAAAAGGCGCACCATACCGTCTCACAGTATAGCACACCTTTATAGAGAAAAATTTTCCGATTTGGTAAAAAAAGTAATATCTCAGGCGTCCCTCTCCCGCCCGAAGTAGAACGCCACCAGCTCCTCGAACGCCAGTATCACATGGCCGAAAAAGCTGTTGGGCAGGCTGCCGGCCAGCGTCTGCCGCGAGCCGTCCACCACAAACACGATGTCCGACATCTGCGCCAGGGTAGAGTCGCTCCGCTTGGTGAACGTGACGATCTTGTGGCCGTTCTGCCGGGCGTGACGCACGTCGTTCAGCACCGGCTCCGTCTCGCCGCTCTGGCTGACGGCGAACATCACCGGCGGGGCCTCCGCCGCGTCGGACAGGTGGTGCGCGTCGCGGAACAGCATATAGTCATAGAAATGAACGTTGTTGAACACCATAAAGCCGCAGATGGACAGCCGCTGGGCGATATAGGCGCCCACAATGTTGGAAAATCCCTCGCCGGTGGTGAACAGCTTGGCCCGGCGCGACTGGTCCAGCAGGCCGCAGAACCGGTCCAGCAGCTCGTCGGAATAATTGTCGATCAGGCTCTTGATATTCTCCGCGCTGCGGTCCTGGCCGTGGGAGTTGAACTGGCGGCTGAGGTAGTAGTACAGCTCGCTGTATCCGTCAAAGCCCAGCCGCTTGCACATCTTGACGATGGTGGTGGTGGAGAGAAAGTTCTCGTTGGCGATCTGCTGGATACCCACGCGCTTCTCGCCGCGCTCGATATGTGCCGTGATGCTGGTGATCACCCGTTTCTCGTCCTCAGAAAGCAGATTTGTCAGCAGAAAATAGCCGTCGCCCACAGCCTGTCCCTCCTTGCCATCCATGATATTTTTTTCATTATAGCAAACCGGACGGCGCCTTGCAAGACAGCGCGGGAGAATTCGGCATTCCGCCGATGCGGCGGCCTCCGCGCCGTCCCGGACGATAGCAGACGACAAAAGAGGGGCGATGCCGCCCCTCTTTTGTTCTGCCGTTCCCGAAGCGGATTGCGCGGAACCGTCAGCGCGCAAACACAGTCTCTCCGTTGAACGTCAGCTTGCAGATGCGCTCCGGCTCCATGGGCTCATCGAACCGCGTCCAGATCATACAGCTATCGTCGGTTTGATCTGCGATAAAGCTCCATTGGCACGGGATAGTATCGCCGTTTGCATCAAATATCTCGAACTTGCCAAGAATACCCGTAGTAGAATCAACATAGTCGGCAAAATACACCGCCATGGACAGCTTGGAGCATTCGATCCGCTCCGCCGTCAGTTCCTCCCCGCCATAGGTCAGGGGCACGTCCTCTGCCAGCACCTCGCTCTGCACAGTGACGGGTGTTTCCTCCAGCGTGACCTTCCAGTTTCCCGGCAGCACGGTGGTGGTGATCTCCTTTCCGCCCCAGTGCAGCTCCAGATAAGGGAGCGCTTCCTTGTCAACGGCCACATCCCGCCAAAAGTACCGCCAGTCGGCATCCGCCGCCTCCGGGTCAAACTCGTCGGGCTGTCCGAAATGACAGTGGGACTCCGGATAGATGACCGTGTCCGTCCGCGTGTCCAGGAAATACCAGTTCGTCTCCCAGGACGCGGACCATTCGTCCGAACCCAACGGTTCTTTCATCACCAGCTGGAGGACGCCGTCCTCCCACCCGGCGTTGCAGATGGACGCGCCGCAGGGCAGCTGCACATCCGCATCCCCCGGCTGCCAGTAATACCGCACCGTTCCGTTGCGGAAACGCTGCTGGCACTGGGGCAGCTTGGCGTTCTCTCCGGCGTTTTCCACCATCTCCGCCACGTTGAAGTCGATCGTCTCGTCGTCGAACCACCGTTTCTCCTGCCAGTTGGCGAAGGTCATCACCAGACCGTTGGCACTGCTGCCCGGCTGCCAGTTGGCGTATACGACGCCCTCCAGCTCGTTCTCCGGCACGCCCTCCTTCCGCGGGAGGAAGGACGACACATACGCGCCGGACATCATCTGACCGGGGAAGTACAGCTCGAAGTCGGCGAATTGGCCGCTCTGATCCAGCACAGCCCCCTCGTTGGCCTTCACAGAATAGAGAAGATACAGGGCGCGCTCGTCCGAGATCACCTTTTCCACACGGATGTGCAGCTCCTCCGCAGCTGCCGTGGGTTGCTGTTGGGAGACCACCGGCGTCTCGTCCCCGTCGCCGATGACGGTCTGTTCAGGAGAAAAGATGTCGCGCCATGACAGCGGCAGTCTGCTGACGGCAAAGGCGGTCACGGATACGCCCAGTATGACCAGCACCGCCACGCACGCGGCGGATAATTTAGGGAAGCGGGCTGCCCGTTTCCGGCCCGCGTTCGCGGCATCAAAATCAAGGGCCTCCTCCAGATACGCCGCATCCACGTCTCCGATGGCGGAGAGCAGCTTTTCAGTGTTGTGCTCCATCATAGGGTTACCTCCTTACGTTCCAGGTACGTATGTAATTTCCTGCGAATTCTGCCCAGCCGGACAGATACGTTGTTTTCAGTGGTACCGAAGGCATCCGCAATCTCGGACAACGGCTGCGCGAACCAGTACCGCCTGACGAACATGACCCGGTCATCCCGGCGCAGGGCAGCGAGAAACGCATTGATCTGCGCGGACAGCTCACCTGCGGCAAGCTGCTCGTCGAGGGAATGGGCGGAAATACAGTCCTCCAGTTCAGATAGCGAGACCTCAAACCGGCTGCTCCGCTTCAGCGCGGAATTGGCCCGCAGCTTTTTCAAAGAAAGGTTGCGGACGATGCGGCAGACGTAGGCTCTCAGCGGATCGGGGCGCTGCGGGGGAATGCTGTTCCACGCGCCGAGCCAGGCGTCGTTGACGCATTCCTCCGCGTCCTGCGGGTCATCCAGAATGTTGTCGGCGATTTGGAAGCACAGTGCGCCGTACTTCCGTGACAGCTCGGTGATTGCCTGCTCCGAGCGCTCAAAAAACAGGCGTATGATCTGTTGGTCCTCCATGGGGCGACGTACCTCCTTTCGCCTTCTTCACACATTAACTACCCTTTTGAAGCAGGATATGACGCTTCCTTTCAAAATTCTTACGAAGTATATTATATAGTAAAAGGAGCACCCCTGGCGGGGTGCTCCTTCGGTCACTTTTTGTCAGCACAGCTTGGCGCCGGCGGGGATGGCGTCGTCAATGAGCATCAGGTGCAGCTTCTCCTCACCCTTCTCCTTGTGCACGGCGGAGATCAGCATGCCGCAGGAGGGAATTCCCATCATCTTCCGCGGCGGCAGGTTCAGGATGGCGATGGCCGTCTTGCCGATCAGCTGCTCCGGCTCATAGTACTGGTGGATGCCGGAGAGGATGATGCGGTCCGTGCCGCTGCCGTCGTCCAGGGTGAACTTCAGCAGCTTGTCGCTCTTCTTCACCGCCTCGCAGTTCTTGATCTTCACGGCGCGGAAATCGGACTTCAGAAACGTATCGAAGTCTACCTCGTCCTCCACATAGGGCTCCAGCTCCACGGCCGGCAGGGCGGCCTTCTTCTGCTGCTCCTGCAGCTCGTTCAGCTTGGCCAGGGCTTCGTCCACATCGATGCGGGGAAACAGGTTCTCACCCTTGCTGATGACCGCCTGGTTGGGCAGCACGCCCCACACGTTGGCGTTGTCCCAGCTGCGGCAGGCCTCGTCCGCACCCAGCTTGGCGAATATCTTATCGCAGGTGTCGGGCATGACCGGCAGCAGCAGGGTCGTGCAGATGCGGATGGTCTCCAGCAGGTTGTACAGCACGGCGGCCAGGCGCTCGCGCTTGTTCTCGTCCTTGCCCAGCGCCCAGGGGGCCGTCTCGTCGATATACTTGTTGGCCCGGTCGATGACCTTGAACACCTCGTCCAGTCCGTTCTGCAGCTGCAGCTTGTCCATCTCCGCCTGATAGCGGTCACGCAGCGCGCAGGCCATCTTCTTCAGCTCGCAGTCCTCCGGGGCGTCCTCCCGCTGTACGGGCAGCTTGCCGCCGAAGTACTTTTCCGCCATGCCGGTGGTGCGGCTGACCAGGTTGCCCAGCTTGTTGGCCAGGTCGGTGTTGATGGTGCCGATCAGCAGCTCGTTGCTGAAGTTGCCGTCGCTGCCGAAAGGGAACGTCCGCAGCAGGAAGAACCGCAGGGCGTCCACGCCGAACATCTCGGACAGGGCGTAGGGATCGACGACGTTGCCCTTGGACTTGGACATTTTGCCGCCGTCGATGACCAGCCATCCGTGACCGTACACATGCTTGGGCAGAGGCATACCCATGCTCATCAGCATGGCGGGCCAGATGATGCTGTGGAAGCGCACGATCTCCTTGCCCACGATGTGGTAGTCGGCGGGCCAATACTTGTCGTAGTCGTTATACTTGTCGTTGTCAAAGCCCAGGGCGGTGCAGTAGTTGAACAGCGCGTCCACCCACACATACACCACGTGGCCGGGATCAAAGTCCACGGGAATACCCCAGCTGAAGCTGGTACGGCTGACGCACAGGTCCTCCAGGCCGGGCTTGATGAAGTTGTTGACCATCTCGTTGACGCGGGTGCGGGGCTGCAGGAAGTCCGTATCCTCCAGCAGATGCTGTATCCGGTCGGCGTACTTGCTCAGCCGGAAGAAATAGGCCTCCTCCTCCGCGTCCTTGACCTCGCGGCCGCAGTCGGGGCACTTGCCGTCCACCAGCTGGCTCTCGGTCCAGAAGCTCTCGCAGGGCTTGCAGTATTTGCCCTTGTAGGTGCCCTTGTAGATGTCGCCCTTTTCGTACATCTTGCGGAAGATCTTCTGGATGGAGGCACAGTGGTAATCGTCGGTGGTGCGGATGAAGCGGTCGTTGGAGATGTTCATCAGCTTCCACAGGTCCAGGATGCCCTGGGGGCCCTCCACGATGTTGTCCAGGAACTCCTTGGGGGTCTTTCCGGCGGCCTTGGCCTTGTCCTCGATCTTCTGGCCATGCTCGTCGGTGCCCGTCAGGAACAGCACGTCGCAGCCGGTGAGCCGCTTGTAGCGGGCCATGGCGTCGGTGGCCACGGTGCAGTAGGTGTGGCCGATGTGCAGCTTGTCGGAGGGGTAATAAATGGGGGTTGTGATGTAGAATTTCTGCTTTTCCATGGGGATCTATCTCCTTTTCCGCCGCTCCGAATGGAAGAGCGGCTTAAAATTATGCATATCACGTTTGGCGTTTTTCCCACAGCCGGGAAACGGGGCAAACAAAAAACGCCCCCGGCCGCAGCCAAGGGCGATGCGCAGCACCGCGATACCACCTTGCTTCGCCGCTTCCTTGCGAAAAGCGGCCTCATGGAGCGCCCGCACGCCCCGGTGCTGTAACGGGCACACCCGGTCCGGCCTGACGCGCCGCGCTCAGCCGGACGGCTCCGGGGCCATGTTCGCCGGGGCCGCCGTGTCCGCTTTCACCTTGCCGGACTCTCTTGTGACGGAGGCTGCGCCGGGTACTCTTCCCATCTACGCCATTGATACCTGAATATATTATCCCCCGCAGGAGGGTTTGTCAATCATTTTCTTGGAAAATCGGTCCGTTTATGGTATGATACAAGAAAAAACGGAGGAAGAAGGCCATGAAGCTGGTAAGCTGGAACGTCAACGGCCTGCGGTCATGCTTGACCAAGGGCTTTCTGGAATATGTGAAGCAGGAGGACCCGGACATTGTGTGCCTGCAGGAGACGAAGCTGCAGCCGGAGCAGGCAGTGTTCGATCTGGAGGGGTATCACCGGTATTTCCACTCCGCCGACAAAAAGGGGTATTCCGGCACGGCGGTGCTGACCAAGGAGGAGCCCCTGTCCGTGGTGTACGGCTTCGGGGACGATGTCCACCGCCACGAGGGGCGGGTCATCACGGCGGAATATCCGGAATTTTATCTGGTGTGCTGCTACACCCCCAACAGTCAGGACGGGCTGAAGCGGCTGGACTACCGGATGCAGTGGGAGGATGACCTGCGGGCATATCTGCTGGAGCTGGACGGAAAAAAGCCCGTGATCTACTGCGGGGACCTGAACGTGGCCCACCAGGAGATCGACCTGAAGAACGGCGCCCAGCGGGAGATGGATCTGATGGGCCTGGCCTTTGCCACCCACGACAAACAGGAGGGGATGGAAGCATTTTTGGCCCGGCGCCCCCCGGAATTTCAGGACTTTTAACCCGGGACCTGACAAAGTGCACAATAGGGAACCCCTTGTGCCGCAAGGGGTTCCCCGTTTTTTTCTCAGCAATGGCCTAGAAAATGGGACTAAATTTTGTGAACGGTAACAAAATTGCGCCAAAAAGGTAACAAAATCGTTACAAATAGGGCCAAAGAAATGACAAAGCCGATAAAAAGAGTAACAATCAAAAACAAAATCTTGGACAATCCTGCCAAAGCCATCGCAGCTTTCCCTGAATTTTTCCCCAAAACGGGGATTTGCCAAGGGGAGGGGTTTTGTGTATAATGCCTCCCGTCAAGCGCCGCCGGGCCCGAGAGAGAGACGGACCCGGCCAGAGGAACCACCAGGAGGCCCCTCTGAGATGCTGCCCCGGACGGGCGCTTGAGGCGGGGCGGCGGAGGGAACTCCGCGACGACAGGAGTTTGATTCATGAGAAAGTTTTTGACTGCGACCTTGCTCTGCATGGCCCTGACGGTGACCATGGTGCCGGCGGCCTTTGCAGCCG
>OGQQ01002451.1_pt1 | contig 12011 bp, 4 predicted proteins | sample 1553281 | NCBI WGS metagenome assembly OGQQ01 (sample SAMEA2579937, study PRJEB22360) | human gut metagenome | biome: human gut; feature: human-associated habitat; material: faeces | place: Denmark | collected 2008/2010 | reverse complement strand
GGCCTGCCGGGCGGCGGGTGGCGTACAGCTTATCGGCGTTGGCGCGGATCTGACCCTCGATGTCGTTTGCGATCTCGGGGTTATCCTTCAGGAACTGCTTGGCGTTGTCGCGGCCCTGACCCAGACGGATATCGCCGTAGTTGAACCATGCGCCGCTCTTCTGCACGATGCCCAGCTTGACGCCCACGTCAATGAGCTCGCTCATTTTGGAGATGCCCTCACCGAACATGATATCAAACTCGGCCTCACGGAACGGCGGAGCTACCTTGTTCTTCACGATCTTGGCGCGGGTGTGGTTGCCAATGAACTGACCGGAGGAGTCCTTCAGACCCTCCACGCGGCGGATGTCGATACGCACCGAGGCGTAGTACTTCAGGGCGCGGCCGCCGGTGGTCACCTCCGGGTTGCCGTACATGACGCCCACCTTCTCGCGCAGCTGGTTGATGAACACGCAGACCGTGTTGGTCTTGCCGATGACGCTGGTCAGCTTGCGCATGGCCTGACTCATCAGACGTGCCTGCAGGCCCACATGGCTGTCGCCCATCTCGCCCTCGATCTCGGCGCGGGGCACCATAGCGGCTACCGAGTCCACTACGATGGCATCAATCGCGCCGGAGCGCACCAGCGCTTCGCAGATCTCCATGGCCTGCTCGCCGGTATCCGGCTGGCTGACCAGCAGGTTGTTGATGTCCACGCCCAGCGCCTCGGCATAGGTGGGGTCCAGTGCGTGCTCAACGTCGATAAAGGCCACCTCGCCGCCCTTCTTCTGGGCTTCGGCAAGGATGTGCAGCGCCAGCGTGGTCTTACCGCTGGATTCCGGGCCGTACACCTCGATGATGCGGCCGCGCGGCACACCGCCCACGCCCAGCGCCAGATCCAGCCCCAGACTGCCGGTGGAAATGGCATCCACCTGCATGGAGGCGTTGTCGCCCAGCTTCATGACGGCACCCTTGCCGAACTGCTTTTCGATCTGCGCCAGCGCCGTAGCCAGCGCGTCCTTCTTGGCCTCCGGCTCGGTCTTTTGGGTGGCCGGTGCAACGTTGTTGTTCTGATTTTTTGCCATAGCCTGCTGCTCCTTTTATCCTTTGGGCCCGCAGAGGGCGGACCGTCCTTCGCTTTCCTTCTTAGTATAACACAAAATCAAAATATTACAACAAGAAGTTGTTTGTTTTTTCCAATTTATTTTGGGCGGCGGGCAGTCACGCAGCGGTCGTTGCCGCCAAAGTCCTGGATGCAGCGGATCTCTGCCCAGCCGTTCTCTGCCAACAGGGCGGTTACGGCTTCCCGTTGCTGCCAGCCGATCTCCAGTACCAGCGCCCCGCCGGGGCACAGTGCGTTTTTGTAGTGCTGCGCCAGCGCACGGTAGAACACAAGGCCGTCCTCCCCGGCTTCCAGCGCCATGGCAGGCTCCTGTGCCACCTCGGGCTGCAGTTGCTCCATCTCGGCGGCGGTCAGGTAGGGCGGGTTCGAGACGATGAGTTCCAGCTGCCCCTCCGGCAGGGTCTCCCAGTAGGTGAACAGGTCGCCCTGCACCGGCTGCACCGCGTAGGCAGGCTTTCTGCCTGCCCGCAGCGCGTTCAGCGACGGGCCCCAGTCAAAAGCAGGGGCATCTGCCTGCTCAAGAGCGGTAGGCTCCAACACATTCTCAGTCTGTCTGCCCTGCCCGGTCAAGGCGCAGCGGGCGTTCTTTTCCAGATAGACAAAGGCCGCAGGGCTTTTTTCCACGCAGGTCACCTGCGCGGCGGGGCAGAAGCGCTTGACCCCCAGCCCCAGACAGCCTGTTCCGGCGCAGAGGTCCAGCACCCGGGGCGATGCGATGCCCGCAAGGGTCTCGGCGGCGGCCTGCGCCACCACAGAAACCGTGTACTCCGTACCGGCCTGCAATTTCCCGAAGGTGTAGGAAGTCTCCCGCACCAGAGCCGTCTCCGCAGCCTCGCCGCCCGCAGCCGGAACGGCCGAAACCCGGTAGCCGTAGGCTCCGCTCACGGCACTCCACGACACCGTGGCGCCGGTCGCCGTCGCCCCGCCGACCGAAAGCCCGGCCGGTGCGGCCAGCTTTTCGTCGGCGAAGCCGAGGGTTCCCACGTTCTTCGATGTCTCGTCGGAATCGAATTCGGCATTGCCGGCACAGAGCGCCTTCACCGTGAAAAGGTAGCGCCCGGGGACGAGACCGGTGAACTCGTAGCCCGCTTCGGCCGTCTCCACCGTCTTGCGGAAATCCGGGTTGCTGCGCGCCGCCAGGGAGATCTCATAGGAGGAGGCGCCCTTCACGCCCTCCCAGGCGACCGCGATCGACGTGTCGCCCGGCGTGTAGGCGATCGACCCGGCGTCGGGAGCCGGCAGCTTCTCGGTCACCTCCGTCTCGTCGGAACCCATCACGACGATATTGTCGATATTGATGCGATACCCTGCGCCGTCGAGCGATTCGGCGCAGATCTTGATCCGCGTCTTGTTCGTGGCGTCCTGCACGGTGAAGCTCAGCGTCTTCCACTTCCTGTCCGCCGCCGAGGACTGCGTCGGCAGCACCGCGGCATCGACCTTGCCGTTGAGCACCGTGCCCGCCCCTTCGGCCGAAACGAGGTAGGTTCCCTCCTCGTTGTCGAAACGCAGGAAATCGACCGACACGACGACGGTCTCCGGGACGGCCGACAGTTGCTCCAGCTCGGGCGTCATGATCCAGCCGCCGTTGTTCGTCACACCCAACTTCACATAGCCCGGGTGTTCGTAAACGCGCTGCCCGTCCCACTTCTCCACGCCGCGGTTGATGCGGTACTCCTCGGACATCGTCTTGAAAACATCGTTCGTACCGTCCGACCCGGCCGTGATCACATCCGGTTCGGAAGGCTCCGTACCGACGAAGTCCTTGCCGGCCGTCGCCGAACCGTTGGGGCCCGGTCCCTTCCGGTTGTCGGGGTAGTTGCCGCCCCAGACGAACAGGTCGAAGCCCATGCGGAACAGCTCGTTCGACGAATTGACGCTGCCCTGCACCTCGCCCTCGAACTTCACTTCGCCGTCGAGTGAAAACCTCACCCGGCAAACCAGGTCGCCGAGCGAGGAGGGCGTTCCGGTGATCGGCACCGAAATCGTGCCGCTGCCTTCGCGCTCGATCTCCGTCTCGAAAGTCTCCTCGATCCGCAGTCCGTCCGAACCGGCTCCTGCGAGCGAAGCCTCGACGAGCACCCGCTCGCCGCCGAACGCCTTGTCGTAAACGATATCGAGCGAAGCCGCCGACTCCGAGCCCGTGCGCAGCGATCCCGAAATCACCGGATCCTCGACCGAGAAGCGGCCGTCGGACTGCGTAACCGTCACGGCGACCTCGCCGCCAGCCGATTTCAGATAAAGGTAGCCGGTGCGCTTGCCGCCCGGATTGCGCTGCGCCGTAACGGTCACATACTGATAATCCCGACCGTTGCCCACGCCGCTCGCCGGCGAGACCGAGAACCAGGCTTCGCCCGGCTCTCCGGTGGGGTCGGGACACTCCGCGCGCGCCTCCCAGGCCCCGTCGTACCGGACCGAGACACGTGTCGCGGCATCCGCGTTATACGCCAGCTCGACCGCGTCGGAGTCGCGCCTGAGCGGCGCCGCATCCTGATCGTCGGAACAGGCCGCTAGCGAACAGACCGACAGGGCGAGCATCATGCCCATAGAACGTTTCATAAGTTTCATACACAATTCGATTAGAGTAAACAGAACGATCGCCGACAGAACAGCGGGACAAAGGTCCCGGAACGGCACTTCTTTACCCTGCAAAAGAATATGAATCGAATAACCTGCACGACAAAAGTAAAAACTATTTTTCTTTTTCACAAATCAAACCATACGAAAAACAACTTTTAGAAAGAAAAATTTTCCTTTAATAACATTTACACAACTCTGAAACACTTTTATAACAAACTTTTCCGACTTTCGCACCGAAACAACAAAACACATATCAATCAATATGTTACACACAACCATTCGTAAAGCAAAAGATCCGGCGAAGAATAAAGAAACACATCGGAAGAAATTTTTCGCACCAAAAGTTGCATAAAAAGAAATAAAAACATAAATTTGAAAACCAAAAGAAACCAACAAAACTAAAACCTTAATTTTTAAAATTTTTCAACAGCCCTCTTCCCACAGGATATAATCGGAAACAACCTGCACGGCCGTTCGATCGACGCTTCGTATATATAATAAGGTATATCGGCGGAACGGCGAAAACCGATTAATCACTAAACACGCAGTACAATGAAACAATGCTACTCGCCCAGCACGGACGCCGCGGAGAAGAACCGCCCGCGCATCCGGAACCTCGCGCTGGCACTGCTCTTCGCTCTCCTCTCGCTGTCCGTCGGGGCACAGAACGGAGGGGGGGGGTCCGTGTCGGGCATCGTGAAAGACCCGAACGGACAACCCGTTCTCGGCGTCACGGTGGTCGTACCGGGCACGACCCGCGGCACGACCACCGATGCCGACGGCCGCTACACGATCGAAGCCGCGACGGGAGAAACCTTGAACTTCAGTTATATCGGGTATAAACAGCAGACGCTCCGGGTGAACGGACAGACCCGCATCGACGTCACGCTCGAGGAGGACAACACCAGCCTCGAAGAGGTGGTGGTGGTCGGATACGGCCTCCAGAAACGCCGCGACATCGTAGGTGCGGTCGAGACCCTCTCGGCCGAGACGCTCGAGGAGCGGAACGGTTCGTCGATGAGTATTTCGCGGTCGCTTCAGGGCGCCATCCCGGGCCTGACGATGACCTTCTCCGACGGCAAGCCCAACCGTGCCGCCACGATCCGCATCCGCGGCGCGGAAAACTCGATCGGAGCCGGCGGTTCGGCGCTCGTGCTGGTAGATGGCGTCGAAACCGACATGTCCACCGTGAACCCCGACGACATCGAGTCGATCACCGTGCTCAAGGACGCCTCCTCGACGGCCGTCTATGGCGCGCGGGGTACGTTCGGCGTAATCCTGATGACGACCAAAGCGCCCCAGAAAGGCCGCGCGAAGGTGACCTACAACGGCACGTACACCTTCTACAAACGGGCCACGACGCCGCAGATGGTCACCAACGGCTACGACTTCACCACCTCCTTCCTCGAATCCTACACCAACGCCTACGGCACGGACCCGGCCAACATCAACAATGTCTTCAAGTTCAACCGCACGTGGTACAACGAGCTGGCCCGCCGCAACAGCGACCCGTCGTTCGAGAAATGGCGCATCAACAACCAGAACGCCTACGAATATTTCGGCAACACGAACTGGTACGACGTGTTCTACCGCGACTACACGACCGGCCACCAGCACAACCTGAGCGTGACAGGCGGCGGCGAAACGGCCTCCTACTACGTCTCGGGACGTATCTTCGAACAGGACGGCATCTACAACGCCGGAGACGAGAAGTACCAGCAGTTCAACGTCAAGGCCAAAGGCGACGTCCGGGTGAAACCGTGGCTGCGCATCGAGAACACGACCGACTTCATGTACCGCTATTCGCACCAGCCGACGGCCCACACCGACATCACGTCCACGCCGATGAACATCAACCGCATGCTCAACCACCAGGCGTTCCCCGTCACGCTGGTCACCAATCCCGACGGCTCCTGGACCGAAGCGGCCGTCTACACGGGCTGGGCCGGATTCGTCGAGGGCAACTCGTGGCGCAAGGACCGCAAGTTCGACATGAACAACCGCACGTCGGTGAACCTCGACCTGATAAAGGACGTACTGGTGGGCAACATCGACGTCAGCTTCTACTTCAATCAGACCGACCGCCGGCAGGCCGTGAACAGCTACACCTTCCACACCGGACCGAACAGCTCGGCCGAACGGCCCTCGGGATCGCTCTACGAAGAGCGTTCGTACAACCGCCAGAAGGTAGCCTCGAACGCCACGCTGACCTACACGCCCCGCCTGGGCGACGACCACTCGCTGACGGTGCTCGGCGGCTGGAACATCGAGGACTACACCTACAAGAGCAACCTGATGAACCGCGAGGGCATCATCATTCCCGGCATGCCGAACTTCAGCCTGCTCGAGGGCGAGGCCATCACGCTCAAGGACAACGGCAGCTACGACTGGGGACTCGTCGGAGCGTTCTACCGCATCAGCTACTCCTACAAGGGCAAGTACCTCTTCGAAACGAGCGGCCGCTACGACGGCAATTCGAAATTCCCCTCCAACCAGCGCTGGGGATTCTTCCCGTCGGGATCGGCCGGATGGCGCATTTCGGAGGAGAGCTTCCTCAGGAATGCCGAATGGCTCGACAACCTCAAACTGCGCGTATCGGTCGGTTCGGCCGGCAACGGACTCATCAGCGACACCTATGCCTATCTCTCGACCATGAGCATCTCCCAGTCGTCGCTGCTCAACAACGGCAGCGTATTCAACTACACGGCCGCACCGTCGCCGATCCCCGACGGGCTGACCTGGGAAACGGCTACGACCTACGACCTCGGAGTGGACTTCGAAGCCTTCAACGGCCGGCTGAATTTCTCGGCGGACATCTACCGCAAGAAAACCACCGACATGTACGTAGTGGGCGAAGAGCTTCCGGCCGTCTACGGCAACAGCGCCCCGAAAGGCAACTACGCCGACATGCACACCGACGGCTGGGAGGCCAGCATCTCGTGGCGCAACACCCACACCGTCGGAGGCAAGCCCCTGAGCTACAACATCAAGGTGTCGGTGTGGGACAACACCAGCAAGATCACCCGCTACACGAGCAAGACCGGAACGCTGCCGACCAACTACAAGGTGAACTACTACGAGGGCATGACGCTCGGCGAAATCTGGGGATACCGGTGCGACGGCCTGTTCCAAAGCGACGAGGAGGCCCAGACCTACGCCAACTACTCGAAATTCACCAACCGATCGGCCAAATGGTCGGCCGGAGACCCGCGCTACCTCGACCTGAACGGCGACGGATACGTGAACAACGGCAACAACACGATCTACGACCACGGCGACCTGGAGAAGATCGGCAACACGACGCCGCGCTACTGTTACAGCATCCAGGGCGGCATCCGCTGGAACGGCATCGGGCTGAGCATGATGTGGCAGGGCGTAGGCAAACGCGACTGGTATCCGGCCAAGGAGTCGGGCTACTTCTGGGGACAGTACGGCCGGCCGTACAGCATGGCCCTGCCGTGGCACACGACCGACCGCTGGTCGCCCGAAAACCGCGGCGCCTACTGGCCGAGGCTGGTGGCCTACGCGGCCTGCGACTCGGGCACGATCCTCTCGCAGCCCAACACGCGCTACCTGCAGGACGCTTCGTACATCCGGCTGAAGAACCTCACGATCGACTACAACTTTCCCAAAGAGCTGATCGGCAAGATCGGTCTCCAGGCGCTGAAGATCTACTTCTCGGGCGAAAACCTGCTGACCTTCTCGCCGCTGAAGAAGCACGCCAAGAACTACGACCCGGAGGGCATCTACGCCGGCGACGCCGACTACGGAACCGGCAAGTACGGCACGGACAACTTCGGCGACGGAGACGGTTATCCCGTGATGAAGTCCTACACGATCGGCCTGACCTTAACATTCTAAATCCGCACGACTTATGAAAAAGACTATCAGCATATTGCTTTCGGCCTGCATTGCGCTGACCTCCTGCGAGAGTTTCCTCGACCGGGAACCGGTCGCCGAGGTGGGGTCGGGCGACTACTTCAAGGACGAAACGTCGCTGCTGACCTACACGAACGGATTCTTGCAGAAGTACACGCCGGGCGTCGAGGATCTGGGCTACGGCGACGGCTATTCGGACATCGTGGCCACGAAACAGTCGTTCACCTTCCTGACCAACGCTTCGTGGACACCCGACCTGCAATCGGGCTGGTCGATCGGCGACTGGACGCCGATCTACAACATCAACTACTTCCTCGCGCACATGCGCGAAGCGCAGGGACTCTCCGAGGAGGTGTACGCCCACTACGAAGGCACGGCGCGGTTCTGGCGCGCATGGCAGTACTTCGAAAAGGTGAAAACCTTCGGCGCCGTCCCCTGGTACGACGCACCGATCGACCCGGAGGACATGGCGGCCCTCTACAAACCGCGCGACAGCCGCGAATACGTCATGGACCGCGTGCTCGAGGACCTCGACTTCGCCTGCGAACACTGCTACGATTCGGGCGCCTGGATCAACTCGGCCCAGATCAACCGCTACATCGCGCTGGCCTACAAGTCCCGCGTATGCCTGTTCGAAGGCACCTACCGGAAGTACCATTCCGTCGATCCTTCGACCGGCAAACCGTGGGAGGACACGCAGGCCTCGGAACGCTTCCTGCGCGCCGCAGCCGAAGCCGCTTACGAACTGATGCAGGCCGGCATCTACTCGATCGTGAACAACCCGGCCAACGTCCGGACGCAGTACCGCAAACTCTTCACCGAGGAGGCGATCGACCGCACGGAGATCATCTGGGCCCGCGAAATGAGCGTCGGCATGACCACCTTCCACGACCTGACGTGGCGCTACACGTCGGGCAGCTACGGACAGCGCTGGTCGCTCGACCAGGACTTCGTGAAGACCTACCTCAACCTCGACGGTTCGCGCCACACGGCCACCGGCGAGGAGTTCGCCCGCGAGGTCGAGAACCGCGACTACCGCCTCGGGCAGAGCATCATCACGCCGGGCTACGAGAAACTCGTCGGCGGCACGGCGACCCCCACGCCGCCGGATTTCACCGTCACGCTGACCGGCTACCAGATCATCAAGTACAACATCGACGACAAGAACTACGAATCGGCCAAGGTCTCCTACAACTCGCTGCCGATCATCCGCTATGCCGAGGTGCTGCTCAACTACGCCGAGGCGAAGGCCGAGCTGAACGAATTCGGCGACGAGGTATGGAACGCCACGATCCGCCCGCTGCGCGAGCGCGCCGGGGTCAGGGGCGACCGGCCCTCCTCGGCCGATCCCTTCCTGCAAACCTACTACGGCATCGACGACTGTGACCTGCTGGAGATCCGCCGCGAACGTGCCATCGAGCTGCTGCTCGAGGGACGCCGCTACGACGACCTGATGCGCTGGCATCTGGGCGAGAAGCTCAACAAACAGTGGTACGGAATCTACGTTCCGGCGCTCGACACGCCCTACGATCTCAACGGCGACGGGACGAACGACGTCTGCTTCACGAAGGGCGAGGCCGGCAACGAACCGGGCGTAAGCTACATCCAGGTAGGCGGATCGTCGCTCTACTCGCTCGAGAACGACACCAGCGGACGCCTGCTCTACTCCGTCGGACGCAACTTCGAGGAGAAACGCTACCTGCGTCCCGTGCCGCAGACGGCGCTGAACATCAATCCCGACCTGGGACAAAACCATTACTGGAAATAACCCGCAAACACGCAACGTCACATGAAAAGCATCATAACACTTCTCGCCGCCGTCGCGCTGCTGTCGCCGGGGTGCGCGAACGACGACGACCGTCCGGTGAAGAGCCCGATCGGCCCCGAAACGGACTTCTACGGCGTAGTCGCCGACAACCACGGACGCCCGTTGCAGGGCGTCGTGGTGAGCGACGGCTACTCCTGCACGGCGACCGACGAAAACGGCGTCTATCAGCTCACGGGCTGCGAACACTCCTATCAGATCTACGTCTCGGTTCCGGCCGAATACGAGATTCCGCTCGGCGAAGGGCTGCCGCGCTTCTGGCAGCAGATCGCCGCAGGCCGCAAACGCTACGACTTCACGCTCACGCCGCTGGCCGGCGGCAAGGAGAGCGCCTTCAACCTCTTCTGCGTAGCCGACCCGCAGTGTCAGAACAACTCGCACATCGCGCGTTTCGAAAACGAGACCGTGCCCGACATCGCCGGACAGGCGGCCGCATCGGACCTCCCCTGCTACGGCATCACGCTGGGCGACATCGGCTACAACACGGCGAACACGGACTACACCAACGCCGTGTTCCCGCTGATGAAGCGCGCCATGCAGGCCCAAAAGACCGGTCTGCCGCTCTTTCAGCTCATGGGCAACCACGACTACGAGGTGATCTCCGTGTCAAAGGAGGAGTACACCGACGCACACGACATCGCCGCGCAGCGCAACTTCGAATACGCCTTCGGCCCGATCAACTACTCGTTCGACCGCGGCGACGTACACATCGTGGCGATGGACGACATGATCTTCCGCAACCACGACGACTACGCGCTCGGATTCCGCGACGATCAGGTGGCATGGCTCGCCGCGGATCTGAGCTTCGTACCGAAGGAGAAGATGGTGATTCTCTGCACGCACATGCCGCTGCGCGACGGAACGGCGCAAAACGTACAAGCGGTGCTGGACCTGCTGGAAGGCTATGCCGAGGTGCACGTCATGACCGGCCACACGCACTACGCCGAGAACCTGATCTACGCGGACCGACATCCGGGCATCTACGAACACGTCCACGGAGCCGTGTGCGGCGCATGGTGGCAATCGACGATCAACACCGACGGCACGCCGAACGGATACGCCGTTTACCGGATCGAAGGGCCTTCGATCGCCTCGTGGAAATACAAAGGCACGGGGCTCGACATCGGCTGCCAGATCCGGCTCTACCGTGCCGGCGACCTCTTCATGGAGGGCTACACGCCCAATTACCGTTTCTCCTACGCCGAGGAGGGGCAGATCGTAGCCAACGTCTGGAACGCCGACGAGACATGGAAGATCGAGGTGTACGAGAACGGCGTGCGGACAGGCGAAATGGAACCCTTCGGGGACGACGCGACCAAACGCGACGCATGGGCCTCGGGCTACCACTGCGGCGTGCTGGGACGCAATCCGGACAACTACGACCGCACGAACACCTCGCATCTGTTCCACTACACGCTCCGCAACCCGTCGGCCGAAACGGAGGTCCGCGCGACCGATCCGTTCGGCAACGTTTACACGCAATCGCACCTCACGACAGGCTCGGCCGCCGATTACCCGGCCTACGAATGACGCGCAGCCCGATAATTATTCGTATCTTTGAACGATAAACGAAAAACGATCGCATGAAACGCTTTCTTTTTCTGTGCGCCACATCGCTGCTCGCAGCCGCCGCCTGCGGGCAACCCTCGGTGCGCATCGCCCACGGACCCTATCTGCAACAGGTCTCCGAAGACGGTTTCACCGTCGTATGGACCACAACCGTCGATGCCGCGGCATGGGTCGAGGTGGCGCCCGACGACGGCACGCACTTCTACGCCGAAGAACGCCCGAAATACTACGACACCCACATCGGCAAACGCCGCACCGGGCAGTTGCACCGCGTCCGCGTCGGGGGATTGCGCCCCGGCACGACCTACCGCTACCGAATCATGCAGCAGGCCGTGCTCCGCGACGAGGGCAACAAGCGCGTCATACTGGGCGAGGGGTACGGCAGCGACATACTCAAACACGAACCGTACAGAGCCACGACGCTCGACCCGTCCAGGGAGCGGATCGAATGCTGGGTCGTGAACGACATCCACGGGCGGGACTCGATCCTGCGGCAGCTTCTGGCCGACGCTCCGGAACGCAGGCCCGACTTCGTCTGTTTCAACGGCGACATGCTGACGCAGATCGAATCCGTGTCGGAGCTATTCGACGGATACCTCGACACGGCCGCGGAGCTGCTCTCGCCGGCCGGCATCCCGATCTTCGCCACGCGCGGCAACCATGAAAACCGCGGGTCGGCGTCGCACCGCTACCTCGACTACTTCCCCACCCCGACCGGCGAAGCCTACTACGCCTTCCGGCAGGGTCCGGTCTTCTTCCTGATGCTCGACTGCGGCGAAGACAAACCCGACAGCGACATCCGCTACTACGGACTGGCCGCCACGGACGCCTACCGCGCGCAGGAGGCCGAATGGCTGCGGCAGGTGGTGGCCAGCGACGCCTACCGCGAAGCTCCGCTGCACGTGGTATTCCTGCACATGGTCCCGGGCGGCAAGAGCAGTTGGCACGGCGAACAGGAGATCCGCCGGCTGTTCGTGCCGATTCTCAACGAGGCCGAGGTCGATGTCATGCTCTGCGGGCACTACCACCGCTACGGCTGGATCGACGACGGAAGCCGCGG
>OGQQ01002445.1_pt1 | contig 12020 bp, 8 predicted proteins | sample 1553281 | NCBI WGS metagenome assembly OGQQ01 (sample SAMEA2579937, study PRJEB22360) | human gut metagenome | biome: human gut; feature: human-associated habitat; material: faeces | place: Denmark | collected 2008/2010 | reverse complement strand
GCGTCGCGGCGGCCTGCGCGTGCTGGCCGCCGGAAACGGCCGCATCGCCTTTTCCCGCTCGATTGGAGGCGAGCGCGTCGTCGTGTGGGTGAACCATTCCATCGGGGAGTGGGTCCTGCCTGCAGGCCGTGTCCGCTTTGCCGAAAGCGCGGCGCCGTCGCCCACGGGTGAGGTCGTCCTGATGCGCGGCGGCTTCTGCCTGCTGGAACCGTCGGATCCCGAAGCGCATATCTCTATAGAGTAGAAATATCTCCCGGCGACACCCCAAACGATACGAAAGGAGCGATCCCATGAAGTTTTCTGAAATGCCCTATTCCCGTCCCGACCTGGAAGCCATGAAGGCGAACCTGACGGCCTGCACCGAGGCCTTCCTCGCTGCCGAAAGCGCGCAGGAGCAGATCGCGCAGTACGACCGCGTTACGGACCTGTCCGTGGAGTTCAACACGATGGGAAGCCTTGCCAATGCCCGCCATACCATCGACACGCGTGATGAATTCTATGACGCCGAGTCAACGTTCTTCGACGAGAGCTGGCCCCAGCTGAGCGTCTATTTCCAGCGCCTGAACGAGGCCATGCTGGACTCGAAGTTCCGCCCGGAGCTGGAGGCCCATTACGGCAGCCTGCTGTTCCTGAAGCTCGAGATCAGCCGCCGCAGCTTCAAGCCGGAGCTTGTGGAGCTTATGCAGGAGGAAAACCGCCTGACGTCCCGCTATCAGAAGCTCTATGCCAACATGACCGTGGAATTTGACGGCAAGACCATGCCCATGCCGATGCTCGGCAAGTACAAGGTCAGCGCCGACCGCGCCGTACGCCGCGCCGCTTACGAGGCCGAGGGCAAGGTCTTTGATGCAAACCGCGCGGAGCTGGACGAGATCTATGACAAGCTCGTCCACAACCGCAATGCGCAGGGCCGCATGCTTGGCTATCCGAACTTCATTCAGCTCGGCTATGACCGCCTCGGCCGCAACTGCTATGGACAGAAGGAGCTGGCGGCCTTCCGCGACCAGATCGCAAACGATCTTGTCCCCATCATTGCGGAGGTCAAGGAGGCCCAGCGCAAGCGCATCGGCGTCGACCGCCTGTACATTTACGACGACAAGTTCCGCTTCCCGGACGGCAACCCAACCCCGGAGGGCACGGCGGAGGAGATCCTCGCCGCAGGCCGCAGAATGTATGAGGAGCTCAGCCCGGAGACGAAGGAATTCATCGACTTCCTCTACGACAACGAGCTGCTCGACGTGCTCTCCCGCGAGGGCAAGGCCCCCGGCGGCTACTGTACGATGTTTGAAAAATACAAGGCTCCGTTTATCTTCTCGAACTTTAACGGCACAGCCGGAGACGTCGATGTGCTGACCCACGAGGCCGGTCACGCCTTCGCATTTTACCGCGCAATGAACAGCGATATCTACCCGGACCTGCGCGAACCGACCATCGAGGCCTGCGAATGCCACTCCATGAGCATGGAATTTCTGACGCAGGATTATCATAAATATTTCTTCGGCGCGCAAACGGCAAAATACGAGCTTGCCCACTGTGAAGACAGCCTCGATTTTATCCCCTATGGCTGCATGGTGGATGAATTCCAGCATTTGATGTATGAAAATGAGGACCTGACGCCGGATGAGCGCCACGGCGTGTGGGAGAAGCTCGAGAAGAAGTACCGCCCCTGGCTGAGCATGGACGGCCTGCCCTTCTACGGCCGCTACGCCCACTGGCAGTGGAAACCGCACATTTATCTCAATCCGCTGTACTATATTGATTATTGTATGGCAGGTACGGTCGCGTTCCAGGTCTGGACGCTCTCTCTGCAGGACCGCAAGGCAGCGTGGGAGAAATATCTGGCCTTTGTCGACCAGGCAGGAACAAAGACGTTCGCCGATTTGTGCCAAAGCGTCGGCCTGCGTATACCGTACGAGGACGGCTGCATCCGCGAGATCGGCTCCGGTATCCGCGACTGGCTCAAGGCGCATGCCCCGGTGGAGGCCTGAATGCTTTTGCGCGGTTCCGCTTGCGGTGGATGACAGAAAGCGTGATTTTCGGCAGGTCGTGTCAGGATGCGCGTATCTTGTGAACATTTCATGAAATCAAAAAAATTATCCACCGGTCTGCTATAAAAATTCACAGAAGATTTTCAAAGGGAAAAAAATTCGTTCTTTTTTGTTGATTCTGCAAGGGAATTGTGTTATAGTATTACCAAACTTTTCAGAAAGCATCCAAGGGTTGTCCGCCGCATACGGACACAAGTGCTTAGCTCGATATTATCTGTGAATATCACAGCATAATATACAAATTTTGTAGGAGGTAACGCAATGAAAAAGAATCTTCTCAAGCTTCTGACTCTGGTTCTTGCTCTGGTCATGGTCGTCACCGTGTTCGCCGGCTGCAAGAAGGCAGACGAGGAAACCGAAGCCCCCACGCAGGGCAGCGAAGAGACTCCCACTGAGACGCAGGAGCAGCCGGCTGACGAGTACAAGCCGTCCGCTGCACAGCTCCTGAACGGCAAGGAGTGGGGCAAGGATTACACCGAGCTGTACGACGAGATCGGCGACAAGGTCACGATCGACGACGTGCAGGAGGATCCGACCACCGGTCTGGCTTACGTCGAGTACGAGGGCAAGACCTATGAGCTCGGCATGGACTTCCTGTCCATGGCAATGGTCTACAAGACCGCTGTTCCCGAGAACTCCCAGTACGAGACCGAGGACGACGTCTACGCCGCCTGGTGGAAGTACTACATGACCCGTTGGAACTATCTCCTCCCGGAGATCCCCCTCTACAGCAACGAGTACTACGATGTTTACAACGCAAAGATCAAGGGCGTTGACGAGCATCCGACGAACCCGTACTGGGGCCCGGCAAAGGCTCTGATCGACTGGACGAGTGAGAAGGCCGACAACGACATCATCATCGGCAACACCACCGACCTGTCCGGCAAGTTCCGCTATTCCCCCTTCGGCGGCTCCAACCCCGGTGCTGCTGACCTTGACGTTGACAACCTCATCAACGGCCTGGAAACTGTCGCCACCACCAAGGAAGGCGGCTTCGAGGTCAACAAGACGGTCGTCAAGCAGCTTGACAAGGTTGAGAATGAGGATGGCACCCTCACCTACACCATCACCCTGAACGACGGTCTGGTCTTCAGCGACGGCACCCCCGTCACCGCGAAGAACTATCTGTACTTCCCCATGGTCTTCTCCACCCTCGTCGCCTCCGAGGCTGAGGGCAAGGATCGCCAGGCCGGCCTGACGATGGCCGGCTTTGAGGAATTCAACGCTTACGACGGCACCAACGAGGGCGACGGCGTCTCCAAGACCTTTGCCGGCCTGCGCCTGCTGGCCGACAACCAGTTCTCCGTCACCGTTAAGGCTGAGTATGCGAACTACTACTACGCCATCAGCTATGCCGGCTTCACCCCGTTCGTCAAGGAACTGTGGTGCGGCGACTACGACATCGCTGACGACGGCGAAGGCTGCTACTTCACCGACGGCTTCTACAACAAGACCGGCGACAGCTTCGACATGGCTGCTCATCTCGTTGCTTCTTCCAACAACGCCGACACCACCTATGCGTGCTCCGGCCCGTATGTTGTGGAGTCCTATGACGAGGGCGATAAGTCCGCGATCCTGACCCTGAACCCGAACTTCCCCGGCAACTACGAAGGTGCAAAGCCCTCCATCGCGAAGGTCATCTACAAGAAGAGCGTCTCCGCTACCCAGCTCGACGATCTGAAGTCCGGCGGCGTTGACGTCCTCATGGGCATCACCGGCGGTGCCGAGACCGACGAGGCTGTCGCTGCCTGCGACAACTCCAACGGCGCTTTCGTTTACACCCACTACAGCCGCGCCGGCTACGGCAAGCTGCAGTTCCGTAACGACTATGGCCCCGCTCAGTTCACTGCTGTCCGTCAGGCCATCACCTACTGCCTGGATCGTGCTTCCTTCGCGAAGACCTTCACCGGCGGCTACGGCGGCGTTGTTGACGGCGCTTACTACGCTGGCTCCTGGATGTACAAGGAAGCTGCTGCCAACGGCATGCTGCTGAACGCGTATGACACCTCTGCCGATACCGCCATCGCAGTCCTCGAGGCTGACGGCTGGATCTATGATGCAAACGGCGAGCCTTACGTTGAGGGCGTCCGCTACAAGAAGATCCCGGCTGAGTATGCCGACGAGAACGACAAGACCTACAAGTCCATCGACGGCGCTTATGTGACCACGAAGGTCGGCGACGATTACTACATGCCGCTGGTCCTCAACTGGTACGGCACCACTGATAACCCCTTCTCTGATCTGCTGGTCACCGACTTCGAGCAGGGCGCTAACATCGCTGCTGCAGGCATCGTGATTCAGAAGACCACGGGCGACTTCAATCCGATGCTCGACGAGTTCTATCAGCAGGCTGTGTACGGCTTCTATTCCGGCACCCCGATGTACAGCTGCTTCAACTATGCAACCGGCTTCACCTCCGCTGCATACGACTACTCTTACAACTGGTCCATCGATCCCTCCTTCTATGAGAACAACTCCATTGCTTATCTGAAGGACGAGGCCGATATCTACTGGCTGAGCTAATGGCGGCAGGCCCTCAGGCCTGACTGACGCATCAAGTATCCGAGATCACGGGATGGGGGTTCGCCCCCGTCCCGTGATTGTGGATTCAAAACCCTGTGTATCACGGCGCACTGTCAAATAACTTCTTTTCACAGTTATCACCTCTGGCGCGCATGTTTATCCATAGGGTGTATCTGAAAGCCCGCCCTGTGGTTCAGCCCGGTAGAGTGCCGCATTCTTCCCGGATCCGCTCTTGTGCAGAAGCGGCTTTTCAGATACACCCTATCCCCGCGGCTTGCGGTCCCGCCGCCGCCTGATCCTGACCCGCACAGAAACAGATTGCCCCGTCATGGCAACGGGGGCGATTCTTCCCCCGCGCTGCCAAATCTACTGTCGTGCGGGCGACAGACTGGAGAGTACCTTATGTTCAAATACGTTCTCAAGCGAATCGGCTACATGTTCCTGGTTCTGTTCATCCTGTCGATCGTGATTTTCATGATCTACAACCTGACCCCGAGCAACCGCGCCTTTACCGATGCGAAGGCTGACCAGGTCGCCATGAAGCAGCAGCTCGCCGGTATGTCCGCCGAGGCACAGGCCAAGTGGTTCGAGGAACGGTACGAAATGTATCAGATCAGCTACGGCACCGAAACCAACAACATGATCCTCCGCTATCTGCGCTGGGTCGGCCTGTATCCCTATGCGGATAACCCCTACACTGGCAAGGAAGGCAAGCTCAATGGCCTCCTGCAGGGCAACTTCGGCTATTCTTATCAGTATAAAAAAGATGTAGTTAACGTTGTCGCCGCTCCGATGAAGAACACGATCTTCATCAACATCTTCGCCACGATTCTGGCGCTGGCCATCACCATTCCGCTTGGTATCGCCTGCGCCGTGCGCAAAAACAGCAAATTCGACCGCTTCACACAGGTCTTTACCATCATCGGCTACAGCTTGCCGAGCTTCATTATCTGTATTCTGTTTATCTGGGTCTTCTGCGCTCTGCTCGGCTGGTTCCCGGCCAGCGGCATGAAGACACCGGGCAGCAGCTACGAGGGCTTCAAGTGGTTCACCGACCGCATGTACTATCTGGCCCTCCCGCTCATCACCATGACGTTCTGCTCTCTGGGCAGCATGACGCGCTACGTCCGTGCCTCCATGATCGATGCTCTGTCCATGGACTGCATCCGTACCGCGCGCGCCAAGGGCGTCAAGGAAAAGACCGTTATCTATTCTCACGCATGGCGCAACGCCCTGATCCCCATCGTCACGATGATCGTCGGCTGGTTCACCAGCATCTTTGCGGGCTCCCTGATCTTTGAAGACATGTTCGGTCTCAACGGTATGGGCAAACTCATGATCTCGTCCCTGCGTACCTCGGACTACGATGTTACGATCCTGATGCAGTTGTTCTATGTCGTCGTCGCGCTGCTCGGCAACCTTGTCATCGACATTGTCTATGGCCTGGTCGACCCGCGCGTCAGAGTCAACAAGTAAGGGGGTAAGAGCATGAGCAAGAAGAATTCCTCCGCGAAGCGCAGCTGGCTCGGCCGCCTCTTCTTTGGCGGCAGCAAGGGCCTGGCCGATGATATCGAGGCCAAGCGCGCAGCCAAAAACGACGTCGAAGAGATTGTCAGCCCGGTCAAGCAGATCGTCCGCGGCTTTATGGAGCGCAAGCTCGCCGTCGGCGCCCTCTGCGTGGTCATCGCCATGTTCCTGCTGGTCTTCATCGGCCCGCTGTTCATGACGACCTACACTGACACCTATACTGAAGTCACGCAGGCCAACCTGCCGCCCACGATGTCCATGCTCTCCGTCCCGAGCGAGCTGAAGAACGACATCAAGATGATCGACAGCTACGGCAGCTTCTCCGTCGGCCTTTCCAACGCGGGCAAGGTCTATGTCTGGGGCGCAACGGGCCTCGGCACGACGGGCATTGACATCGCCGATATCCCGGAAGAGGTTCAGAATGAGAAGATCGCCTGGGTCGCTGCCGGTATCGATCATATCGTTGCCGTCGGTGAGAACGGCAAGGTCTACGCCTGGGGCGCAAACAAGCTCGGCCAGTACGGCTACTTTGACCCGGCGGTGAACCCCAACATCGCTCCCGAGCCGGACGAGCTCCTCAACGGCACCATCGATGCCTCCAACATCAAGAAGATTACCTGTGGCTATCAGGCCACGGCCATCCTGATGAACGACGGCACCCTGTATATGTGGGGCAACAAGAACACCTATCAGAACTTCGACACCGTAGCCACGCTGGACGGCAAGCTCACGGATATCGACTTCACGCTGAACTATGTCGTCGCGGTGACGGACGGCAACTCCGTCTACACCGGCAAGCGCGGCCTGTATGATCAGATGCGCGACAACATGGACTCCGCCACGGTTCCCCTGCGCGAGTTCCTGAACGGCCGTAAGATCACAAGCATCTATGCCACGAGCAAGACGGTCTGCGCCCTGCTCGACGACGGTACCGTCGGCTTCGTCGGCGACTTTGACACGCGCAGCAAGGCCATGCCCAAGCTGCATGAGGGCGAAGAGATCGTCAAGATCGTCTCCGGCACCTATCACTACACCGCGCTGACCAGCGAGGGCCGTGTGTTCTCCTGGGGCAGCAACACCCTTGGCCAGTGCAAGGTCCCCGATGACGCACAGGGCGCGTCCGACATCTTCGGCGGCGCGTTCCAGAGCTACGCGGTCGATTCCAACCACGAGCTCATGGGCAAGTGGGGCCTGAAGGGCTATCTCTTCGGCACGGATAACTACGGCGCGAACGTTGCCCTGCGTATCATTCAGGGCGGCAAGATGACGATGACCATCGGTGCGATCGCCGTTATCATCTCCACGATCATCGGCATCATCATCGGCTGTATCTCCGGCTACTTCGGCGGCAAGGTCGATATGTTCCTGATGCGCTTCACCGAGATTTTCGGCGCCATTCCGTTCCTGCCGTTCGCGATGATCCTGTCCGCCCTCATGGCGCAGATGGACATCAGCGAGAATGAAAAGATCTTCATCCTCATGGTCATCCTTGGCCTGCTGAGCTGGACCGGTCTGGCCCGCCTCGTTCGCGGTCAGATCCTTCTCGCCCGCGAGCAGGAGTATGTCACGGCCGCCAAGGCCATGGGCCTGCGCGAGTCCCGCATCGCATTCCGCCATATCCTGCCGAACATTGTCTCGGTCATCTTCGTCACGCTGACGCTCGACTTTGCGACCTGCATGCTGACGGAGTCCACGCTGAGCTACCTCGGCTTCGGCGTCACCTACCCGCGTCCGACATGGGGCAATATGCTCAACGGCGCAAACAACTCCACCGTCATCAAGAACTTCTGGTGGCGCTGGCTGTTCCCGGCGATCTTCCTTGCGATCACCTGTATCTGCATCAACATCGTCGGCGATACGCTCCGTGACGTCATGGATCCGAAGTCTGACCGCGATAAATAAGGGAGGGAAGAGATATGGCATTACTTGAATTAAAAGATTTGCATACTTTCTTCCGCACGAAGAAGGGTATTGTCAAGGCGGTCAACGGCGTTTCCTATTCCGTTGAGACCGGACGCACGCTTGGCGTCGTCGGCGAGTCCGGCTCCGGCAAAAGCGTCTCCGCCATGAGCATCCTGCAGCTTCTCGACGGCAACGGCTATATCGACAGCGGCGAGATCCTCTTCGAGGGCCGTGACCTCACGAAGCTCACCGAGAAGGAAATGTATTCCGTCCGCGGCAATGATATCTCCGTCATCTTCCAGGAGCCGATGACCAGCCTGAACCCGGTCTTCACCGTGTCCCGTCAGGTCAGTGAGCCGTTCATTATCCATCAGGGCATGACGAAGAAGCAGGCTGCCGCAAAGGTCATTGAAATGCTGGCCGATGTCAAGATCCCGAATCCGCACATCGTCGCCAAGCAGTATCCGCATCAGCTGTCCGGCGGTATGCGTCAGCGTGTCATGATCGCCATGGCACTGGCCTGCAAGCCGAAGCTGCTCATCGCGGACGAGCCCACCACGGCTCTGGACGTTACGATCCAGGCGCAGATCCTGAAGCTCATGAACGATCTGAAGGAAGAGCACGGCACCTCGATCATCTTCATCACCCATGACCTCGGTGTTATCCGCCAGATCGCGGACGACGTGGCCGTTATGTACTGCGGTCAGGTCGTGGAGATGGCGCCCGCCGGTACAATCTTCATGGACGCTGAGTTCTCTCATCCCTACACCGAGGGCCTGATGAACTCCATTCCGCGCCTGAGCACCCCGACGCATACGCGTCTGGACGCCATCCCCGGCGCAGTGCCGCACCCCCTCAAGCTCCCGAAGGGCTGCAAGTTCGCCCCGCGCTGCAAATACGCCACGGAGCGCTGCCTCAATGAGGAGCCCGAGATGATTCACGTCAGCGAGACGCAGCAGGTTCGCTGCTTCTACCCGCGGAAGGAGGACCGGCATGGAAAGAAATAATGTTCTTCTCAAGATCACGGACCTGCGGCAGTATTTCCCGGTCGGCAAAAAGAAGGGCCTGTACGTCAAGGCGAACGACGGCATCAGCCTGAATATCTACGAAGGCGAAACGGTTGGCCTCGTCGGCGAGTCCGGCTGCGGCAAGTCCACGTTCGGACGCACGCTGCTGCAGCTCTACCGCCAGACCGACGGCAAGACGATGTACTATGGTGCGTCCCGTGATGAGCTGGCCCCCGAGTATATCGAAAAGACCATCCGCCATCTGCCCCACGGCCTGCATGAGCTGGCCGCGCTCGAAAAGAAGCGCGACGAGATGCAGAAGGCCTATGATGCTGCCGATGAGCAGAAGCGCCTGCACATGCACAACGATCTCACCGCTGCGAAGAAGGCTGCAAATGATGCCTATCTGAACATCGTGAATGTCATCGGCGGCTTTATTACTGCCAAGGACCTTGGCCCTGTCATGAAGATCTTCTCCGAACGCCACGACCGCTGCTGCGATCTGCACAAGGCCATCGAAGCCTGCAACATCATCGCCCCGGAGCATCTGGAAGTGTGCGTGGAGGACCCCTTCGGGGTGCTGAACGAGATCAAAAACGCGGGCAGCATCTTCCTGGGCCGCAATGTGCCCGAGGCCCTGGGCGATTACTTTGCAGGGCTCCGCAACACCGGGAGTATAAGCAATAGCCAGATCCTCACGGGTCTTGACGGGAGTCTTGGACACGGTCTCCAGTTTACCGTTCCATTTTTCATGCATCAGTAACGCTTTTTCATTGGTTGTCATGACAATACCTCTCTTAATTGTATTAATAGTTGATCTGTCATACAGATTTCTGTGTTTGACAGCTATTAGTAATGATATAATAGAATCGATGTCTTAGCAAGGATTTGTAAAAAAATAATTTTGGGACTTCCTATTTGAAAAAAAATATATTATAATAGACGCAGATGTTGTTTTTATATCTTTTTAATTCATCACACATCATAGGTAGATCAAGATGTAAATCCCCTTAGTTAACAGTTTTATGGACGATAATAAGGAATAGAGGAGGAGTTTATGAGAGAAAAATATGAATCATTGCCGTTAGTTCAGTTAAAAGAACTGGCAAAAGTACGCGGTCTGAAGGGTACTTCTACGATGAAAAAGGCAGAACTGGTAGAAGCTATGCTGGCGGAGGATGAGCGGCTGAAAAAAGAGGAAGAGGCTAAAGCAGCAGAGCAGAAGCAGGAGTCTGCGACAGAGACCGTCAGAAGCGAAGAACCGCAAAAGCAGGAGAGATCGGAACGTCCTGTCAGACAGGAGAGGAATTACAGACCGGATCGCAATTATCGTGGGGAGAGTGCGGAGAACGTAGGCGTGCGGAGCGAAGCCTACACCAAAGAACGTACTTTCAATCCCAATAATGTGGCATATGATGAGAGTCAGTATCCCAAGGAACTGGACAGCGGTATCGAAGCCAGCGGTATTCTGGAAGTCATGCCGGATGGCTATGGATTTATCCGTTGCGAGAATTATATGCCCGGTGAGAATGATGTCTATGTGGCACCCAGTCAGATCCGCCGTTTCGGACTGAAGACAGGAGATATTCTGAAGGGTAACAAGCGGATCAAGACCCAGCAGGAGAAGTTCAGTGCGCTTTTGTTTGTTAAGAGCATTAACGGATATACCGTAGAAGAATCCTCCAAGAGAATGGCATTCGAAGATATGACTCCGATCTTCCCCGATGAGAGGATCAAAATGGAGACTCCCGGCTGTAGCATTGCTATGAGAGTTATGGATCTGGTGAGTCCCGTCGGTAAGGGACAGCGTGGTATGATCGTATCCCCGCCCAAGGCAGGTAAGACAACGCTGTTGAAGGAAGTGGCAAAATCTATTCTGCGCGGCAATCCCAAGATGCATATGCTGATCCTGCTGATCGATGAGCGTCCCGAGGAAGTTACCGATATTAAGGAAGCGATCCACGGAGATAATGTGGAAGTGATCTATTCCACTTTTGATGAACTTCCTGAGCATCACAAGAGAGTATCCGAGATGGTGATCGAGCGTGCAAAGCGTCTCGTTGAACATAAAATGGATGTCGTGATCCTGCTTGACAGTATCACCCGTCTGACCCGTGCGTACAACCTGGTGGTTCCCCCCAGTGGACGTACTCTGTCCGGTGGTCTGGATCCCGCAGCACTCCATATGCCCAAGAGATTTTTCGGTGCAGCCCGTAATATGCGTGAGGGCGGAAGCCTGACAATTCTGGCGACCGCACTGGTAGAGACCGGAAGTAAGATGGATGATGTGGTATATGAGGAATTCAAAGGTACCGGTAATATGGAAATGGTTCTAGACAGAAAACTGTCCGAGAAGCGTATCTTCCCGGCGATCGACCTTGCAAAGTCCGGCACCAGAAGAGAAGACCTGCTGTTAACTCCGGAAGAGCTGGAAGCCATCAATATCATGCGTAAGGCACTGAATGGACTGAAGCCGGATGAGGCAACCGACCGGATTCTGGATATGTTTGCCCATACACGAAATAATGTGGAATTTGTGAACATGGTGAAGAAAAATCACTTTATTTAATTATCGCAAAAAATGTTAAAATAAGTCTTGCACCGTATCTCCTCTTATGGTACAATAATACCGCTGTTTGTGGTTCCATAAGCAGTGAGGATGAGAACAAGAACTTATACACGACATTTTTATAGAGAGGTGAAAGAAATGAAAGAAGGAATCCATCCCGCTTACTACCAGGCAACTGTAACCTGCAACTGTGGTAACACATTTGTAACCGGCTCCACCAAGCCCGAGCTTCACGTAGAAGTTTGCTCCAAGTGTCATTCATTCTACACTGGCCAGCAGAAGTCTGCAAGAACCGATGGCCGTATTGATAAGTTCAATAAGAAATACGGTGTTAAATAAGATTGCAAGCGAACGGTTGAGGTATTCTTATCTCAACCGTTTCTTGTCGTACAGAAAGTGCTTTCCTATACGACAAAAAGGATTCTGTTTTATATTGCATTACGA
>OGQQ01002440.1_pt1 | contig 12056 bp, 5 predicted proteins | sample 1553281 | NCBI WGS metagenome assembly OGQQ01 (sample SAMEA2579937, study PRJEB22360) | human gut metagenome | biome: human gut; feature: human-associated habitat; material: faeces | place: Denmark | collected 2008/2010 | reverse complement strand
GCGTGCCGCTGGTCATGTTTCCGCAAACGCCGGAGCAGGGCGGCGTTTGCACGCGCGTGCTTGAGCTTGGCGCAGGCGTGAAGCTCGACAAGCCGGAAGCTGCATCCATCCGGAAAGCGATTGACAAAGTGCTTTCCAACTCCACCTATCGTGAAAAAGCCGCCGAAATCTCCAAGGGCTTCCGCAGATGCGCAGGCGCAAAGGGCGCGGCGGAGAAGATTTTGTCGGTTATCATTAAATAAAGAAAAGCATGGCTCGTCGTGAGTCATGCCTTTTTGTCATGTATCCCTGTAATGCGTTCCACATTGAATAATTTCAACTTTTCCATCGACAATCCGAAAAACCACTCTGTTTTTGTCATCAATGCGTACACTCCAAAATCCAGCAAGATTTCCGCTCAATGCTTCTGGTTTTCCCGTACACTTGTATCCATTTCTATCGATATCTTTTAGCAGACGATTGATCTTTTTCAGCGTCTTTACATCACGTAATTGCCATTCAAGATATTCTTCCCACGCCGTATCATGCCATAAGATATGCACGGTTACACCTCAATCAATTCGTGTTCTTTCAGCGTAGTTTTTCCCGTTTTAATATCATGAACTCTTTTTTCAAGTTCTTCCATATTGGCCTGACTGTAAAAAGGATCTGCCGTAATTTCAAATGGAATACGCTGTTCATTTCCAACTTTCACCAAAAACATAGTAATAGCTGAAGACATTGTCAGACCCATTGCTTTTAATGCTCGTTCTGCATTTTCTTTTACTTCTTCATCTACCCTAAAATTAATCTGTGTCATAATATCACACTCCTTTGTTTTTATTATATCATATAGTATATACAATGTCAACAGTTTGCTATACATTTTTATTAAAGAAAGGAACTCCTTATGAAACTAAAAAAACTATTAACCGTTATATCCACCGGAGTAATAATACTCTGCTGTTCATGTTCAGAAAACAGCAAGAAACAAGAAAAAGATATGAGCTTTGCTGAAAGTCCTGAAATTATGGTTTGCAGGGTAATCGACGCTATTGCTTCAAATGATGAAGCTGCATACAACAACTGCTGTTCAGGAATTGAAAATTCATATGATCAGTCGTTTGATGACATATATGAAAAATACGCCATGCAGTGCCGTGAATTCGGTATTGATTATGAAACAAAGCGCAGCGCTGAAGATTTTAATTTGTACATATACAACGATAAGCGTGACACCGAAGGTTTCGTTTCATTCATCGTATATCTTGAAGATTCTGAACTTGTTAAATTACATATCAAAACTCAGTATGACATAAATAAAAAAGGGTACTGTATTGAAGAAATAATCCCCAGAAATGCAGGTGAAGCAGCTGCGCAGCAGTCATACATAAAGGAAAATTATAGCTCAGTCGATATTGACAATATAGATTATAAATGAAAGGTATGGTATAATGGAATTCAGAAGAATAAGAGAAATAAAAGAATCTGTCAAATCCGAAAAAGAAAAACTTTCCGATACTCAGTACTGGCTGAAATTTTTGCAGACATCTTCTTACCACTACAAGCATTCATTTAACGATCAGATAATGATCAATCTGCAAAACCCTCAGTTTACTGCATGTTCGGACGCACGTTCATGGCGAAGTCTCAGCCGTGAGCCGCAGGGACACGGTGTTCCTACATTACATAACGGAAAAATACGTTATTTATTTGACATCACCCAGACGTCCGCACCGAAAGGTACTTCCCTGCCTTGGGTCTGGGAAATCAATGACAGTCAGCTGAATATTGATTACAGCGAATCAGTTTCCAAACATCTAACTGAGAAATATAATCTGGATTCTGAAACTCTGGAGGAACAGCTATATGATATTACTCTTATGCGTACGGCAAAGTATTTAAATGATGATAAATCAGACTTATACAAAGTAGTTGCAGAATCTGCCGCATATTCGATACTTTACCGCTGCTGTCCGGGAGAAGCACAGCCATCGCCCAAAAACCTTACCGGATTAAGTAAATATCCCATTGAAGAAATTGGACAGGCTGTAACAGAAATTTCAAAAAGTATTTTTCTTGAAATTGAAAGTATTGTAAGAAACACAAGGCATAATGCAATTGAAGAAATCAGGAGGAACGAGCATAATGAAACAAGAGAAAATGATAGACGGAGTGAGACACGTTCTGAATCCCAAGACAGAGGAATATCTTCCGGATACGGAAATCTTAAAGGGATGGACGTACGTTTTGGACGAGGAGAATTTCCGGTATTATCCGATTTATCTGAGGGAAGTTCCTATAGATCAGATATCGGATCAGGAAAGGAAAGAATTTCTGGAAATGGTAGCGGAATCGGAAAGACAATCGGCGGAGGAAAAAGAGATTCTGGGATTCACGGAAGCGGAGTTCGACATAGTACCGGAAGAAATGAGAGAGAATTATTACAAGACGGCATTGGGGTACTGGAAACCAATTCCGGAGGAACTTCTTCAGGAGATCCCTCACGGGAAGTACGTAACAATGCGCAGGAATTATCTTCTCAATCAGGATCCCAAGGAATTTATATGGCTGAAAAACAGCGATCAACTGAACAAGCATCTGACAGCCGTCAATCTTCAGGCACACGAAATGGAAGATATGATAGTGGAAAAACTCAAGGAGAACAGTCAGGAATACAAAGAAGCGGAGAATCAGGGAGATTACCTGAAAACAGTGCAACTGAAAAACAGTTTTCTGAAAACAGCAGAGGAAGAAATTCTGACAGAACTGATATACAAATAATCGGCAATACTCCGTACAGATACATTCCGCAAAAGACTTACAGAAAGTATGATACCGATATTGCTGCTAAAATTGCTGATAAGCTTGGGGAAAGCGGAATAAAATTCTCCGGTAAAATTACCGCTGAAACAACAACTATTACAGTCAGCAAAGCTGATATTGAACGTCTGGAGGAGATTGCACACAGCTTTACAGCTGAAAAAGAAAAATTCGCCATTGGCGAATTGAAGCTTCAATCAAATATTGACTATATTACTATACTCGAAAATGAAGCTGAGGATTTTATACAGGCAAATCCCGATAAAATAGTTTACTCTATGGATTGGAACGATAAACCTAAAGCAATTGTTAAAACCGTTCAGGAAGTTCGTGAACTCGGAAATATCTTTGCTGTTTCCCAAAATGATTGGAATACATATTTAACGGACAGATATTCCGCTATTGATTATTCCGACCGAAATAATCTTCCCACTATTACTGTCGAATGGAGCGAACACAATAATATAGAAGATGGTAAAACTTACTCTATAACTGAATTCGACAATCTGATGAACAAGCTTGATTCAGAATGGTTAAAATTATGTGAAGAAGAAATCAATACTTACGGCTCTGCAGAAGCGGCAATGAATGCAGACGACGCTTTTCATCTAGGTTATGCAAAAACAAAATTTACCGTCAATATGCCAAACGGGGATAAATTTACCGAAAGACTGGATATTGGCGATGGCGACGGAGATCTGATAGCGTTTCTAAACAAATATCCGAAATATGAAATTGTTGCCGATGTTCTTAAAAAGACAGAAGAAGCCGAAAATACAATGCAAGCTGAAAAGTCAAATATTAGTAATACTTATGATATAATAGAAGTCGCAGTTGAAAATAAAGATAAATTCGCCATTGGCGAATCACATAAGCAATCCCATGAAGTACAACTTTCCCGTGCAGAATTTATAGAATACGCTACGGATAAGCTAATAAACGACATAACAGTAAGAAATGCTCATGAAAATTCAGATTTAGAAAACTTTAATAATGAAATAAACAAAAGTATATCGGAACTTTTCACTGAACTTATTGTCGGAAAAGAACAGATTGAAAATTATACTATTAACGAAATTGCACCTCTATACGATAAATTTCAAAGCGATGAAGCTTTCAGGGCAGACATTTGCAATATCATTTACGAAAATGTTGATATTTCTCTGACACAGCTTGAAATTACAAGAGATAAAGCCCAAGAACTTGGGGTCAATGAAATTGTGGAGCTGCCAAAAAAAGAAAATCCAATGGATAGGGCTATCCGCTTGATCAATGAATACTGTGAAAAAGAATTTGGCTCTCCCGGTAACTTTTCAAATATGGATCACATTGAACTGGCATATAAACCGGATAAAGAAACCGGTCTTGCAGGTATTGAAGCCTATGCCGATCTTGAAACATACCGTATCGTAAAAGAACAGGATGGTAGAGTCGTTGATGAACAGCTTTTTAATTCTCTTGATCATATGAATACTGTTCTTAAAAATCTTGATTTTGACAAACTTATTGAATTGTCAGATAATGATAAATCTGAAATAAAAACTACTGTCTTTGAAAACACAGAAAAGAAATCTCCGGACGTTTCTGAATTATCTGTCGGCGATGTGATTCTCTATGACGGTAAACGCAGAGAAGTTGAACAGATCAGTGAAAATAGTATCAGTCTGAAAGACCTTGACGCTCCTGATTTCGGCGGTATTCTGCTCGGTACTTCCGATGTACTTGCATATAACGGCTGGCAGCAGGATATGAATGAAAAGGGATTTGAAATTCTGTCAAAAGCTGCACCGCAAATTACATCAAAAGATCACCAATATGTACCGTCACAGCTTTCTCTGTTCGGAGAACCTGTAGTTTATGAATATGACGCAGAAGAAAAGGCAATCTATGCAGCTTTAATGAGAGGAAGCGGATTTGAGGACGGTAAATTCCGTATTGAAGAATTCTGTAAAGAAAGCCACTCTATAAATGAATTCGCCCAAATGCTTAAAGAGGAGTACGGTACAGGCGGTCGTCCGGGAAACGAATTTTATGCCTATGAAAATCACGATTCAAAAGGAATTGAAATTATTCTCAACCGTAAGTATGACAATGAAGAAGGTAAAGAAATTCATCTCAAATGGAAAGAAGTCGCTGAAAGAATTTCAGAACTGGTATCCAAAGGCGAATATATTACCAAAGCCGATATAGATGACCGTATATATCATGCAAAATATATTTTGAAATACTACGATTCAGATAGTGAATCTGATAAAATACATACGGAAAGAGCAAAGAATATCCTTAAAGAATACGGCATTTTATCTGAAAAAACTGAAAGCAGTAAGGTCATACCTGAATCTGAAATAACATTTACAAAACCTGATAATAATTCCGATTTAAAAAATAATATTGAAGAATCAGATGCAAAAAATCCTGAAGAAAATAACAAGCCAGATATTCCGCAGAAGATTACTGTAGGTGACAGATTTCGTCATAAGATTACGGGTAATATCAGCGAAGTTGTTTCTCTGACAGGCGCATTTCCGTGGATAGCCGACGAGTGTACGGTCACAAGGGACAGCGGCGCTTTTTCCGTCACTGAAAATATCTCATACAACCAACTGCTGAACAGCGATCTTTATGAATATATCGACCATACTGACAAAACCGTTGAACAAGCTAAAAAATCTATGAAGTCTGACATGAAAATTGAAAACTTCAAAATTACTGGTGATTTTATCATCGAAGGCGGCGCTAAATCGAAATTCAAGGCGAATTCCGAAGCTATCAGAACGCTGAAAATGATTGAAAAGGAAAATCGACCTGCAACACCGGAAGAACAAGTAATACTTTCCAGATACGTTGGCTGGGGCGGATTGTCCGCCGCTTTTGATTCTAAAAATGAACAATGGTCTGCGGAATATTCAGAGCTCAAAAATCTCCTTACTGACGAAGAATACAATGCCGCACGTGCTTCAGTTCTTGATTCCTTTTATACTCCCCCGTTCATTATTGAATCAATATATTTGGCTCTTGAAAATATGGGGTTTCACGGTGGTTCTGTTCTCGATCCTTCTACAGGCACAGGAAATTTCCTTGGTAAAATGCCGGGATCAATGTCAGACAACTCACGTATTTACGCAGTTGAAAAGGACAGCGTTTCGGGTCGTATTGCAAAGCTTCTTTATCCTGATGCTGACATTCAGATCACCGGCTTTGAAAAGCGTGACTTCTCAGACAATTTCTTTGACGTCGCTGTAGGCAACATTCCTTTCGGAGGTTTTAAAATTTCAGACCGCAGATATGACAAATACAATTTTGCGGTCCATGACTATTTTATTGCAAAAACTCTGGACAAGGTACGTCCGGGAGGCGTAATCGCTTTTATCACTTCTTCCGGTACTCTTGACAAGGCTAATCCGTCGGTAAGAAAATACATTTCTCAGCGTGCAGAGCTACTGGGCGCTGTCAGACTTCCGAATAATGCTTTCAAATCCTATGCGGGAACGGAAGTCACCTCCGACATTATCTTTCTTCGGAAACGTGAAAAGATGATAGATATTGCGCCCGATTGGGTGTATACCTCAAAAAATCCAGACGGTCTGACAATTAACAATTATTTTATTGAAAATCCGGAAATGATTCTGGGAAAAGTTGTAGAGGGAAACAAGCTTTACGGCAAAGGTACTATGGTCGTTCCTTTTGAAAATTCCGATCTTAAAGTTATTTTAAATGAAGCGGTAAAGAAAATAAAAGGAAATTATACCGCTGAAAAGTCTGTTATTGCAAAACCCTCCGGAAAGAAAAAGGACAAATTTAAGCCTGAAATTCTTCCTGCCGATCCGACGGTCAAAAATTTCTCATACGCTGAAATTGACGGTAAAATATTTTACCGTGAAAATTCCATTATGACTGAAATGCCGTTTACCGGAAAGAGATACGAGCGTGTAAGCGGAATAGCAGCTATTTCAAAATGCGTCCGTGAACTGCTTAATATGCAGCTTGAGGGTTACTCGGACGAAGCTATTATTTCAAAGCGTACAGAACTGAATCAGCTTTATGATGATTTCACAAAGAAAAACGGATTATTAAATGATAAAACCAACAGAGACATTTTCCGTGAGGACGTTTCACTTCCCCTTGTTCTTTCACTGGAAAAGGTCAAGGACGGCAAGCTTATCGGTAAAGCGGACATTTTTACAAAACGAACCTTACAGCCTCCTGTAAGGATAACGCACGCTGATACCGCCGCAGACGCTCTTGCCGTTTCCATTTCTGAAAAAGCAGGCGTCGACCTTGATTTCATGTCCGAACTTATGGACGGAAAAGAAAAAAGTGAAATAATTTCAGATCTTAAAGGCGTTATTTTCTTAAATCCTGAAACGTCTGCATGGGAAACCGCAGACGCATATCTTTCCGGAAACATCAGAAACAAGCTTGCCGTTGCTAAGAGTGCAGCTGAATCAAATCCTGATTTTACTGAAAATGTTTCCGCCCTTGAAGCCGCCATGCCAGACCGTATCGAAGCAGGAGATATTACTGCTAAACTCGGTTCTCCCTGGATAGACGATAAGTACATTCAGGAATTTATGTATGAGCTTTTTGAAACCCCAAAGTTCTCCCGTAATCTGGGAATAGACAATAATTACATAGGAATTCAGCATAACCCTGCAACTGCTAAATGGAATGTTATGAATAAGTCTCTTGATAAGGATAATATCAAGTCTAATACTGCATACGGTACGTCCCGAAAATCCGGATACAGCATTTTTGAGGACAGTCTTAACATGATCGATACTACCGTTTACGATCCTGTTTACAATCCTGAAAAGGATAAAACAGAATACGTGATAAATCATGATGAAACTCTCCTTGCACGTCAGAAACAGGAGCTTATTGAAAACGCTTTCCGTGAATGGATATTCAAAAACCCTGAAAGAAGGGAATATCTGGTTGAAAAATACAATGTTTTGTATAATTCTATACGTCCCCGTGAATATGACGGTTCTCACCTGACTTTTGCAGGAATGAATCCGGAAATAACCCTTAAGAAACATCAAAAGGACGCTGTCGCACACGCCTTATACGGCGGTAACACTCTTTTTGCACACAAGGTTGGGGCAGGCAAAACCTATGAAATGATAGCCGCCGCCATGGAGGGAAAACGTCTGGGACTGCACAATAAATCTCTCCTTGCCGTTCCAAATCATATGACCGAACAGTTTGCAAATGATTTTCTTACACTGTACCCTAATGCAAATATTTTAATTGCACATGAAGACGATTTTAAGAAAGAAAACCGCCAAAAATTGTGCGCCAAAATTGCAACAGGCGAATTTGACGCCATTATTATTGGTCACTCTCAGCTTATTAAAATTCCCGTTTCAAAAGAACGTGAGGAACAGTTCATTCAAGATCAGATCAATGAGCTTATCAATGACATTGCTGAAATGAAAGAACAGAATGCCGAGAGTTTTACCGTCAAGGACATGGAGCGCACAAAACGTGATTATGAAGCTAAGCTTAAAAAGCTTATTGAAAAGCCGATAAAGGACGACGTGGTTACCTTTGAGGAAATGGGTGTAGACAAGCTGTTTATTGATGAAGCCGACATGTTCAAGAATTTAAGCGTTTCAACTAAAATGCGCAATATTTCAGGAGTTGCGGCTAACAGAAAAGTTCAGAAAACTCAGGATCTATACATTAAATGTCAGTATCTTGACGAGCTGACAGGCGGAAAAGGCATTGTTTTTGCTACGGGTACTCCGGTAAGCAACAGTATCACGGAACTTTTCATAATGCAGAAATATTTACAGGCTGACTATCTCCGTGAAAGCGGTCTTACCCACTTTGACGCATGGGCGGCAAACTTTGCGCAAAAGGTCACAAAGCTTGAATATGCTCCTACAGGCAAAGGCTTCAGGCAGAAAACCAGACTTTCAAAATTCAGCAATCTTCCTGAGCTTATGACCGCTTTCAAGGAGTGCGCTGACATAAAAACCGCCCAGGACTTAAATCTTCCCGAACCTGAATGTGAACGTCACATTATTGCTGCCGAGCCTACGGAAACACAGAAAAATTTAATACAGTCCCTGTCGGAACGTGCGGAAAAGATTCACAACAAGCAGGTCACTCCCGATGTTGACAATATGCTTAAGGTTACCACCGACGGTATTAAAATCGGTCTTGATCAGAGACTTATAAATCCTCTGCTTCCTGATGAACCCAACACTAAGATCAATATGTGCGTAAACAATGTAACCGATATCTGGAAAAAGACAGCGGACGAACGTCTCACTCAGGTTATTTTCTGTGATTATTCCACGCCTAAGAAAGACGCTTTTAATCTTTATGATGATGTAAAATCCAAGCTTATCGCTAACGGAATCCCTGAAAATGAAATCGCTTTTATTCACGATTATGAAAAACCGCAGGACAAGGAACGTCTTTTTTACAAAGTAAGAAACGGAGAAATACGTATTGTTCTGGGTTCAACGCAGAAAATGGGCGCAGGAACTAACATTCAAAACAAGCTTTATGCTATGCACCATCTTGATGCGCCCTGGAAACCCCGTGACATGGAACAGCGTTTAGGACGTATGAAACGTCAGGGAAATATGAACGACAAGGTTCACGAGTACATTTACGTTACAAAGGATACCTTTGATGCATATCGTTTTCAGACATTAGAAACTAAGCAGGGCTTTATTTCACAGATCATGACAAGCAAAAATCCTGTGAGAGTCTGCGAGGACGTTTCACAGTCGGAAATGGAATTTGCAGAGGTCAAAGCGCTTTGTGCCGGTAATCCGCTTATCCGTGAAAAAATGGAAATTGATATAGAAGTTCACAAGCTTCAGACTTTAAAATCGGCATATCTGAATCAGCGTTACAAGCTTGAGGACAATGTTTTAAAGCATATTCTCGAAAGTATTGCAAAAGCAAAAGAAAATTTAAATGCCGTTCTGGCTGATTCAAAAATTACCGAGCAAAACCCTCTGAAGCGTGACGGTGAAGGAAATATTATATTCTCCGGAATGACAATAAACGGTCAGACTTATGCAGACAAAAAAGAAGCCGGAACTGCTCTGACAGAAGCTGCTGCAAAAGCACTTACCGGAAACCCAAATGCAAGAACTGAGATCGGACAGTACAGAGGATTCAGGCTTGAAGTTTTCTTTGACGCACTGTCAAACGACATAAAAATGGACATTAAGGGTAACGGCAGCTACAGAATCACTCTCAGCAGCAGTGATACAGGAAATCTTACCAGAATTGACAATGCAATAAATCACATTCCCGAAAAGATCGACGAATACAAGTCTGAAATTGAAGCTCTTAATACTCAGCTTGAGAACTCAAAGGCTGAGCTTGCAAAGCCGTTTTTAAAAGAACAGGAACTGAAAACAAAGCTTACAAGGCAGTCTGAACTGGACAGACAGCTTAATCTTGACAACAAGGAAAATCTTCTGGGTAAGGACAATGTTAAGTCCTTTGAACTGGAAACCGAAGCTGACAGGCAGAAACTGAACGCTCATAATTCCATGCAAAAGAAAGATATCAAAAGTTATGATTTGGAGCTTTGATCAATTCGCCATTGGAGAATTACAAAAAAGGAAGTCTTACACACTTACGCAAGGACTTCCTTTTTTTGACTTTATTCGACGATTGTGGTATAATGAATTTGCTGCCTTTCTCCTGCCTTAACAGGGAGGAGGTGAACCTGAAATGGAGTTAATAATATCTTTTTTTATTTCTGTTGTAGCAAGTATATTAGCAAATTATATTTGCAAGTGGCTGGACAGGAATAATAAGAAAAAATAAGGCAGTCAGCACAAAAGCCAAAGGAGTAGCAGTCCTTTGGCTTTTTTTGTGAACCTAAATGGAGCACAATAATATCATTTCTATGATTATTATACATCACTTTCTTATTATTGTCAAGTATTGTTTTAACATTCGCCAATGGCGAATTATGAATAAATTGACAAAATTTGATATCTATGGTATAATTTAATGCATGGGCATACTCTAAACGGTAGGCGGTTGTTCCCTCCTTACGCCATAAGCTAATTGATCGTCCCCTAATGGGCAGGCGAAATAAGCTGGCAGGGAGGTGATAGGTATGGAACTTACATATTTAGTTCTCACTATCCTGCTTCTTGTTACTGTTAATGAAGTAATCAAGAACATAAAGAAATAAACCGCCCTGCGACCAAACGGAACGGTTTATTAAACAACTTTGTGAGGGAGCAACCGTCTATCAGTGTGCCCCTTTTTTATTATTATAACAATATTTTTATGTAATGTCAAGACCTTGCATTAAAATTTGCCATTGGCGAATTTTTATTTATTCACTAAAATCACATCAGTTGATTTATAAATAGGACAATTATATACAAAAAAGCCGATGCTTTCAAATTTTATCAGCATCGGCTATATTAGTATTGATTTTATAATTTTATTATTTTAAATCACTGCTTTTTATAGGAAAGTCATTAGCAGTTATATATCCTGATTCAATCATGCTTATTGCTTTAGCGTCATTAGCATTTACGCCGTCGCCTCGATCACAGCAATCTGCATTGTCCTTACCCTGTGCAGACAGAGCGTAATTAGGATTTCCTAAAGACTGAGAAATAGCAACTGAATCAGCTATTGTAACTCTTCCGTCGCAATTTGCATCGCCTAAAAGTAAGTTATCGGAACAAACAGCTATATATCCATCATATGTTTTGTTAATATTTGCGAGTGCAGGCACTTTAAGAATGTCGGCAGCCGTAGCAGTAAATGTAGGATTATCAGAAGAATAAATACCTTTTTTAAAAGTATAAGCCTGCATATTATACCATATTTATATATTATTTGTCAATGATTTTTACTTTATTATAACAAGTTTGACGTATTCAATAGCTTTTGGCATTAATAAAAAATCACGGATAGCCTTTGCTTTCCGTGATTTTTTTACAATAAAGTATTATTCAGTAAACCTTCTTGTACCGTTTGAATCTGTCTGATTTTTTATTTTACTCCAGATGTATCTTAGCTGCCAGCCGTCATAATTGGTTATTTCTGCTGAATTACCGGCCATCATAATTGTAGGTTCCGGAAAGCCTCCCGGCGGGAATCCGTCGATAGCGCCTTCTTCACCGTAAAAGTCAGTAATTCCGAAGCCGTGACCAAGCTCATGTTCAAATACATGTACATTTACGCCGTTAAGCATATTCAAATATGCATTGTCTGAAAGACGCTGCCCCCAGTCGCCTCCGCAGCCG
>OGQQ01002432.1_pt1 | contig 12077 bp, 20 predicted proteins | sample 1553281 | NCBI WGS metagenome assembly OGQQ01 (sample SAMEA2579937, study PRJEB22360) | human gut metagenome | biome: human gut; feature: human-associated habitat; material: faeces | place: Denmark | collected 2008/2010 | reverse complement strand
CTGTATATGTACAGTGTATATAGAGTACATATAATATATTGTCTGATAATATATATTAAGTATATCTGTATAAGGTATATATGTACAGTATGTATAAGGTATATGTATAGTATGTCTCTATGTACTGTATAGGCATAGGTATAAGTATATGTATATCTGTATGTACAGTATATAGATATCTGGTAAGTAGGTATGTGTATAGTGTATCTAAGTATATACAGATACAGAGTGCAGGAGCTGACAGCTGATCAAGTCAGAGACAGCCAACAGATGAGAGATACACAGACAGGGCAGGCAGCCAAGACGGACACATGTGAGAGCTGGACACGATGAGCACACACAGAAGGGCGCTAGAAGGGCACAGAAGGCGGCTAGAAGGCGTTTGAAGGGGAAAGGCTAAGATATAGCCACATATACGCACGACAAAAAGAAATACACGGAAAGGAGGGCTACAGAATGCCAAGAGGAGGGAAACGAATGCCAAGCTATAGGGATATTGCAGAAACCATGGACGGAGACGAACTGGACGCTATCCTTGACGTATCTCTGCAGGGGCTAGCTAGAGCACGTGAAAAAGGTTCACAGCCCATGTATAGCAACTCTCCCGAAGGGCTAAAAAGTTTCAAGCACGACTCAGAAGAGTATCTGACATTTGTTCGGAACGTAAACAAAACCCCAACGGAAGGCGGAAAGCTGCGCCTAGTGCCTGATATAGAGTCCTGGGCGGCATTTTTGGGAGTTACGCGGCACATGATCACGGGCTACGAAAAGCGTAGCAGTGATTGGAAGTCTACTATAGACGCGGTAAAAGGCGTTATAACAGCTTGCAAGAAGCAGCTTGCATTTACTGGCAAAATGCCACCAGTGCTTGCAATCTTTGATCTTACCAACAATTCCGACTATGTCAACGCGTCAGAGTTCCGGTTATCAGCTGAGACAGCACCAGAAGCCAAACAGATAACGGCGGAAGAGTGGGAAAAAGTCATTGATGCAGAACCAGAAGCCCCGAAGCTATCGGATTTTAAATTGTCTGACGATTTAAATTAAGATTGGTCAAGGTTTCTTGATCTGTGTTAATCTCTCAGATAGTATTAAGTTCGTATAATGTTTGTTATACGTACTTTTAACGGTCAATGGTGCATATACTCAGACCAGGGCAGCAAAACACTGTTGCTTTTGTATATACAAATGCGCACAATTCAAGTTTTGCCGTCACGGATCAGGAGCCGCGACCAGCTGCGCGGCTGTCAGATGATCACGCGAAAAGGGGTGTAGGGGTCTGAGAGCGTGCCCCCGGCATGGGGCTACTTAGTCCCCAAAATATTTTTCCAAAATAAAAAGCCCCTTTTAACTCGTAACTACACATATGGCAAAGATAGGGAATCGCAACCCGAAAGCTGTGAGCCTTGACAGTTTCTTTGCCATAGCGCCAAGGCATAATATACTCAAACTATAAAATGAAAATATCAACCAAAGAAATAACCGATGAATGTCAGCATTGCGGTGACATACTGGTTTGCCAGTTGTGCCGTGAAGTACACGGAATCAATCGTGAACGAATAAACGTTACCCAAATGGTTACATGCCAGATAGAACACAAGAACAGGAGGTTATCTAATGAGAATCATTTCACAGTGTAAAACCAAATCTGTTGAGTTTTGTAACGTTGCTTTGCTGAGACGTGATGAAACTATCTTTGCAAGGACTGCAAACCAAGACATGGTACTTGCAGAGTATAAGACTCCAGTCAGAGCAGCTGAGGTATTTGAGGAATTAAACATTTCTGCTTCTAACTTCTCAACATATATCTACTACATGCCGGAGGAATAAGCAATGGAAAGAAAATTAGTTTTAGTTAAATTTATTGACGGCACAAGTGAGACAATAGAAGCTTATTGCAGTTCGCGAGGTGGATACTATGGCTATCTAACCAAAAAAGAATTGTTTTACGTATCCTGCGCTTCTAACTTCTCAAAAACTCTCTTTCCTCGTGAATTTGTCAAAGCAATATCCCTTTTGGATGAATAGGAGGAGTAATGGCAAATACAAAATTTGAAAATGCAACAACATGGTTACAAGGTGTTATTTCTGGATATCAAAAGCAGATCAATGATTTCTCAGCTGTGCCTAATCCAGATGCAAATAAAATAAAAGCATGTAAAGAACGTCAAGAGCTTTGTCAGTACATTTTGGACTTTATGGTTAAGGCTAAGCAGCAGAATGATGTAATGGCTGCTAAGGCAAGTTCTCAAAATACCGCTGTAAAGCCACAGAATGCCTCACAATCAATTTCAGCTCATTCAATGAATACTATAGGTAAAGAACGGTTAGAGCAATTAGAGCTTGTTTTGGGGCTTGATGCTACAATCAGCTTTTGCAGAGCTGCTTTAATCTTGGAGCTTCCAGAATTTGGATCAAAAGAGGCACTTCTTCGAACACTTAAAGATTTTGCCTCAAAGCGAAGCTAGGAGGATGTCTTATGAGAGTTTTTGTTTTAACCTTTGACTCCTATTTTGATTCCTGCGGTTCTTCACTCGAATTGATTGGCGTCTTTCAGTCCAAAGATAAAGTAAAAGCCGCTATTGAGCAAACAAAATCTGAATATGCTTCCACTATAAATGAGTATCGCAAGTATGAGAAGAAATACTATAAAAAGAGTGATTCAGAGATTGAAAAAGAAATCAATGAACACTTTATCGTCACGTCTGTCGAAGTTGACAAGGTGATTAACCGAAATTTAGGAGGTTATGTGGAATGATAAAAATTCTGAAACATGGTACATTACAGCAAATTGGTTGCTCGCATTGCGGTGCACTTTTAAGTTATGATGAGGCAACTGATGTCCAAAAAAACACATTACCGTCTTGTGAATCATTAGCTGCTGAGCTAGACTATTCGCTGCCAAAACCTATTCAAGCGAAAGAGTATTACATCATCTGTCCACAGTGTAATAACAAGATTATTTTGTCAGCAACTCGATAAGAAAGGAGTGCCTATGAGTGATATAGATAAATGTATTTCTGCGCTGATCAAGCTTAGCAAGTCTTTTGGAATTGATGCTAAGACTATTCCATCACATTTTAACTGCATAATTGTTGCTTTTGAGAAAAAATCATGTGATGGTACTCCATGGCGCCTTAACTATGCTTTTGAGCTTTGGCTGCTGAAAGACCTTGATGCTTGCCAACTTCAAGAATATTTCAAATATGTATTTTTCGATAAAATTTTAGAATCTTTTATCGAATACGAAAAAGAAGTGTTCAAAATAGAGGAGTCTTTATGATTAAATTAGAACATGCTGTATTACCAAGCCCAGAACAAATAGAATTTGCTATTGAAGGTCTTCGAAACTCCTTCAATTCGTGGTTTAAAAGTGATAGCCATTGGGGATGCCTTCACCTCGGTGAAGAACGTGATTGTGATACCTGCGATAGTATCCAACCAGATAAATGTACATGGTCTCCACAATTTATAGTTGGCAAAGAAGATATGGCACTTATGCGACGTCTATCTTCATATGGTCCCGATCATCGTAAATTTATGCGTATGCTTCCGGTATGTATCAGAATTACAGCACCACTTTATTGGTGGAAAGAAGCAGACACATATTCCGTAGGCACTTCAAAGAATAGTTGTAGCACCATGCATCGAATTGATGCCAAAGAATTTACATTAGATGATTTCTCAGCAGAGCATCTTATTGGCTTTGAAAGTGCTGAATCTGATTTCCCAATATTTCACGGGGCAGAGCATTCGCCAATCGGCCTGTTGAATCAGACAATCCGTATACTTAATTTTTACAGGCAAAAATATCTTGCTACCAAGGAAAAGAAGTATTGGTGGCAACTAATTCAGCTGTTGCCTGATTCTTATAACCAGACCAGAAATGTAACGCTTAACTATGAAGTCCTTGCAAACATCTATAAAGCACGCCGCAACCATAAACTGGACGAATGGCGAGATTTTTGCGACTGGATTGAAACATTGCCGTATAGTGATCTTATCACTGGAAAGGAAACAAAATGACATTTAACGAGTATCAGCGCGGCGTAATGAGAACCGCATCAGACGTAACAAAAGCAACAAAGGAAAACATGCTTATGAATGGTATCCTCGGTACTGCAGGTGAAGCAGGTGAGCTTGTTGATCTTCTCAAAAAGCAGATTTTTCAGGGGCATCCATTTGATAAAGAGCATCTTATCAAGGAGTGTGGCGATGTGCTGTATTATCTGGCACTTACTGCTGAGGCACTTGGTACCACTCTTGAGAATATTGCAATCAAAAACAACAAGAAACTTTGGGAGCGCTATCCTGACGGCTTCAAGGCTGAAAATTCGCTCCATAGAAAGGAAGGGGATATTTAATGTTTGTTCTTATTCTCCGCGTTCTGGCATCTCTTTTCAACATCTTTATGCTGACTAGCATTATAGGATGGCTGAATGAGAAAAGATCCAGAGAAAGATTTGCCAGTGCTGTAGTACTTTCTACATTTTTTATCATGAATCTTGTCTTGACAGCCAGTGGTTTGTGAGGATAAGATCACGCTGGGGTTATCGCCAAATGGTAAGGCACAGGATTTTGATTCCTGCACTGTTGGTTCGATTCCAACTAGCCCTGTTGTGCCATTAGCTCAGCTGGAAGAGCACTTGACTTTTAATCAAGGCGTCGTGGGTTCGAGTCCCATATGGCACATACGGACCTTTAGCTCAATAGGTTAGGGCAGCTGCCTCATAAGCAGCCGGGTCTGGGTTCAAGTCCCAGAGGGTCCATATGCAGTTTGTAAACAATGTGGTTTTTTCTTTCTCTTGTGAAATCCCTTTCTCTTTTCCCACAAAGTAGCAACTGCAACTCCCCGTGAGAATCAACCTGCGGACAAGTCAGCCGCAACCGTATAGGCGGTCTTTGGGTAGGGTAGAGTCCTACTCTACCCACTTTTGCCGTGATGCCACAATGGTACTGGGCTAGTCTTGAAAACTAGTGATCTGTAAAAGGACTGAGGGTTCGAATCCTTCTCGCGGCGCTTATCAGCAAACTAGGGTAGCTCCCGAAAAGCGCATCCGCAGTGCCTGTTTGCTGGTTTGATTATGCGGAAAGCACATCATAGGTGTGCGTCAATATCAAGCGGAGGTATTAGAATGAATTTTAAAGAGTTATTTGTAGACAAAAGTAACCTACTTATCGTAAATACAAAATTAGCTGTTATTTTAGGCGATTTAAACCAAGCGATTGTGCTCAATCAACTTAATTACTGGCTTGAGATCAATAAAGCAGCGAATAAACATTTTATTGAGGGAAAATATTGGGTTTATAATTCTTATAACGAGTGGAAAAACAATAATTTCCCATACTGGAGTGAAAAAACAATTCAGCGAGTCTTTTTGAAATTAGAAAGTCGTGGAATTGTTTTGTCAGCCAACTTTAATAATAAGTCTTTTGATAAAACAAAATGGTACACTATTGATTTTGAAGTGTTAAACAAAATTATAAGTGAATATTCTGAGCCTATGTCAAGACAAAATGTCTCTGCGATGAGGACAGAATGTCCTGACGATAAGGACGAAGAGTCCAAACCAATACCAGAGAATACTACCAGAGAATACAATACAGAAAATACTGTTAAAGAACATGCTCTATTATCAACTAAAGTTGACAATAGAGATAAATACATGGTTTCGCGCACTAAAAGTGCTCAAAACTCAGGTGGCAAGCCCCAAAAGAAAGAACCTACTGTTGATCCAGATGATTTTATCAAATCTAAGGAGCTAGTTCTTAAAGATGAGCTTCACAGACTGTATTCGAACAATCCTAGAAACATCTTTACTACAGAGCAACAGGAAAATGACTGGGTTGACAAGGAATATAACAGCCTGACTGCTATTATTTTTGAGTTTAACCACCAATACAAAGCATCTACGGGCTTTGACGCTAAGAATCTATCAGATGAGAGCCTTAAACGAGTTACACGAAGCTACATCAAGTCTCCAGAATCCTTGAAGGATGACTATGATGACCTTGAAAGTAACAAGGTTCTGATTGAAGAATATCTAAAAACTGATTACGGCAGCAAACATGGAGTGATTGTAAAAAGTTTATCGCACTACATGTCTGGCAGCATTCGAGAAATGCTGTTCTATAAACACTTGTTCTAACTTGTCAATGCACATTTGCTAGCTATATACACGTACATTATGCTAGCTATATATGTACGTTGATACAAGTATACACGTACACTGGAGGTGCAAATGCAGAATATAGAAATCAACTTTGGGGTTCGTCCATGTATTGTAACTCAAAATGGCGAAGAAAAGAAAGCGTTATTCCATATGTGGGAAAATTTTGCAAAGCCTGTTGCAGCGGATTTGTATATTGGCGGTTGTCCAGAGGGACAAATGAGCATGATATTTGGACTTGTAGAGTATGATGATGGCACAATGGGCGAGGTAAATCCGAGCCAGATTCGATTCGTTGACAATAAGATCAAAGGCTATGCTTTTGAGGAGGGCTGATTCATGGTGAAATATAGACCACACAGAGGAGCATTATGCGACGCAATGGCAGAAATGAGAATCTTTGATTCTGTCGAAGATATGTTCCACTACGTTGTCGAAGACTGGAAAGCATATGGAAATCCATTTGATATTGGAGATTTAACCATAACGTGTGATGAAGGAAAAGACGAGCGCATTAACTGGAAAGAAGGCAGATATGTCTGCACCAGGCGAATGCGAGAAAAGTTTTTTGACACACCACAGTGTATCGGAATGTGTTCGATTGAATTGTAGAACGGAGATAACAATATGATGATTGCAAATAAAGTAAATGTAATGGGACAGGAATACCAAATTGTAAAAGTAAGCCGTGACCAGTATAAGCAATGCGATATCGCAGACGGATGGTGTGACGCTTACGGCAAGAAGATTTACTATGTAGACCCTAATACAGATCCAGAACATGATTCAATGGCGACATCGTCAGAAGAACTTGTAAAACATATTTTACAGCACGAAATTGTCCATGCGTTTCTCACTGAATCGGGACTTGCAATTAGCTCATACAGCATTATCGGTGCATGGGCGATGAACGAAGAGATGGTTGACTGGATTGCATGGAATGGTGAGAAACTGTATCAGGCGTGGAAGGAGGCAGGGCTAGTTGATTAAAGAAGATGATTTACAAACAAAAGTTGTGGAGCAAGCCGCCCTTATAGCGGCGGCACTCAAAAAAGGTAAAGACGTTGAGGTACGGCGAACCGCAGCCGGAATCAGCGTTGCCGAAGTTATCAAGAAGGTTGTGTACCGATGATTATTGACTATATGAAAAATATTGATTGCCTCATTGGTATGAAAGATATTCCAGATAAATCTATTGATATGATCTGCGCAGATTTGCCATACGGAATAACTCATAATAAATGGGATGCTGCTATTCCACTGGCTGAGCTTTGGAAAGGAATTGACAGAATCATCAAAGACACAGGCGCTATTATATTGTTTGCGAGTGGAATGTTTACTGCTGATTTGATGCAAAGCAATAGAAAAAATTGGAGATACAATCTAGTGTGGGAAAAGAATCAGCCGACTGGTTTTTTAAATGCAAACCGAATGCCACTCAGATCACACGAGGATATTTGTGTTTTTTATAAAAAAATTCCTACATACAATCCGCAAAAGTCTACTGGTAATCCCAGAAAGGTAAGTAAAGCAAACCATAAATTGAACTGTAAGGAAACAACAAATTATCAAAAATACAGTTTAACAACTTACGATAGCACAGAGAGGTATCCAAGATCTGTATTAAGGTTTCCAAAAGATGTCCAGAAATCAGCTGTACATCCTACACAGAAGCCAGTTGCGCTTATAGAATACTTGATTAAGACATATAGTAACCCAAACGACACAGTACTTGATATCTGTGCTGGAAGCATGACAGCAGCAATAGCAGCTGTGAATACTGGTCGCCATTACATTTGTTTTGAAAAAGATCCCGATATTTTTTTAAATGGCGTAAAAAGATTTAACGAATCAACCAATGGAGGATATGGACAATGAAATTAAAAAGACTAATTGTTACCCTTACAGCCGCAGTGATGCTTTCTGGCGCAGCCATTGGCTGTACAGAAGCTGATCAGGTAAGTTCTAATATCTCTAAGCAGGCAGACAACTTCAACGTGACTAGGAAGCTTACTGTTCTGAACGCAAGAACCGACACAGTTCTTCTGGAGCTGACTGGAACATTTGCATTAAAGAACAATTCATCAAATGAACTCGAAGTCATTATTGAGACTGCCGAAGGCAAATATCAGAAAGATTATGTGTATTTGAATGACTACACCATGTACGTGGTCGAGGATATCTCTGGTTCAGAGGTAGACAAATACCGTTATGAGATCAATTTCTTGCCTGAATGGGGACTCAAGGCAACTCATCATGAGTAAACTTTACGTTTACATAGTAAATATATGTAATACATTCGATTTTAAAGGATCATAACAAGAGTTTGGAAATGAATTTTGCCGTGCTAAAGTGCGGAAAACTTAGAAAACTGTCGCCAAACACTTAGGAAAGGAAAAAAATCTTTTATGACATACGAAGACGCCTTAAAAGCTTCAAAAAATGGTCTAAATGTAATGATATGGACAGGAGAGGAGTATCTGCGCCTAGAAGAAGCAAAAGAATTTCTGAATTGTTCTTCTCATGTAATTCGAAGTAGTGAAGAATACAAAGGATACAAAAAGTTTTGCGAAGCCATTCAAAGCGATAAATGGAGTACTTATACAGAAATAGATCTTAGATGGGAACTTAGAAATTATCGAAAGCGTTTTGAACGCCTGAGTCGCATACAAGATGATTTTTTAAAAGAACTACTCGGCAGCAATTATACAGCCCGGTATTCCAGTGAGCAAATGATCGTTGCCGATGCATTCAACACTCTTTATAGCCTAAAACGCAACCAAAAAATATTTATGTTTACAACTATTGTATTCTTAGCAACAACAATTATAGCCTTAATAGTTTAAAGGAGGAGTACGCATGAGATTTTCAGAAGCATTTGGATTGATGAAACAGGGTGCACTGATAAAGCTTCCGTCATGGGCAGGCTATTGGTACTGGTCCAAAGAAAAGCAGACCATCATCATCCACACAAAAGATGGTGAGGAGTTTGACATTAGAAAAACAGCTAATCCAGATTATACTTTTTCGAACATTGCATCCGATAATTGGATTGTTTGGCATTTGAACAGTGAGAGCCTTAACAGCAGAGCTAAGAAGGCTATGCTTTCACAGCCAATGGCTGGCAAAACTGACGAGGAAATTGTTGCAACAAGAGAGAAGGCAATCAAGGTTTTGAAGGAAAAGGGCTACGAAATTGTAAATACCCTTTTTACAGACGAGTGGTATAACAGTGAGAAAATGAGAGAAAGAGGAGTGGTGCAGATTCCACTTTGTTTCCTTGCAACATCATTAACAAATATGAGCTTATGCCATGCTGCATATTTCTGTAAAGGATGGGAAAATGCTCGTGGATGCCGTATCGAACATGATGCAGCAGTTGAGTATGGGCTAGATATCATCTACGAGGAGGATTAATAATGGTTAGAGTAGGTAGTGCGCGTATTGATGAGAACGGAAAATTGAAGGGCGGACAGCCTGGCGACCAGACAGGACATGAAGTAGCGATTGAGCCATGGTATCTGCACGATAAGGGTTGGGTTATAATCCGCGCGAAGGATGCAAATATCCGTGAGCGTATCGCAATCTGCATGGAAGCAGCGTGTGCCAACAATTTGATTGGTTACAATCAGGACGGATCATGGGAGCTGTACGATAAATCAAAACAGTATGGATGGGATTGCTCGAAGGTAAATGTTACTGCAAATACGGATTGCAGCAGCCTTGTTCGTACATGTGTTGCATTTGCAGCACAGATGGAGATTGAGTGGTTTTCAACTCTAATAGAAGCTAAAATTTTGAACAAAACAAAACTGTTTAATATCTTGGCAGATGCAAAGTATACCAATTCCTCAGATTACCTATTGAGAGGAGATATTCTTTGTACCTGCACACAAGGTCACACAGTAGTTGTCCTTGACAATGGCGCAAAGGCTGGACAATCTGGTAGCCAACCATCTCAAAACAGCACAGAAGGCAATACAAGCCTTTGTGGCAAGGGTATTGGAACAGCAGTTGCGCTCACACCCATGAACATCCGCACAGGGGCAGATACATCTGCAAAGAAGCTTGATACAATCAAGACTTCTGTAGCTGTAGAGGTCCTTGAAATCACCGCTTCTGGTTGGTATAAGATTGTATGGCCGGGAGAGGCTTGCGGATATGCCTTTACAAAGGCAGGAAGCGGCTATTACAGCTATTCTCCAAATGCCAACGCACAAGTTATAAACTTAGGCGATAAAGTCCAATTTACGGGCAATAAACAGTATATGTCGGCATGGTCCGACAGGCCAATCACTGCAGTTCCAGAGGTTGCAACTGTAACAGGTATTTGTGAGAGTGGCAAGCATCAGTATCACATCATAGGCGATAACGTCTATGGTTGGGTAAACCGAGAAGATATAGTGAGAAAATAATTAAAACGGCATAATCAAAATGGTGATTATGTAACAGCCAAAATGGAGGCTCTTCTTTAAATGTTAAGAAAGGAGGAGCCTCTTTTTTGTTAGAGTTAAGACAGCACAAAGAACGTGTGGAAAACATACAGCGTCAGATCATCATGCAACCTACATACAGTCAACTCAACACCTTATGTGGCGGAGCAAGACTGATCCTGCTTGATGCCAACGAGTTTATACCAAATCGCGATTTTAAGAACCTTGATGCATATAGAGGGTATGGCGACCATGTAAATAGCTATGTCAGGTGGTACTGCAATCGTAACAGAAAAGTAGAGGGTGACGAGTGGGACAAACTGTATTGGCAGACCTATCTGAATGGTGCACGAGCAAGAATATTCAATGATTATTTACTATTCTTAGAGCACAAGCGCGAACCTCGAAAGATGTTCTACAAGCCAAAGATTAAGCAGTTCGAGAAGTTCCAACTTATAGAGTCTTATCAAGGTATGCTTGATGATAAGTACGACATTCTGTGTATATCCATGCCGCCTGGTACGGGCAAGGCACAGCCATTATATTCAAAGGTACTTACTCCGAACGGTTTTGTTCGGATGGGCGATTTAAAGGTTGGCGACAAAGTATTTGCTGCGAATGGCAATGAATCAACCGTAACTGGAATCTTTCCCCAAGGTTTACGTAAAATTTATGAAATAACGCTTGAAAACGGTTATAAATGTAGAGCATCTGATAATCATTTATGGTTATCAGTTTACGAAACTTCACTTGGAGTTTTTGAATGTCAAAAAGTTGTAGAGACTTCAAGAATGCTTTACAAACCAACTCACTTTTACATACCTTGCATTTCTGGTGAAAACTTCAACCATTTTGAATACTGTAGAATAAAATCAATTAAATATGTCGGGCTTGATGAATGCCAGTGTATATATATTGATGATCCGTCACATTTATATGTCACTGACGATTATATTGTTACGCATAACACAACCCTACTCAAGTTCTTCCATTCAGCCGTAATTGGTTGGTTTCCAGACGATTACAGCCTGTTCTATTCGCACTCAGGCGATATTACGCGAATGTATTACGATGGTGTCTATCAAATGGTTGATGATGCACTTGAATACGCTTGGCACGATATCTTCCCAGACTTGAAAATTACATCTACAAATGCATTGATGCAACAATTCAATGTTGGAAAATATAAGCCATTTCCATCTTTGCAAACAACATCTGTAGGTGCGAAGAGTGCCGGAAAAGTTCGCGCAAGCAAATTTTTACTTACCGATGATATGATAGGTAGCCTAGAAGAAGCCTTGAACAAGAACTACCTCGACAAGATGTGGGGAGCTTATACTGTAGATGCATTGCAGCGAAAAACAGTTGATAGCAATAATAATCCTTGCAAAGAGATCATGCAAGCAACACGTTGGTCAACTCAAGATGTTATTGGAAGGCTGATAGATATATACGATGGAAACAACCGCGTAAG
>OGQQ01002429.1_pt1 | contig 12089 bp, 15 predicted proteins | sample 1553281 | NCBI WGS metagenome assembly OGQQ01 (sample SAMEA2579937, study PRJEB22360) | human gut metagenome | biome: human gut; feature: human-associated habitat; material: faeces | place: Denmark | collected 2008/2010 | reverse complement strand
GTGCATAACCTCCTGTGCGTCCATGTATGTGTCATTTACACTTAAAATTATGCACCCCAGCGGGCAGAACCGTACTCGATATTTTTGCGAAATTTCTTCGCATTTTTGCCCTTGACGTAGACAGTCAGCCGAATTGCAGCCGCGACCAGAACTCCAACGCAGAGATCGAGCGGATGGAAACTGGGCACAGCCGTGGAAAACGCAGCATGCATCCCATCCATCATGTGCAGCACCTTGCCGGAAAAATCCGCGCCGGGCGCAATGCGTATGGCCTGACCGAGCTTTGTCGCAAACAGTGCGATCCCGACGTAGGGAAGATTCGGGAGAATCCACTTTTTTAGCCGCATATTCATCTCGTTTGCTCCTGCTGCTTTTCCCGCACGTGCTCTTTACCGAGGCTCTGAACAAGCGCCTTGAACTGCTGCAAGCGCGCCAGGACGGAGGTGCGCGGCTTGGATTCACGCTGGATCTGACCGGCAGAATACTCGGTGAATGCTGCGTTGATGGCTTCGCTGTCACGACCTTTGAAGAAAATCACATATTTCGGCGGCGATACGCTTTTATCCCGGTGAATGGCATAATCCACACCGTATTTCCGCGCAACCCGATCAAAGGAACGGACGCGAAGATTTGTTGTTTCCATCGTGCTGCTGCCTTGATCCTGTCCAGTGAGCTGCTTGACCGTCTGCTTTCCATGATGCACCACGGGCCCTTTTTGCTGCCGGTGCTGCTTTTCTGCCTGCAACTGCGCCAAGAGCTTGGTAATTGCCGCTTTCAGAACCCGTCCGGAGAGCTTTGTCGCGGAAATCATAAGAGAAATTGTTTTGTGTTCCACTTCCTCCTGCAATCAGATCACCTCCCAATGATGGCAGGTGGGCATTACGCCCACCCGACCACAAATACGATGGTCAATACCTGCTCATTCACTGCCTTGGAGCTGGCGGAAACAACCGCGTCATACGATAGCGGCAGCATTGCACCGGCGCTTACTGTCATGGACGAGGCGGTGAGCAGTTCGCTCTTGCCAGTGGCGGCAGTCTGTATCCCACCCAGCGCAAAGCCAATACGCTTGGAGTCAACCTTTTGCTCAGCCATATTTGTTGCATACGGCACGATTGTCCAGCCATTTTCCGCGCGCAGCGTCACGCCGGACACCTGTACCGCACTGCTGGAATTGTTGACGATCCCCGCGCCGGTTGCCGTGTAGACGACGCCATGCTCCGACACCGTGACCGTCAGGCTTGCCGGAACGGTGACGGAAAAGCGGCTCATTTCACGCCCGCAGCCATCACACACGCCGTCGCCGTTGCTGTCAACATGATCGGCATAGTCATATCCGCTGTATGAGCAGCTTGTGCAGCGTTTGGTACGCCGGTGCTGCGTGGAGGAGTAGTCTGTCCAACTGCCGTAGCTGAACGTATGCGCGCCGTAGTCCGTCGTGCTATATGAGCAAGTCGTACAGCTCCCAGTTCTGCGATGCTGCGTGTCCGAATAGCTGCTCCAGCTTCCGTAACTCAAACTGTGGCTGGCATACTGTGTATCACTGTACCCGCAATACCGGCACGTCATGGAGCGGCTATGCTGGCTGCTGCCCGCGCTGCTCCAGCTTCCATAGCTGTAACTGTGCGAAGCATAGTCGTAGTCTGTTGCGCCGCAGTACCGGCAGTAATTCTCACGTCGGTGCTGGCTGGACGAATACTGCTCCCAAGAGCCGTAACTGTAATTGTGACCGGTTGCGTAGACTGTTTCACGCTTGGACTGTCCACAATCACAGCTATACTCCCGATAACCGTTGCGTGTGCAGGTCGCGTCACTTTCGTAATCCAGCACCCACGAATGGCTGCCGCAGGAGGGGCAGCGCGGGTCCAGCCGGAGGAAATTGCCCGGGAGCCGTAAGAGCCAGAGCCATGATTTTTATACACATAACTGCCTAAATATTTTGTGTAATGACATAAGTAACACTCGTAATATTCGGCATGACCTCTGGAAGTGTGCGACTGCGCAACATAAGTTCCCTGCAAAGACTGCTTTCCACAGGATGGGCAAGCGCCCACAACGGAGGTTAGCGCGTTGGTGCTATACACGTCCATAAAGTACAGTGACGAGCGGTTTGAGCCGGTCCAGTCATAGGTGTGCAGCGGAACCGTGGATTCCGGGTAGCCGATCAGATAGCCGATATAGAGCGTGCTGCCGCTGTCATACGGCAGATAAAACGCATCCGCGCCGATCTCCGTCAGAACAGAATCTCCATAGTACGTCATAATGGTCGTCAGCGATACGCAGCCATAAAAGGCGCGCGTGCCAATGACCGGCGTGGTATAGGGGATTTCTGCTGTTGTGAGCGAAACGCAGCCATCAAACCAATAGGCAAGGTCATAGATGGAGAGCAGACTGGGATCTTCAAAAAAGACCGACGCGATCTGTTCCCGCACCGCCGCCCACGGCTGATCTGCCGCACTGGAAAAGGCGGCGCAGCCGCCGCTGCCGGAAATGAGCAGCATTCCGTCATCCGTCAGCTCCCACTGGATATTGCTGCCCGGAATCGTGCCGGAGGTGGGTGCGTCTGAAACTTCCGAGGATTCTTCAATTTCTGGAACTTCTTCGCTGGATTCTTCTGCTTCCGGGAGTTCTTCGGTGGGTTCTTCCTCGATGATGATTTCCGATTCTGCTTCAAAATCCGTGATGTATTCATCCTCTGCCGCCAGTGCGGTGGTGCTGAACATGGATACCAGCAGGATCAGCACCAGCAGCAGAGCTGTCAGGTTTCTTGCCTTGAAATGCGTCATGGCAGCCTCCTTATCCGACGATGGAGATGGTAAAGACTACATTTGCCGCCTGCACGTCCTTGCTGTTCGGCGCGTCGCCGGATACCTTGGCAAAGTAGGTCAGCGGAAGATTCTGTGCCGCGCCGATCTTGGGGAACGCATCCTTGGTAATGCTCATCTTACCCGCGCCCTTTGTGACGCAGGAGTTGATTTTGAGCGCAATCGTCTTGCTGCCGGAGAAGCTGTCATAGCTGCCGACCTTGTACGCGCCGTCCGTCACGGAGAGCGCCGTCACCTGCACCGCGCCGGTCTTGGAATTGTTTGTAATCTTGGCATTGTCCGCTGTGATGACCGTGCCGTTGGTAACGTAGACCGGCAGCGAGGACGGCACGGTGACATTGACCGCCCGGTACTGATTGTCCACGGTCAGCGTGACCGGCACGGTCGCCGTGGTCGAACCTGCGGCAAAGGCGCTTACGCTGAGCGAGAGTGTCAGAAGCATTGCCAGCAGCAATGCCGGGATTCTGTTTCGTTTCATAAAAGCTCCTTTCTGCGGCGGGCGGTATTTGCCGCCCGCCGCGTGTACTTGCAGAAATTACGCCACGGTATCCCACTCGATCACAAACACGACGTTTGCAACCGTCGCATTCTTCATCGTGTTGGAAAGCGGCGTGACGATGGCAGCATAGTCGATCTTTGCCGTATTGCCGGTCAGATCGCCAACACCCGTCATGTAGCAGCCGTCCACCGGCGCAGTGATGAGCGCCTGCGTCTGCTCGTTGGTCGCCGTCTGAACCTGCTTGCCGCCGCCGATGGCGAGTGCAAAACCGAGCTTGTTGGAGTCTACCTTTTCAGCCGCCAGCAGAGATTTGTCACCGAATTTCGTCAGATGCCAGTTTGCCGCCGCCGAGATCGTGACGGATTTCACGCGCACCGCGCCATAGGAGAAGTTTGTGATCTTGCAGTCCGTCGCGGTGACAACCGTACCCTCGTCGGACATGGCGAGGGGCAGCGTGGTGGGAACGGTAACATTCAGTTTGGTCGGCGTAATATCGCCGTCGTCACTGCCGCCAATGCCGCCGTTCGTGGTGGTCAGGCTCACCGGCGTTGTGCCGGAACCGCCGGAGATGTCGATCTCCGCTGCGCTGGCGCAGACCGCCAGCGACAGCATCATGCAAAGCATGAGGCAGAGAGAAATGAGTTTGCTGCAATTCCATTTCATAGCCATCATTCAAAAGCTCCTTTCAAAAATCCAATAGATCAGGTATCCCACTCGACCACAAACACAACGTTTGCAACGGTTGCGTTCGTGACTGCCTGCGACAGCGGCGTGACAATCGCGGCATAGGCAACATCTACCGCATTGCCGCTTGCGTCACCGACGCCGGACAGATAGCAGCCGGTCATGGGCGCGGTCAAGAGTGCCTGAGAAGCGGCATCGGAAGCGTCGGTCTGTACCTGTGCGCCGCCGCCAATGGAGAGCGCGAAGCCGAGCTTGTCGGAATCCACCTTTTCGTGTGCAAGGCTGCTCTTATCGCCAAAGGCGGTCAGCTTCCAGCCGTCCACGGCGGAAATGCTCACGCTGCGGACACGAACCGCGCCGTAGGAATGGTTGACGATCTGGCAGTTGTCCGCCGTGGTCACATCGCCGCTCTGCGACATTGCCAACGGCAGGCCGGTGGGGATGGTGACAGACATGGCAGTGGGCGCGGGATCGCCGCCGATGCTGCCGTCCGCCGTCGAACTCAAATAGACCGGCGTGCTGCCGGAGCCGCCGTCCGCGTCAATCTCCGCAGCGGATGCGACTGCCGCGAGGGAAAATACCATGCAGAGAGAAAGAACGAGTGCGAGAAATTTTTTCATGTTAAAAACTCCTTTGAAATTTAGTCCAGAACGGTAATGGTGATGATCGCACCGGCGCAGCCAAGGTAGTCGCCGGTGTCGGGATCGACGTTATAGAAAAGTGCGGTACATTCGTAAGTACCGGCGTCGAGGTCGGCACTGAGCTTGGCTTTTTCAATTTTGCTGCCGACAGGAATTGCACCGGACTTGTAGATCGTTTCGCCGGTGTCGTTGCGCGTGATCTCCACAATCTGCGGATAGCGGTTGACGCCCTCGTTGACGATCATCAGATTGCCCTCGGAAGTGCCATCCGAGAACACAGGAGAGGTGTTCATGGAGATGTTGATCATCCCAGCCTCTACCTGTTCGTTCAGGCCCTCGACGATCTTATCCATGTCGGCCTCATCCCAGCCGCCGACCACAGCGGCGGAATCGTAGGAAATGCCCGTGCCGGTTTCCGGCTGTGCGGGAAGCTCCGCGCCCTTGCTGCCGCAGCCGCGCAGGAGCAGCAGAATGACGAGGATCACGACCGCCAGCAGGACGAGGATGCCCGCGATTTTGGCAGTCTTGGTATCTGTTTTCTGAGATTTATTTGCTTTGTTCATAAAATTCTCCGTTCTGCCGCGTCTGCGGCGTAATTGTTGTCTTTGTGGGTCCGGCGTCCGCTACGGCGGAACGACCAGACGGCGCAGAAGATGGCGCAGCGTCATACGTTCTCCTTTCTTCGGATATAGAAAAAGCCTGCAAAGAAACTGAGCTTTGCAGGCTTATCCGTACAGATCGTGATTTACTTGTGCGGCATAGTGGCTGTTGATACTGACCGGCGCATTGTAAAGCGCGGTCAGCAGGTATTGCCGGATATTGCGGATCTCGGTGGTGTTCTTTTTGAGGCAGTCAAAGACAAAGCGGATATGCTCCGCATTGAGCTTCAGAAGCCGGGACTTCACGACCTCTGCCGGGAAATCGCTGCCAGCGACGCGGATATGGCTGCGGGAGGAACAGACGGTATCGGTCATCAGACCGACGATTTCTTCCAAGCGTTCCTGTTCGTATGGCATTTCCTCCAAGAGAATATCATAGTCGATATTTTCTTCAATTAAGGCTCTGTACTGCTCGATCTCATTTCGGTTCATTTCGCTTCGCTTCACATCCGGCGTGCCGGAAAGAATGGAATGAGTATTTGATCCTTGCGTATTTTCTTCTTGGATATTTACTTGATCTATCTTTAATTGCGTTGGATTTTCCGACGACGGTTTTTCCGTTGACGGATTTCCCGTTGTCGGAAAACCCGACGACGGAGAAGCCGATAACGGCTGCGGCTGTTCATAGATGATGTACTCGTTGCCGCTGAACTTGCCCCGGCTGTCTACCGTCTGACGGCGGCGGATATATCCTGCCTTTTCCAGCTCATTGACAGCAGAGCGGATCGCGTCCTTGCTCTCGCGGTTGATGGCAGAAAGTCCGGCAAGCGTATAATCCCAGTTCTCCGGCAGCGAGAGCATCTGCGACAGCAGACCTTTTGCCTTTAAGGACAAATCCTTGTTTTTCAGATGGTGGTTGCTCATCACGGTATAATCCCGTGTGCGCTCCACGCGGAAAACAGCCACAGTATCAGCTCCTTTTTCGGTATCTTTGGTGTCTTAGAAAAAAGCGGTCACAGCTCATAATAGGTCTGACCGTAGTGCGAGTAAAATGGCGCGCACAGCTCCATGAGTTTCTCCGTAAGCATATCTGGCTCGATGCAGAGAAGTCCTTTTTGAAACTTCCATGCCTTTACGGTTCGGTATTCCGTTGTAAACTCTCCGCCGGACAGCACGGAATAGTTGGAAACGATGGCAAGCGTCAGATCCTCCAGCAGCCAGAGCTCCATTGTCCGCGCGCAGATCACCGCCTCGGTGACAAATTTCACAATGTCCTCATAGAGCCGCACCGCTTTTTGCGGGAACAGCGGCGCGCTGCGATAGTTGAAGCTGCAATCCTGCACGCCGCAGGCTTCATAGGCGTACACGGTCTTTGTGCTGTGCGCGACCGCTTGCAGCAGCACTTCAAAATCAATATTGTCAAGCATATCTTCCATACACTCATCTGTGTAATCCTCCGGCTCATCCTGACGGTAAAGAGCGCAAATAAGCCGTTTAAGCTGTTCTTTCTTGTTCATAAAAGACCTCCGTACTGAAAAATAGGTATAAAAATAGCCGGACATCGTAAGTCCAGCATCCTTATCGTTCCTGATCGCGCTGCCGCTTTTTTACCCACGCCTCCAGCAGCTTAATGATTGTTTCCTGCATCCGCTGGGGCGTATAGGAGCGCGGGAAGTATTTGCGCAAAACATCACCGGAGAATGTGAGTTCACATTTCTCCGGTTTCTTCTGCTCCATCATAATATCCAGCATCGTATCGTCGTTGAGCTTGCCTGCCTGCGAGAGCTTTTTCATCCGCTGCGCCTGTGACAGCGACGGCGTGGCCTGTTCGCTGTCGATGGCGGTCAGGAGCATTTGCTGTTCCTCCGGTTTGAGGTAGGACAGTTCGACGGCAGGCGTCATGGCAATTTTCTTCTCATCCACCATTTGCTGCAATTCCGGTTGCAGCTCGGTCAGGCGTATATATCGTTGAACCTGTGTTTTGCTTTCACCAGCTTCATCCGCGACAATCTGAACGCTGCGCTTTCCATCATAATTGTGACCAACTTGGTCACAATTTCCCGCAGTTGAGATTTCAGCGTTTTTTGCCGGTCTGCCAGCCTTACGCCGAATCGCGTCCAGCTTCATTTTGTACGCCTGCGCACGTTCACTGGGGAGAATATCTTCTCTCTGAATGTTGCTGTCCACCATGAGGATTGTCGCCGTATCGTTGTCCATCTCGCGGACGATGCACGGCATATCTGTTAAACCTGCAAGCTCGCTGCCGTGCTTGCGCCGGTGTCCGGCGACGATCTCATAGCCGCCATCCTCGCGCGGACGGACGATGCCGGGTGTCAGAACGCCATATTCCTTGATGCTGTCCACAGTGTTCTGCATCGCTTCATCGTCGCGCACATGAAACGGATGGTTCGGAAAGGGATGCAGCTCGGCAAGCGGAATCCGCACAACTTTTTCGCAGGATTCTTCCGCGCGGCTTTCCTCCGTGGAGAACAGATCATCGAGCGAGGTCAGATTTATGCTTTTGGCGGAGCTTTTCAACTTTCATCACCTCCTTAGTCAGTTCCCGGTATGCTGCCGCGACCTTGCCGTTGGGGTCATGCGCATAGATGCTCTTGCCCTCGGCGCTGATCTCCGCTGCCCGGACAGACTGCGGAATATCCGATGCGAACACTTTCAGCTTGCTGCCGTAGGTATCGCGCAGCAGCGCACTGACCTCGCGGGCGTAATTTGTTCGGCTGTCTATCATCGTCAGCAGAATCCCGTCGATACGCAGCTTGGGGTTGATCTGCCGCCGCACTTTGGCGACAGTCTGCAAAAGCTGCTCCAGACCTTTGGCGGGAAGATACTGCGCCTGCACGGGAATGAGAACGCTATCCGCTGCCGCAAGCGCGTTGATCGTGAGCATCCCCAGCGACGGCATACAGTCGATGAGGATGTAATCATACTCGCGTTTTACGGTGTCCAGATATTGTTTGAGAATCTTTTCCCGCGACATGGCGTTCACCAGCGAAACCTCCAGACCGGACAGCTCGATATTTGCGGGCATGAGGTCCACACCCTCCGCATGATGCAAAATGCCCTCTTTCGAGGGCACTGGTTCATCCATGAGCGTCTTGCCCATGACGGTTGCAAGCGTGACCGGCAGCTTGTCCGGGCAGGCAAAACCGAGGCTCAGCGTCAGCGAACCTTGCGGGTCTGCGTCTACCAACAAAACCCGTTTGCCAGCCTGCACCAGACCGATACCGAGATTCGTGCACGTCGTTGTCTTACCCACGCCGCCTTTCTGGTTGGCAATAGCGATTGTATGTGTCATTTTGAAGTTCACCTCATTTGAGTTGTTTAATATGCCTATAATATATTGAATTTCTAAGAAAATGTTGTATAATTTAGATATGAATAGAAGCGAGGGGGCATTAGATGAACAACACAGTAGAAGCTCAGCACACTGATACACTTATGAAAGAAATCGACCTTGTTCAAAATTGTATTAGTCGAATGGCTCAATACTCTTTCATTGTAAAGGGATGGACTATTTCGATGGTGGCAGCATTACTGGCATTGACGCCACAAAAAACGAATATTAAGCTTTTGTGTATAGTCTGCTTTGTCTTGACTGGTTGCTTTTGGTATCTTGATGCAACGTTTTTGAAAACAGAGAAACTATACCGCAGAAAATACAAATGGATAATTACAAACAGAGGAAGTACATCTGAGTTTTCTTTTGATCTTGATCCCAATAATAAGAAAATGTGGATTGATGAGGATCAAAAAAATGGAGATCTCCCGATTTTATCAGTTATGTTTACAAAAAGCCTAGTTCCAATTTATGGCTCGTTGACGCTCTTGACGCTTGGCGGAATGATTTTGGCTTTTTGTGGGATTAGAATTAAATAGTATTTATTGTGGAAGGAGAACATCATGGCAAAACGGCAAGTTTTTTTCAGCTTTGAATTTAACAAGGATGCATGGCGAGCTAGTCAAGTCCGAAACATGGGGAAAGTTGATGACAGTTCAACGTTTTCAGATAATGACTGGGAAGAAGTAAAAGAAAAAACAGACGCAAAAATTAAAGAGTGGATTGACAATCAAATGAATAAACGCTCCTGTCTTGTTGTTTTAGTTGGGAAAACAACGTCAGGGCGAAAATGGATCGACTATGAAATCAAAAAAGCTTATGAATTGCAAAAAGGTATAGTAGGAATATATGTACATGGACTGAAAGACGTAGACGGAAATCAGACAACAAAAGGCAGCAATCCATTTTACCAGATTTATATTGGAAAGGAAAATGAACGGCTTTCAAAATATGTGACCTGTTATGACCCTCCGTATTTGACAAGCAAGTGTGTATACGATGATATTGCGGAGAACATCTCATCACTTATTGAGGATGCCATTGCAGCCAAGGGAACTTATTAACTCTATTTTGAACGAAACTGCGTTTGAATTGGTTTTGATCTAAAATGCGAACGCGGCGATACGCACTCTGTTCGCATTCAGCCGCTATTTTGGTGGATATGTACCGCATGGCTGCCGCTGTGTTCGCATACAGGAATCAAAATTGCAGCGAATTTTACTGCGGCACGAATCCCTATCAAAAACAAAGAAAGCGGGCCGGTTTTAGCATCTTTCAAACATTTTATCTGTTTGAAGTGAGCTAAAACCGGCCCGCTTGGGAGAGCGTTCGGTTCGCATCCGAGAGGTCGAGAGTTCGAGTCTCTTCAGGTCCACCAAAATGTTCGGAATTTTCTGGTTTTTGCAGAAGATTCCGAACTTTTTTGTATCTTTCAAAATCAGACGCTCTCAACAGTCGCAATTCTGCCACCATTCGGTTCGCATCCCACACAAAGCCGTCTGAAATCATCAAAGGAAACACGAAATTCAACCTCCAAACGGTAATCCCGGTACACATAGACGGCCTTGATAAGCTGCGATACGATCATCTTCTTCGCTTCAAAGGTGCAGTTGTCGTAAAGATCAGCCCAGCTTTCCAGTTTCTCAAATTCGGCCTGTTCCTGCGCGGCGCTTTCCAGTTGATGCTCCATGTCGGCTTTTTGTGCGTCTACCTCCTGTGAAAGCTCTGCGATCTCTTCTTTGCATTTTGCAACAAGGCTGTTCAGCAGGTCAACATTCAAGCGGCTTTTACCGCGAATGACGTTGATTGTTTCGGCTTCATAGTCAGAAAGCTCCTTTTGCTTTTCCTCCAGCCGCATGGCAGACATTTTGTAGCGGCTTCTGGCAAGCGCTGCGGCTTTTTCGTGCTGCTCGGCGATCAGACTATCCTTGGCAGAAACGCGGATTCTGGAGAGCTGATAGCGCACCAGAGCGTCCACAATTTCATCCAGCTTGATAACGCCGTAGCCGGATTGACCGTCGCAGAGGTCAGGATGCCGGGCCTTAAAATGGCATTGATAACGGCTTTTGACCTGATTGCGCACCGTTCCATCTTTGCGGATATACTTCTTGCCGGAGGTCGTCAGCGTCAGCCGGTTTTTACAATGCCCGCAGAAGATGTTCCCTACCAACAGAGAACTGCCGCGCAGATTCAGCGGTGTATCCGCATGGTGCGTTGTACGTTTTTCCATTAACTCCTGCGCTCGTCGAAAGGTCGCTTCGTCTACGATCTGAAGCTCCGGAATGATTTCTGATTCCGCGTTTCCATTTGAAATTACACCCATGTATAGCTTGTTCTTTATCATGCGGACGATCGTTGTATTCGGAATCATGGAACCGTCTGCGCGGCGAATCCCATTTTCCAAAAGGTAGTGGGAAATTCGTTGAGCGCCGCAGCCTTCGTTGACGTATTTGTAAAAGATGAAACGCACGATTTCTGCGGCGTCCTCGTCGATTACAAAATCGTTGACCTCTTGATTCTTCTTGTTGATCCGTCCCTGCTTCTGGAGCTTGTAGCCAAATGGTACAATGCCGCCGGTGAAGCAGCCGTCCTTTGTAAGCTGCTCCATGCGGGTTTTCACGCGCACGGAGGTTTTGATGCTCTCGCCGGATGCCTGCCAGTAACGGATATAGTTAAGCAGCTTGTCAACGTGATTGTCGAACCGCTGCTGCCCTTCTACGGCGCTCCAAACTTCAACGCCATTACGGACAAACCACTCTACGACAAAGGGCGTTTCGTCATCTCTGCGGCCGAGACGGTCAAACATATAGACAAGCAAAATATCGAAACTCCCGGCAACGGCTTCCTGCTGCAATTCCTGCATGGCGTCGCGCTCTTTTGCAGATTTCTTGAAACCGGATACGCCTTTTTCGTAAAACTCATTTTGTAAAACCCAGTCAGGGTGTGACGCGATGAACTCCCGGCAGAATTGCCGCTGCATGGGAATATCATCTTTTTCAACCTGACCGATTGTTGATACGCGATATAAGCAATTTACTCGTTTCTTTTGTTCCATAACATACACTCCATTCTGAGAAAACGTGTGTATGTCCTTGTTCGCTATTTGATTTTCAAGGTACATTTTATAGTGTAATTATAGCATATTTCAGATATTTTATCAAGTTTTGTAGCTGTTATTATAAAATCCATAGGAGAAAACCGAACGTTTCAGTGCTTCTGTAATATGCGGATCATCTTGCTCTGCATACTTTACAGAGATTGCGGCACCGCAAAGAGATAAGATTTCTTCCTGCTTTTTGGGATTGGATTCTTCGAGCTGTTTGTCCATAGAAGAACCTCCAGAATAAATGTTGTTTTTCTCATAGGTCAGGCAGACGGCAGCGGGCAAGGCTGCTCCATAGGCTGTTACCTCCCTCCATGCTGATGGCGGGGCGTTCCATTCTGTGACGTATGGCTAACGCAAGTATCATTGTTCTTTGTATGCGG
>OGQQ01002420.1_pt1 | contig 12127 bp, 8 predicted proteins | sample 1553281 | NCBI WGS metagenome assembly OGQQ01 (sample SAMEA2579937, study PRJEB22360) | human gut metagenome | biome: human gut; feature: human-associated habitat; material: faeces | place: Denmark | collected 2008/2010 | reverse complement strand
AAGAGACGACGCGGGACTTTGGACCGATGGCCGCTATTTCTTCCAGGCTACAAACGAGATGGCCGGCAGCGGGATCCGTCTGATGAAAATGTTTGTAGGTGACACTCCGTCCGTGACAGAATTCCTTGCCGACGCAGTGCCGGAAGGCGGTACCGTAGGCTTTGACGGCCGTGTCCTTGCCATGGGCGAGGGACAGGAATTTGAAGAGGTCCTGTCTGCAAAGAACATAAAGATCGACTATTCTGAAGATCTGATCGATCAGATCTGGGAGGACCGCCCGCCGCTTTCCGAAAAGCCGGCCTTTTTCCTGGAAGAAAAATATTCCGGCGAGAGCACTGAATCAAAGCTTAAGCGTGTGCGTGAAAAAATGAAAGAGTCCGGCGCTGACGTTCATATCATCGCATCCCTGGACGATACCTGCTGGCTTCTGAACGTACGCGGAGATGATATCGATTTCTTCCCGCTGATGCTCTCCTACTCCATCGTGACTATGGACAGCATGGAGCTCTATGTGGACGAGCGCAAGCTGGATGATCAGATCCGTGCGGAACTGGCTAAAAACAATGTTCACATTCATCCGTACAATGATATTTATAAAGATATCAAAAAGCTGGACACCTCTCTGACCGCTATGATCGATCCGATGAAGATGAACTATGCTCTCTACAAGAATATTCCATGCAAAATTGTAGAAGCGGCTAATCCGACCATCTTGATGAAAGCCATGAAAAATCCGGTCGAACTGGAAAACATCAAAGAGGCTCACATCAAAGACGGCATTGCGATCACCAAGTTCATGTACTGGGTAAAGACCCGCTATGACAAGGAAAAAATCACTGAGCTCAGTTCCGTAGATAAGCTGACATCTCTGCGTGCAGAGCAGGAAGGTTATATCCGCGACAGCTTTGAGCCTCTGTGTGCGTTTGCAGACCACGCAGCCATGATGCACTACTCTCCTTCCGAGGAAAGCGACGTTCAGCTGAAGGAAGGCGCTTTCTTCCTGAACGATACCGGCGGCGGATACTACCAGGGATCTACCGACATTACCAGGACCTTTGTCCTTGGCTCTGTGGATCAGGAGATGAAAAAATATTTCACCGCTGTTGTACGTGCGATGATGCGTCTGTCCCGTGCTAAATTCCTTTATGGATGCTATGGATATAATCTTGATATCCTGGCAAGAGGACCGATCTGGGATCTGGATCTTGACTTCCAGTGCGGAACCGGACACGGCGTCGGATATCTGGGCAACGTCCATGAGCCGCCTACCGGCTTCCGCTGGTATATCGTTCCAAGCAAAAACGAGCATCACCAGCTGGAGGAAGGCATGGTCATCACTGATGAACCTGGTATCTATGAAGACGGCAAATTTGGTATCCGTATTGAAAATGAATTTATCGTAAGAAAAGGTGTTCAGAATAAATACGGACAGTTCATGCATTTCGAAACGATTACTTTCGCTCCCATCGACCTGGACGGCATTGATCCGGAAGAGATGAGCAAAGATGAGCGTGAATGGCTGAATAACTACCATAAAGACGTATACGAAAAGATCGGCCCGCATCTGACTGATGAGGAAAGAGAATGGCTGAAGGAATATACCAGAGCCATCTAAACCGGATCTTTTGGCAAATAAAGAAAGGACCTGTAAAATACGGGTCCTTTCTTTATTATATCAGTGATTCTTTCTACATAAACATATTTCCGGTTCCTACATAACGGATCCCATCTTCAAAGACTCTTTTTCCGCCCAGGGTAACCAGCTTTACATCGTTTAAGCAGGTAATGTCCTTGCTTAAGTCTCCACCTACTACCAGAAGGTCTGCATCCAGCCCTTCTTTTACCAGGCCTCTTTCATTCTCCACACCCAGCACCTTTGCCGGATTCGAGGTGGCCGTCTGGATCGCCTGCACCGGTGTAATACCGTATTCTACCATGTACTGCAGTTCTCTCGGCAGCGGAAGGAGCGGCGACTGATACATCACCATATCTGTTCCTGCGATCACTGTCACCCCTGTATCATAAAATTCTTTGAAATGATCCCGGTAGGCTTTATATGCCGGCTCAAAATACTGATAATCCTTCATCTCTTTCTGCATGACCGGATCATTCACCGGTTTCCCTGCATTTTTCTCCAGGTTTTCTTTGCAGATATCGTACAGCAGCGTGTATGCCATGATGGTAGGCGTCCAGGCGATGCCTTTTTCCGCCATCTGTTTTGCGTGATCAACCGTCATAAACGTTGCATGCTCGATCGTGTCAAATCCTGCGTCGATACACATCTGGATTCCCGGATTGGTTCCTGCATGGACGCCGCACTTGATGCCTCTTCTGTGGCACTCATCCACAGCCGCATTAAGCTCTTCCTGCGTGAACTCCGGTATATGGGAGCGGTGCGTGGTCAGGATCTTCACCCATTCTGCTCCGTCTCTCACCTGTTTGCGGATCTCTTTTCTGACTTCCCAGGGACCGTCCACTTCCGGCACTTCATCGCAGGCATGGCCGCCGGTCATGCACATGCCCGTGTCCGTGTGCGTGATCCTGGGGATCGTGATGAATCCCTTTTCCTGCGCCAGCTTCAACGACCGGCATACGCCGTGATAGGAAGACATATCCCGGACAGACGTGATCCCTCTCTCAAAGGCCGCCTGGGCATGCTGCAAAGCATAAAGCGTGATCATCTGCTCATTGTAATTAAAACTGTCCGGCTGTGAATACCAGTAGGCCAGATGGACATGCATATCACATAATCCCGGAAGGAGAGTTGCCTCTCCGTAATCCTTCACCTCTTCCTCCGGAAAGTCCTGGACCAGTTCTTCCTTCGGCGCAATCTTTTTGATCTTCCCATCCCCGCCTGTCAGGACCGCCTGACCCTCAAGGACCGTTTCCCCGTCACCAGTCATCAGATACTTTGCACAAATAATCATTGCTCAAAACCTCTCTTCTTTTATTTATTTTTGATTCCGAAACTGCATCGGAGTCATTTGATAAGCTTTTTTAAACAGACGGTTAAAATGCTCTACATTCTGATATCCTACTGTCAGGGCAATATTTTCCACCGTCATATTGCTGCTTTTCAGAAGCGCCTTGGCCTTTTTCATCCGAATCTTTTTTACCAGCTCGCCAAAGGTCATTCCCGATTTCTCTTTGATGTATTTCGAAATATACGGCTTGGAAAGATAAAACTTTTCAGCCAGGTCATCCAGCGTCACGTCAATATAGTTTGCCTGGATATAATTCAGGATCTCCAGCATCCGTTCATCTGTGCAGGTCTTCGCATGACCGATCTCCTCAATCTTGTTGACCGCTACTGTCAAAGCCTCTATGGAAGCCTTGATAATATCCGCGTCAATTCCCACTCCCCAGAAGGTTTTTCCTTTGCAGATCACTCCCACATAGGCTACTGCCTTAGAAGATGAACCCTTGGTCAGAGAGTGTTCCTCATAGAAGGTCAGTTCATAACTGATGTTGAAATACTGTTTGATCGCATTGCTTACCGCGTCCAGACGTCCATTTCCCATAGCCGTGATCGTACGGCTCTCCCCGCCATAATTGATGGTGGCATCCGCAGTGATCCCGTCCACCTGTTTGAAATGACATTCATCTATGTGGAATACCGGCTTTGTGTTGATGTAATTGTCGGAGAAGATCTGATATACCCAGTCAGGGGTGAGCTCCTTATGCGCCTTATCCGACACATCCTTTACCAGATATCCTACCTCTTCCCGCATCTTCTGCGGAAGGTTGATGCCGTGGCTCTGCTTCAGGATATAATTGACACCGCCCTTGCCGGACTGGCTGTTGATACGGATCACGTCAGAATCATATCTTCTTCCCACATCCTGAGGATCGATCGGAAGATAGGGAACCGTCCATTTATCGCAGTTCTTCTCTTCTCTCCATGCCATGCCTTTTGCGATGGCATCCTGGTGGGAACCGGAAAATGCCGTAAATACCAGATCTCCCGCATACGGCTGTCTGGGATCTACCTGCATCCTGGTCAGTCTTTCATAAGTCTCCCGGATATGCTTCATATCAGAAAAATCAAGTCCCGGATCCACACCGTGAGAATACATATTCATTCCCAGTGTAACAATGTCTACATTTCCGGTACGTTCACCGTTTCCAAACAGCGTCCCCTCGATTCTCTCCGCACCGGCCAGGATTCCAAGCTCTGCCGTAGCCACGCCGCATCCTCTGTCATTGTGCGGATGCAGACAAAGGATTACGTTATCTCTGTATTTCAAATGTTTATTCACATATTCCAGCTGACAGGCAAATACGTGGGGCATAGCGTTTTCCACTGTCGTAGGAATGTTGATGATAGCCTTATTATCGGCTGTCGGCTTCCATACGTCCAGCACTGCATTGCAGACTTCCACCGCATAGTCTACTTCTGTTCCGGAAAAGCTCTCCGGGCTGTACTGAAATGTAAAGTTTCCATCTGTCTCAGACGCCAGTTTAAGAAGAAGCTCTGCTCCATCCACAGCGATCTTTTTAATCTCTTCCTTATTTCTTTTAAATACCTGCTCTCTCTGTGCCACGGATGTGGAATTGTAAAGATGCACTACCGCATGGGGAGCACCTTTCACTGCTTCAAATGTCCGTTTAATAATATGCTCCCTTGCCTGAGTCAGCACCTGTACTGTTACATCGTCCGGGATCATATTCTTGTCGATCAGGGTACGCATAAACTGATACTCTGTCTCCGACGCAGCCGGGAATCCCACTTCAATCTCTTTAAACCCAATATCAACCAGCATCTGGAAATACTCCAGCTTTTCCTCCAGACTCATCGGCTCGATCAACGCCTGGTTGCCGTCTCTAAGATCCACGCTGCACCAGATCGGCGGCCGATCGATATATTCCTTCTTCACCCAGTCATAGGTTACCTCCGGGGGCATAAAATAAGATCTTTCATACTTCTGATAGTTTTCCATAACAGTTCCCTCTCTTTCTATTTCATACCAGTAATAATCATCAATTTTATTGTCTTTTTTTAACACTTCTATATCCTAACATATATAAAAGAAAAAGGAAAGTGGTGTTTTTAATCACTTTCCTTGATCTTTTTTATCATCCCTTTAGTTCTGCTCCAGTGAACGTTTTTTGGTAATCGTTACCTTTTCTTCATAGCAGGAGAAAATGGCATCCGTCTTTTCCCTGGAAAGCTTTGGCGTGATCAGACTCACCACTGGCACCACGATCAGTCCTGCCACCATGGCAGCCGCCCCCGCATTGATCGAGGATTCAATAAATGGCATAAACATGTTGACTACTGTGATTCCCACTCCTACAATGAAGCTTGCCCACACACCTGCTCTGGTCGTCCCCTTCCAGTACAGCCCGTAGAGAAACGGCGCCAGAAAAGCTCCTGCCAGTGCGCCCCAGGATATCCCCATCAGCTGTGCAATAAAGGTAGGGGGATCCAATGCGATAAATACAGATACCGCAATAAAGAATATCACCAGCACCTGCATGGTGCGGACCTGCCTCTTTTCACTCATCTCCTTTAAGAGGTTATCCTTCAGGAAGTCCAGCGTCAGCGTAGAACTGGATGTCAGCACCAAAGAAGCCAGGGTTGACATAGAGGCGGACAGCACCAGGACTACTACAATCCCGATCAGGATATCCGGCAGCGCCGACAGCATATGAGGAATGATGCTGTCATAGACCACCGCTCCCGCTTCATCATAAATCGCCGGGGCGTCAAAGAGCCTGGCAAAGCCTCCCAGGAAGTAGCAGCCTCCTGAAACAACGATAGCAAATACCGTGGAGATCACCGTCCCGGTATTGATGGATTTCTCATCCTTGATCGCATAAAATTTTCCGATCATCTGCGGCAGTCCCCAGGTTCCAAGAGAGGTCAGGATTACCACGCCAAGCAGATTTCCGGGGTCCGGTCCAAAAAAGGAAGTGAAGGCTCCCGGCTGTCCCAAGGTAATCTCCACATCGCTTGGGATCTCCGCCATCTTTCCCACCGCTTCCAGAAAACCTCCCTGACCATTCAGCACGGCGGCAATCACAACTATAATCCCCACCAGCATAATGATTCCCTGGATAAAGTCATTGATCGCCGTGGCCATATAGCCGCCCAGGATCACATAGATTCCTGTAAATACCGCCATCCCGATCACGCACCATGCATAGGGGATGTGGAAAGCCATCTCAAACAGCCTGGACAGCCCGTTATAAATAGACGCCGTATAAGGCACCAGAAATACAAAGACGATTGCAGACGCCGCGATCTTCAGCGGCTTGCTCCCATAGCGGCTTCCAAAAAAGTCCGGCATAGTCTTGGAGTTCAGATACTGGGTCATGACCTTGGTTCGTCTCCCTAAGACCACCCAGGCCATCAGACTTCCGATCACCGCGTTGCCGATGCCAATCCAGGTACTGGCAAGGCCGTACTTCCATCCAAACTGCCCGGCATATCCCACAAACACTACTGCAGAGAAATAAGAGGTCCCGTACGCAAACGCCGTAAGCCACGGCCCGACGGATCTTCCGCCCAGCACAAAGCCATCCACACTCATAGCATGTTTTCTGGAATAAATTCCCACGGCCACCATCACCGCAAAAAATATAACCAGCAGTATTACTTTAATCATCATAATTCTAGTCCCTCTTCTTTCTCTTTTCTCGCTTTAAACCGTTGCGCTTTAAAGCATTAAAGTTTTGTTCCAAAAAAATATACCACAGATGTATGGCCTGTGTCAACTGATTTTCTCCTAAAACGAGGCTGTCGGGAATTTCTTCCATTTTCTATTGCCAGATTGCTTTATGTCAGTTATAATAAAAGCCACTCAACGGGAAACTCTTTTCCCCTCATGTCATTTCCAAATGACATTCTTTTATTCAATCGGCGGTTTCCGCCTTTTATTCCCTTTTATATGAGCTCTTAAAAGGTTGCAGCTTTCTGTTTTTATGTCTATAATGGAGGTGTAACATTTGAAATCAAACTTCATAAATACTGATGAATATCCCGAGGCAGACAGGCAGTACAAGGATCGGCTCTTCCGTTTTGTCTTTCAGAAACCGGAAGACCTTCTCTCCCTATACAATGCCGTCAACGGCACAGATTACAAAGATCCCAGCGCTCTGGAGATCAACACCCTGGGAAATGTTCTGTATCTGTCCATGAAAAATGACATTTCCTTCCTCATCAGCGGTACCCTCAACCTGTACGAACATCAAAGTACCTGCAATCCTAACATGCCCATGCGGGGGCTCTTCTACTTCTCAAGGCTGTATGAGAAGTACATTGCCGGCCAGGACATCAACATCTACAGTAGCGCCGCCAAGACCTTCCCCTTTCCCAGACATGTTGTCTTCTACAACGGGACAGCGGAAGAGCCAGACAGGAAAGTCCTGCGGCTCAGTGATCTATACGAGGCCGTCCCAGGGGACAGCCGCCCTTCCCTGGAGTGTGAAACGCTGACGCTGAACATCAATTACGGACACAACAGGGCTCTCATGGAAAAATGCCGGAGACTGGAGGAATATGCCATCTTCGTCCACACCGTCCGGGAAAATCTGGAAAAACAGATGACCCTTGACCAGGCAGTCACAGAGGCAGTAGACACCTGTATCCGTAGCGGAGTTCTGAAGGATATTCTGACAGAGCAGAAATCGGAGGTGATCCAGATGGTTCTGGAGACGTTTGACCAGGAAAAATATGAAAAGGCCATGCATCAGGAAGGCTATGATGACGGGTATTCTGATGGTAAAGCAGACCTGTTTCTGGAACTGATCCGCAAGAAGCTGGTAAAGGGCATTTCCCTGGAAGAGATTGCCCGGGAATTGGAGACAGACCTGGAAACAGTACAGAAACTGACGGATCAGATATAAAAAGAGGGATGTCGGGAAATACGAAGATAAAAGGGAAGAGACAGTCCGGCAGAGGATTCAGAACTAAAAAATCCTAATTCTCTGGGATTGTCTCTTTCTGTTTTTTATTCCTTCATTTTTTCGACTCTTTCCTGGACAGTTCTGTTGAAATTCTCTACACGTCTGTCGTAGGTTCCGGACATATATTCAGAATGGAGCATGAAATCTGCCGTTGCCAGATTATTGGCTACCGGAATGTCGTAGACTACTGCAATCCGGAGAAGAGCTTTTACATCCGGGTCATGAGGCTGCGCCTCCAACGGATCCCACAGAAAAACCATGAAATCAATCTGGCCTTCCACAATCTTTGCCCCGATCTGCTGGTCGCCTCCTAAGGGGCCGCTGTTGTAACCCTTTACAGGCAGTCCGGTCTTCTCTGAAATCAGTCTGGCGGTCGTGCCGGTCCCGCAGAGGAAATGGCTTTTCAGGATCTCCTTATTGCGGTCACACCAGTCCACCATTTCTTTCTTTTTTCCGTCGTGTGCTACCAATGCAATATGTTTAGCCTTTTCCATCCGAAATGTTACAAATCTGTCTTCCATTTCCATCGCTCCCTTCTCTTCTTTGATCTTCTGGCAGTTTTATTCGTGTTTTTCTACTACTTCACCCTGCTTTTTATAGATGCTGTGCGCCGGCACAAATCCACGCACACTGGACAGCGGGTAGATATTGCTCTGCTTTCCGACTACGCTTCCCGGGTTTAATACAGTGCCGCAGCCCACTTCTACTTCATCTCCCAGCATTGCCCCGAACTTCTTCATGCCGGTCTCAATTCCTCCTTCAGGAGTCTTTACCACCACAAGCTTCTTATCAGATTTCACGTTGGAGGTGATGGAACCGGCGCCCATATGTGCTTTGTATCCCAGAACGGAATCCCCCACGTAATTATAATGGGGCACCTGTACTTTATTGAATAATACTACATTTTTAAGCTCCGTAGAATTTCCTACCACAGCGCCCTCTCCCACAATGGCATTGCCTCGGATAAAGGCACAGTGGCGTACCTCGGCTTCTTTTCCGATAATAGCCGGTCCATGGATATAAGCGGAAGGAAATACCTTTGCAGATTTAGCGATCCACACGTCCTCTCCCACTTTTTCATATTCATCCTCCGGAAGGTGCTTCCCAAGCTCCAGGATAAAATCATGGATCTTCGGCAGGACCTCCCATGGATATACCACTCCCTGAAACAGATCCTTCGCAATGGTCTCTTCCAATGTATACAATGCTTCAATGGTTAATGCTTTCATGATTTCTTCGCACTCCTTTTACTTATTTTTCCTTCTCGTCCCGTTTTCTTATAAAATGCTGCCGCCTTGTCATAACAGGCACGAAGCTGCCCTTCATTATGAAGGCCTTTTACACCTTCTGTCCGGCTTATGATAAACTGATCCAGCTTCTTCATATATTCCTCTGAAGTGATCTCTCCATCCGCCACATAAGTAAGGCCCTTCTCCCAGCTGGCCGTCAGCTCCGGATTTAACAAAGACCGTATAGAATGATCCACCACATCATAGATCATTTCCCCCTGCAAAGTAGGTGTTACAATCTGTGTTTTCTTATTTAATGCCAGATACTTATTATGAAACAGCTTTTTCAGGATCTCTCCTCTGGTAGCACTGGTTCCGATCCCGCTTCCCTTAATCTGGGAGCGGAGTTCCTCATCTTCAATGAGCTGCCCGGCATTCTCCATGGCAAGGATCAGAGATCCGGAGCTGTAACGCTTCGGCGGGGAGGTTTTCCCTTCTTTAATGTCCAGTGACTGTACCGCAAGGGTGCTGCCCTTCCTTAATGATTGTATCGCGGCCCAAAATGTATCGTCAACACTTTTTTCATTTTCCTCTGAGGAATCATTCTTTGCCGGTGTTCCCGACACCTTCAGATATCCTTCCTCCGTCAGCACCTTAAAGCTGGAAAAAAAGGACTCCTCTCCGATCTTTACGGTAAGCGCCACCTTCTGATAAACAGCCGGCGGATAGAAAATGGCAAGGAACCGATGCACGATCACGTCATACACCTGCGCGGAGAGCCCCGAAAGGCTCTTTAGTGATCCCATTCCCTGCCCGGTCGGAACGATGGCATAGTGATCCGTGATCTGCTTGTCATTCACATACCGGGTCTTTTCCAGCCCCTTATAGGATCCCATGGCCAGGATGTCCTGAAGGAAAGGAACCGCCGCCTCATACTTCATAAGACCGTTTAAATTCTTATGGATCTCTTTTGCCACCGCACTGGACAATACCCTGGCATCGGTCCTTGGGTAGGTGACCAGCTTTTTCTCATACAGCTCCTGTACGATCCTTAAGGTTTCATCCGGACTGATCTTAAACCTTCTGGAGCACTCATTCTGCAGCTCTGCCAGATTAAATAGCAGCGGTGCATATTTCTTCTCCTTCTTCTTCTCAACAGACGCCACCTTCCCGATATAAGGATCTGTTTCTTTCAGATATCGGATCAGCTCTTCGGCCTTCTCCTTTTCTTTGAATCCATTATCCTTATACAGATCGAAGGATTCAAACCAGCGGGAACCCTTGACTGCCCGCCATTCTCCTTCGAAAGCGGCTCCATCCTCCCCGAAAAGCCCCGTCACCCGGTAAAAGGGTGTCTGTACAAATTCCCTGATCTGCCGTTCTCTACGCACTACCATTCCCAGCACACAGGTCATGACCCGGCCGACGGAGATCACGGAGTATCTCGTTTTCAGATAGTTTGCGATCCCGTTTCCATACTTTAAGGTAAGAAGCCTGGAAAAATTGATTCCCATCAGATAATCCTCCTTGGCTCTGAGATAAGCAGACGCCGACAGATTATCGTATTCCTTTAAGTCCTTTGCCTCCCGGATACCCCTTAGGATTTCTTCCTCTGTCTGGGAATCGATCCAGACCCTTTTTCTTACTTTTCCCTCTACTTTTGCCTCCTGCTCCACCAGCCGGTATATATACTCTCCTTCCCGTCCCGAGTCGGTACAGACATAAATAGTATCCACGTCGGGCCGGTTCAGGATTCCCGCCACGATCCGGAATTGCTTCGCCGTTCCCGGTATCACCTCATATTTAAATGTATCCGGTATAAAAGGCAGAGTCCCGAGGCTCCACCTTTTCAGATTCGGATCGTAGCTTTCCGGATAGCTCATCGTCACAAGGTGCCCCACACACCAGGTAACGATCGCGTCTTCCCCTTCCAGATATCCGTCCTGTCTTCTGGTCTTTAACTTTAATGCCTTTGCAAATTCCTGCGCCACACTGGGCTTTTCGGCAATGTAGACTGCTTTCCCCATATAAAACCAAAAACTCCTTTATCCTCGAAAAAGGGTTGCCAGGCGCTTAAAGAAGGAAGTGCCTTCTTCCGGACTTTCCTTCTTTGCCTGCAGTGCTTCCTCCATAAATGTAGCCTGGGAGTCCACCATCGTCTGGGCCGCCCTTTTCTTTCTATAGGTGCCGTCACTTTGCAGCACCCTTGCTTTTACATTATCACTGAGCATTACTCTCATATAATGGTTGATCTGATTTTTAATATCCTTATCCAGGATCGGGCATGCTACCTCCACCCGCTTTTCTGTATTCCGGGTCATCATATCCGCTGATCCGATGTATATTTTCTGCTCTGCTCCCGTCCCGAAGCAGAAAATCCTTGGATGCTCCAGGTATCTTCCCACGATACTCATGACACGGATATTCTCTGTATATCCGGGAACTCCCGGCAGGATACAGCAGATTCCCCGGACGATCAGATCAACCTTTACCCCCGCCCGGGAAGCCTGGGAGATCTTGTCAATAAAGTCCACATCCGTCAGGGAATTCATCTTCATGACGATCCTGCCGTTTTCTCCTTTTTCAATCTCCTCATCGATCAGACGGAGAACATTCTGCTTTAAGCTGGTAGGCGATACGATCAGATGCTCATAGGTGCCGCTTAAGTTTCCGATAGACATATTCTTAAAAAATTCCGCGGCATCGCGCCCGATCGCCTGGTCTGCCGTCATCAGGGACAGATCTGTATACATGCCCGCCGTTTTTTCATTATAATTGCCCGTACCGATCTGCGTGATATACTGGATATCATTCCGGTTCCGGTATGTGATCAGACATATTTTGGAATGGACCTTATAACCCTCCATTCCATAGATTACCCGGCATCCTGCCTCCTCCATCCGCTCTGACCAGTCAATATTATTCTGCTCGTCAAATCTTGCCCGAAGCTCGATCAGGACAGTGACTTCCTTTCCATTCTCAGCAGC
>OGQQ01002419.1_pt1 | contig 12129 bp, 11 predicted proteins | sample 1553281 | NCBI WGS metagenome assembly OGQQ01 (sample SAMEA2579937, study PRJEB22360) | human gut metagenome | biome: human gut; feature: human-associated habitat; material: faeces | place: Denmark | collected 2008/2010 | reverse complement strand
CGAGCAAGCGAAACAATTTACCGCCGCCACCGAGGTGAACGCCTTGGCCGTGACCAAGTTGGACGGTACCGCCAAGGGGGGTGTCGTGATCGGTATCTCCGACCATTTCCGTATCCCCGTGAAATATATCGGACTCGGCGAGGGGATGGAGGATTTGCAAGTATTCCGCAAACGTGAGTTTGTCAATTCGTTATTTGGAGAATGAGAAAAAATAAAGTAGATATTATTACGCTGGGGTGTTCGAAAAACCTAGTGGACTCGGAGCAACTTATGCGCCAATTCGTTGCCAATGGCTATACGGTAGAGCATGATCCCCATAAGATCAATGGCGAGATCGTGGTGGTGAATACCTGCGGTTTCATCGGCGACGCCCAAGAGGAATCGATCAATATGATCCTCGAGCTGGGCGAGCAAAAGCAGAAAGGACGGATCGGGAAGCTCTTCGTGATGGGGTGCTTGTCGGAGCGTTTCTTGAAAGATCTGGAGAAGGAACTTCCCGAGGTAGATCGTTTCTACGGGAAATTCAATTGGAAGGAGTTGATCTCCGATCTGGGCAAGTCGTACCATCAAGAGCTGGCTACCGAGCGTGTGCTCACCACCCCGAGGCACTACGCTTACGTGAAGATCGGGGAGGGATGCAACCGTACTTGTTCTTACTGTTCGATCCCGATCATAACCGGGGCTTATCAATCCCGTCCGATGGACGAGATCGTAGACGAGGTGCGTGGCTTGGTCGCGCAAGGCGTGAAAGAATTCCAGATGATCGCCCAAGATCTTACGTTTTATGGCCTCGATCGCTATAAGCGAATGGCCTTGCCGGAACTGGTGGAGCGGGTATCCGACATCCCGGGCGTGGAGTGGATTCGTTTGCATTACGGGTATCCGTCTCATTTCCCCTATGACCTGTTGCCGGTGATGCGTGAGCGTGATAACGTTTGCAAGTATATGGACATCGCCCTCCAGCATATCAGCGACCCGATGTTGAAGATGATGCGCCGCAATATCACGAAGGCCGAGACCTATGAGCTGTTGGAGCGTATGCGCCGGGAAGTGCCGGGCATCCATCTACGCACCACCTTGATGGTGGGTCATCCCGGCGAGACGGAACAGGATTTCGAGGAGTTGATCCGCTTCGTGAAAGATATCCGCTTCGAGCGTATGGGCGCTTTCGCTTATAGCCATGAGGAGGGTACCTATGCTTATCAGCATTATAAAGACGAGATCCCGCAGGAGGTGAAGCAAGACCGACTGGATTACTTGATGCGTGTGCAAGAAGGCATCTCCGCCGACGTGAACGCCTCGAAAGTAGGGCAGACCTTCCGAGTGATCGTAGACCGGGAGGAGGAGGATTTTTACGTGGGACGTACGCAATACGACTCGCCCGAGGTAAATATTGATCTCCAAGGATACTCCCTTGAGTCCGGGTAGCTTTTACCAAGTAAAGGTGATTGACGCACAAGCGTTTGATCTGTATGGTAAAGTGTTGAATTGATGTAAAAACTGTCAATATATTTGTCGGTTAACGAAAAAATAACTAATATAGCAGCACGAACTGTTATGGAATTAGATATGAAAAACAAGGAACTTATAACGGAATTGGCGAATCGCATGGATTGGACCTCGAAGGAGGTATCCGACATGCTTTCTGCGCTCAGTTCCGTCGTAAGTTCGAAATTAGTGGATAACGATACGATCTATCTGCAAGGCTTCGGCCAGTTCGAGGTGAAAAAGAAGGCGGAACGTATTTCCGTGAATCCCGCGAACGGGAAGCGATATCTGGTTCCCCCTAAATTAGTTCCCGTATTCAAACCCGGAACGACCGTGAAGAATCGTTTAAAGGAATTGGGAGATCATGAATAACCGGCTGAATATACAAGATTTAGCCGGTTTATTATCGGAGCGTACCGGCAAGGACAGAGGAGAGGTAGAGCGTTTCTTGAGAGATTTTATCTCGGTGGTATCCGAAGGGGTCTATACGGATAAGATCGTAAAAGTAAAGGGCTTGGGTACTTTCAAGATTATCTCTGTGGAGAAGCGGGAGAGTATCCACGTGAATACCGGTGAACGTTTCTTGATCCCCGAACATTATAAATTCTCTTTCCTGCCGGATAAAGACCTGCGGGAACAGGTAAACAAGCCTTTCTCTATCTTTGAGACGACAGAGATCAACGAGAACGTGGATTTCTCGGACATGGATGAGTCCGTGGAGGAGAAGGAAACGGAAGACGAGTCCGTGGAGGAGGTGATGCCGGATAAGGAAATCCCTTTGGCAAATACCCAGTCCAAAGAGAAGCCCGAACCGATACTAGAACCTGAACCTGAACCATTGCTTGAGCCAGAGCAAGCGTTTGATCCGGAACGGCCATCGGTATCTGAACCGGAACCTGAATTGGAACCCGAACCGGCCGCGGAGCCATCTCCCATACCAAAGAGACCGGAAGAGCGAGCCCTTAAGAAACCGGAGGAGAAGGGGGTATTAATGATCGTTGCCTTTTTGATAATCGTAATCTCTGTATTCTTCTATTTGGGAAGGAATAATTGGAAACCGGCGCCTGTCCGAGAGGAGGTGGTAACGGAAGCCAAGGACACGGTTCAAGAATCAGCTTGGATGCTTCATCCGGACTCGGTAGCGGAGAAGACCCCGCATACGGAACCGGAGCCTTATGTGGAACCGGCGCCCAAACCATTGGGGCAGGTGAAGATCAAGCATGGCGACCGCCTCACCGTGATCGCCTTGGAATATTATGGCAATAAATTATTCTGGGTATATATTTACCAACATAATAAGGCTGTTATAAAAGACCCGAACAACGTCCCGATCGGTACCGTGATCGAGATACCCGCTCCGGAATCGTATGGCATCGATGCCAAGAGCCGTGAGTCGCGGGAGAAAGCCGCCGCCCTACAAACAGAGATACTTGCCGGGGAGTAAGAGAAATCCCCCTTTTTTAAGTAAAATAAAACAAAACAAGGAAGTGTTGGTTAGTATTATTTAACTGCAAAAGTGAAGGATACGAATTTAACATTTCTAATTTTGTGCATCCTAAAAAATCAACGTAAAATTGGGACAATATAATAACAATATAATAGAATAAATCTTATGAGTCAGACAGTAGACATTCGTGAGTTGAATGAGCGAATTGAAAGTAAAAGCTCGTTTGTGAACATGATTACGATGGGTATGGACAAAGTAATCGTCGGACAAAAGCATTTGGTTGAATCTTTGTTGATCGGTTTGCTTTCGGACGGACATATCCTGTTGGAAGGTGTGCCGGGTTTGGCTAAGACACTTGCCATTAAAACATTGTCGTCGTTGATCGACGCTAAATACAGCCGAATCCAGTTCACCCCGGACTTACTTCCGGCCGATGTGATCGGTACGATGATTTATTCTCAGAAGAGAGAAGAGTTTGTGGTAAAACAAGGACCGATTTTTGCGAACTTCATTCTGGCGGATGAAATCAACCGTGCTCCGGCAAAAGTACAGTCTGCTTTATTGGAAGCGATGCAGGAACGTCAGGTGACGATCGGAGATATGACCTATCGTTTGCCCGAGCCTTTCCTGGTTATGGCCACCCAGAATCCGATCGAACAGGAAGGTACCTATCCGTTACCTGAAGCCCAGGTCGACCGTTTTATGCTGAAAGTAGTGATCGATTACCCCAAAAAAGAAGAAGAAAAGCTGATCGTTCGTCAGAATATGGAGAAAGCCTTCCCTAAGGCATCTACTATTCTGAAACCCGAAGATATCATTCGTGCCCGTGAAGTAGTGAAGGATGTATACATGGATGAGAAAATTGAAAAATACATCATCGATATTGTTTTTGCCACCCGTTTTCCGCAGGAAGCCGGGCTCGACAAGTTTGTCAGCATGATCGCTTACGGAGGTTCGCCGCGTGCCAGCATCAGTTTGGCCAAGGCTGCCAAAGCGTACGCTTTCATCAAACGTCGTGGTTATGTCATCCCCGAAGATGTACGGGCGGTATGTCATGATGTTTTGCGTCACCGTATCGGCCTGACTTATGAGGCTGAAGCCAATAACATTACCAGTGAGGATATTATCAACGAGATCCTGAATGCCGTAGAGGTTCCATAGTCGGAAGGTCGTTTTTAACCTTTTACTTTTAACCTTTTACTTTTAGATATGGAAACTTCTGAATTGTTAAAGCGGGTCCGGAAGATAGAGATTAAAACCCGGGGCTTGTCCAAAAATATTTTTGCCGGCGAATATCATTCTGCCTTTAAGGGGAGAGGTATGACTTTCAGTGAGGTAAGAGAATATCAGTACGGCGACGATATCCGGAATATCGACTGGAATGTGACTGCCCGCCACAACCGTCCTTATGTGAAGATCTTCGAGGAAGAACGGGAGTTGACGGTCATGTTGATGATCGATGTAAGTGCCTCCCGTAATTTCGGGACTATTTCGAAACTGAAGAAAAACCAGATTACCGAAATTGCTGCAGTGCTTGCTTTTTCTGCAATCCAGAATAACGATAAGATCGGGGTGATTTTCTTCTCGGATAAGATCGAGAAATTTATTCCTCCGAAGAAGGGAAGAACACATATCTTGCATATTATTCGCGAACTGATCGATTTCTATCCGGAAGATAAACAGACCGATATCGAACAGGCATTGGAATATATGACCAATTCGATCAAGAAACGGTGTACCTGTTTTGTTATTTCCGATTTTATCGACGAGCACGATTTTGCCCATGCTTTGGCTATCGCTAACCGGAAACACGATGTTGTCGCCCTGAGGGTATACGACCTCCGGGAAAATCAATTGCCTCCGGTCGGGATGATGTACCTGAGGGATGCCGAAACCGGAGAACAGATGTGGGTGGATACTTCCGATAAAAAGCTGAGGGAAGCGTATGAAAAATATGCTTTTGTCCGCGAAAAGGAACTGGATGCAATCTTCAAACGTTCGGGAGTCGATGTCGCTAATATCCGTTCCGACGAAGACTACGTCAGGGCTTTAATCACTTTGTTTAAGAAAAGGGCTTAATTATTATGGATTTTGATCAAAGATCGTAACTATGAGGAGTGTTTTGAAACAAATATTATTATATCTGTGCTTGTTTTTAGGGGTGGCGACCCTGAAAGCTCAGCATGTAGAATATGGGGTGGCGCTTGACACCAATTATATGATGATTGGAGATCAACAACATCTTACTTTTAAAGCGAAGGTAGACCCGGGAGTCCGGATTGTGTTCCCTCGGTTACAGGATACGGTTGTCCATGGATTGGAGATTATCTCCGGTCCTGTACGGGATTCTGTAAAAGAAAAGGATGGAAGATGGCTTTTGGAGGAAAAATATGTCGTCACTGCTTTCGATACAGGAGTATATGTTGTGCCTCCTCAGCCCATTACGATCGAAAGTCAGGAATATAATAATATTGTTCGGACCGATCCCGTAGGATTGGTGGTGAATACTTTCCAGGTAGATCCGCAAAAGGGGAATTACGATATCGTTATGCCTTATGCCGCACCCTGGACTTTTGCCGAGATTTTGCCTTATCTGTTGTGGGTTTTGTTAGGGATTGCCCTTATTCTGATCTTCTGGCTGTATTGGGACCGGAGGCGGAAGAACAAACCCTTGTTTACGCCGAAGAAAGAAGAGATTCCGCCTTATGTCATGGCTATCCGTTCCTTGGATGAAATCAAGGGCAATAAGCTTTGGCAGGCCGGAAAAGAAAAGGAATATTATACCCGATTGACGGATACCGTACGCCAATACCTTGACGGAGAGTTCGCTATACCTGCCATGGAACAGACCTCCTCCGAAACAATGCAGGCCTTGGTAAATTGTAAAGAGGTAGAAGCCAAAGAACGGGAGAGAATAGCAGAGATGTTGACGACGGCCGATTATGTGAAATTCGCTAAGTTTACTCCCTTGCAGGATGAAAATTCCCGTTATCTGGATGCCGCTTACGAATTTGTCAATAACACTCACCAACGGGTAGAGGCTGAAATTGCTCAGCAGCAGAAACAGGAAGAAGAAAGAAAACGTCAGGAAGAAGAACAACAGCGAAAAGAAGCTGAAAAAAGCGAAACTCCCGAAGACGTAAAAGATAAATGAGGCGATCAGGCACTTTGAAAAGAGTGTATGAGTTAATTTGTAAACTGAAATAAAATGTTTGGATTCGAATTTGCAAACCCGAAATATTTCCTGTTATTGATACTTTTAGTACCAATGATCGTCTGGTATATCCTGAAGGAAAAAAAGTCGCATGCTGATTTACAGTTTTCTTCATTACAGGCGTTTAAGGGGATCAAACATTCCGGCCGGATCTGGTGGCGGCATGTTTTGTTCGTATTGGAATTGCTTGCCATTATCTTATTGGTGACGGCCTTGGCTCGTCCGCAGTCCAGTAATAGCTGGCAAACTTATACCAGTGAAGGTATCGATATCGCACTGGCTCTGGACGTTTCCACGAGTATGCTGGCCCGTGACTTTACGCCCGACCGTTTAGAGGCGGCTAAAGAGGTGGCTACGAAATTTATCCTCGAACGTCCTCAGGATAAAATCGGATTGGTGGTTTTTGCCGGCGAGAGCTTTACTCAGTGTCCGTTGACTACCGATCAGGCTGTATTGGTCAATCTACTCCGGGAGGTGAAAAGCGGTATGATCCAGGATGGAACGGCGATCGGTCTGGGTTTGGCTAATGCGGTCAACCGGTTGAAAGATAGCCCCGGTAAATCGAAAGTGGTGATTTTGTTGACAGACGGTATCAATAATCAGGGAGCGATAGCACCTGTCACGGCTGCCGAATTAGCTAAAGCTTTCGGTATCCGGGTATATACGATCGGAGTCGGAACCTATGGCGAAGCTCCTTATCCTGTTCCCACTCCCTTCGGCGTGCAATTGCAGAATATGCCTGTGGAAATCGACGAAGGGGTATTACAACAGATTGCTAACGTGACCGGCGGTAAATATTTCCGGGCGACGGATAACGATAAATTCTATTCCGAGATCGATCAGTTGGAGAAAAGTAAGATAGAAGTGAAACATTTCAGTAAAAAGAATGAACAGTATTTTATTTTCGGTTTGCTGGGTATGTGTTTACTGATTGCACAGGCAGTTCTGAAGTATACTCTTTTAAGGAAAATACCGTAAAATTATTTGGCTATGTTTAGATTTGCACATCCTGAATTATTATATCTCTTGATTGTTATCCCACTGTTGATTGTTTTTTATGTGGTGATGATCCGACGAAAAAAGAAGGCGATAGCAGAATTCGGTAATCCGGAATTACTCGGGCCTTTGATGCCTCTTTTATCGTTCAAGCGGGGCACGTGGAAGTTCGTTATGCTGATGCTGGCCTTATTGTTTGTCATTGTCGGAGTGGCAGGCCCTCAGTTCGGTTCGAAACTGCAGCAGGTGAAGAAAAAAGGTGTAGAGTTGATGATCGCTCTCGACGTTTCCAATTCGATGATGGCACAGGATATCAAACCCAGTCGTTTGGAAAAAGCTAAGATGGCCATTTCCCGGATGGTAGAGAAATTATCGAACGATAAGATCGGTTTGATTGTATTTGCGGGGGATGCTTATGTGCAATTACCTATTACTACCGATTATTCTTCGGCCAAGCTTTTCCTGTCGAATATCAGTACGGATATCGTACCGGTACAGGGGACGGCTATCGGGAGTGCGATCGATCTGGCCGCCCGGTCGTTTACACCGGAAACCGAGACGTCCAAAGCGATTATTGTCATCACGGACGGAGAAAACCATCAGGATGATGCGGTTGCGGCTGCTAAGCAAGCCCATGAAAAAGGAATCGTAATCCATACCATAGGGATGGGATTGGAACAGGGTGCTCCGATCCCGGAGAAAGGAAAACCCGGACAATTTATGCAGGACGCACAGGGGAATGTAGTCATCTCCAAACTGGACGAACAAACTTTGCAGGATATAGCTAAAGCCGGAGAGGGGCTGTATATCCGGGCCAGCAATACCGAAGTCGGACTTAACCGGCTCCTGGACGAAGTCAATCGTATGGAGAAAAGCTTGCTTGAAGAGCGGGTATATAGTGATTATGCCGAGAAGTACCAGTACTTCCTGTTGGTGGGGTTGTTTTTCATCTTTGTGGAGTTTATGATTCTGGGCAGAAAGAATAAACATTTTATGAAGATCAATCTTTTCAAACGCTAAAAGAAAAGACAGAGAATCGGATTGACGATAATAATGTACGAAAAATGATGAATGTTATGGTAAAGTCTATGATAATAACGGTGGTGACCTTGTTGGCTGCATGGCCCGCTATTGCTCAGCAAGAACGGAAATTTATCCGGGAAGGAAACGAATTATTCGAAAAACAGGATTTCGAAAAGGCTGAGGTGGAATATCGTAAAGCTGCCGATAAAAAGGCAAATTCATTTGAAGCGGCTTTTAATATGGCCGATGCTTTATATAAGCAGAAAAAGTACGATGAAGCTCTGGAACAGTTTTCTGCTTTGGCAAAACAAGAAACCGATAAAGAACGGTTGGGCGAAATTTATCATAATATCGGGAATACTTTGTTAGCGATGGAGAAAACCGACGAGAGCATCGAAGCGTATAAAAACTCATTAAGGAATCGTCCGGCTTCTGAACAAACGAAATATAACCTGGAATTTGCACGCCATAAACAACAACAGGATCAACAGAATCAGGATCAGAACAAGGATCAGAATAAAGATCAAAACAAAGATCAGAACAAGGATAATCAAGACCAAAATAAGGACCAAAACCAGGATCAGCAAGATCAGAATAAAGATCAACAGGATCAGAATAAAGACCGGCAAGATCAGAACAAAGACCAACAAAATAAGGATCAGCAAGATCAGAACAAAGACCAGCAAAATAAAGACCGTCAAGATCAGAATAAAGACCAGCAGAATAAAAATGATCAGAATAAAGACCAGCAACAACAACCTCAGCAACAGCAGGGTAAGATTTCTAAGGAGGATGCGGAACGTTTGTTAGAGGCTTTGCAGAACGATGAAAAGAATGTTCAGGAAAAAGTGCAGAAACAAAAAGCACAGGAACAGAAAGCAAAGAAAATGAAAATCGAAAAAGATTGGTAATTTTGCGGCTTAAATAAATATGGCAATGAGACAAATCGGATTAATCATATTGTTATTTTTCACTTCACTGGCTTACGCCCAAAATGTAGAATTCAAGGCTTCTGCTCCTTCTGTAGTTGCCGTCGGTGAGCAGTTTAAGTTGGAATATACCCTGAATAAAGAAGGGGACAATCTTAAAGTGCCTACCCTGGAAGGATTCGACCTGCTGATGGGACCTTCCGTAGGACAATCTTTTTATTCATCGAATATCAATGGGAAAATGACGCAGAATGTCACTTTCTCCTATACCTATATTTTGGAAGGAACTAAAAAAGGTACTTTTCAGATTCCCGGAGCGACAGTGATTATCGATGGAAAAGAATATACATCCAATGCTCTGAAAATAGAGGTCGTCGAAGGTAGTCGTAATTCAAACGGTAATCAGGCGGCGACAAACCGGCCGGTGCAGCCGGATGCCAATGCTACAGTCAATGACAATAACCTGTTCGTTAAAGTCGAGGTCAGTCGGCGTAGCCTGTATATGGGAGAAAGTCTGATGGCTACGATTAAAGTGTATACAAAGGTCGATCTGGTCAATCTGGGCAGAACTAAATTTCCGGATTTCAACGGATTTCTGGCCGAAGAAGTACCCACGCCGCAACGTATCGAATTGGTTCGGGAAGCGGTGGACGGGCAGATTTACAATGTCGGAACTATCCGGAAAGTATTGTTGTATCCGCAACATACCGGAGAGATTACGATCGAGCCTTTCGAGTTGGAATGTATTGTCCGTCAGCGTTTAGCTAACGGAGGCCGTAGTTTCTTCGACGAGTTTTTCGGTAATTACAAAGATGTCCGGGCGATGCGGAGAAGTAAACCGGTCACTATTCAGGTGAAAGAACTTCCTCAGCTTGGGAAACCTGCCGGTTTTGGCGGAACGGTAGGGAATGTAACGATGGCCACCTCCCTTTCGGCGGATACGGTGAATGCCAATGATGCGATCACTTATAAAGTGACTTTCCGCGGAACGGGCAACCTGAAGTTATTAAAAGCACCGACGATTAATTTCCCCCTGGATTTCGAAGTGTATGATCCGAAAGAATCCAGAGATCTGAATATTACGGAAAATGGCATGGCGGGTAGTGTTTCTTTTGAATACCTGATCATCCCCCGTTATTCCGGAGACTATAAGATTCCGGCCATTCGGTTTTCTTATTTCGATTCACAATCGAACACTTACAAGACCATTGCGGGGGCTGAATACAATATCCATGTCAGAAAAGGAGCCGATAAAGGGCAGGTGGAAACTTCGACCGGTAATCAGGTGAAGTCGTTCAAGAAAGAAGATGTCCGTAAAGTGGGTGAATATCCGTTACCTGAAAACGGAGGGATTGAACCTGAAGGCTGCCGGGGTACGTTTCTTCGGAACTACCTTATACTGGTTGGCTTTATTGATTCCGTTCGTACTGTTTATTGTCGGTGCAGTCTTGAATCGCCGGAGAATCAAAGCGAATGCTGATATAGTCCGGGTGAAGAATAAAGCGGCCAACAAGATGGCCCGCAAACGCCTCAAAGTGGCTGCCAGCGCGATGAAAAATCACAATGCAGAGCAATTCTACGATGAAGTATTGAAAGCCCTTTGGGGATATATGAGTTATAAACTGAATATCGACCGTGCCGAATTGAACCGGGATAATATCAGTGAAATTCTCCAGTCGAAAGGAGTAGAGGAAGACAGAATCAAGGAATTTATCGCTGTATTGGATACTTGTGAATATGCCCGTTATGCTCCCGGAAGTAATTCCGATCAGGAAATGGGGAAAGTATATACAGATAGTATTGATGTGATTACAAAGCTGGATAAAGCCATCCGGTGATTAAAGATTAGAAACTATGAAAAAGATATTGTTGATATTGCCGGTTTTACTGATAAGTTTGTGTGCCTTAGCCGCTACCGATCCGCAATCGGAGAAACAGGCAGAGGAATTTTACCGGGAGGGAAAATACAATGAAGCAGCTGAAATATACCGGAAATTGAGGGCCGGTGGCATGGAATCGGCTATCTTATATTATAATCTGGGTAATTGTTATTATAAACTGGGAGAGAATACGCAGGCCATATTGAATTATGAACGGGCCTTATTATTAGACCCCTCGGATGCTTCTGCCCGCTACAACCTGAAAATGGCCCAGCAAGCTATCGTAGACAAAATCGAAGTGTTGCCCGAATTGTTTCTGGTGAGGTGGTACAAAGGGTTTGTCGGTTATTTTTCCGCCGATCAGTGGGGATATATCTCGGTTACTCTCTTTATCCTCTTTTTGGTAATGGCAGCTTTATTTTTCTATTCTCCTTCGGTCGGTATCAAAAAGACTGGTTTTGTCGTGGGGATTATAGCCTTTTTCCTGACTGTCGGGACGATGTTTTTTGCTATGCAGCAGGATAAGAAAGTCACCGACAGAGAGTATGCGATTATTACAACTCCGAGTGTGACGGTAAAAGGTGCGCCGGATAATAGCGGTACGAGCCTGTTTTTGATTCACGAAGGGCTGAAAGTCCGTGTCGTAGGCCAATTGGGGGATTGGTACAATATCCGGATGGCAGACGGCAATGAAGGATGGGTAGCAAAAGGAGATCTGGAAAAGATCTGACCGGGAAAAATCAATAATTATTTTATTTTTGCAGACATATCCGGTTAGCGGACATCCTATTACTATTAAAATACACGAACGTTGAGTATATATAGAGACTTTGAGTTGTTCTTTAAAGAGAATTATTCCCGCTTTTACTTTTTCGCCTATCAGATGATCGGTGAAAGAGAAATATGCCGCGACATCGTGTCCGACTCATTCGAATCGATATGGAGCGTTATCTTGTCCGGAAATAAAGAACGGGAACTCAACTGGAGCAAGTACATGTATTCGCTCGTACGCAACAAATGTGTGGATTACATCCGCCACGAGACGGCTAAAGGGCGTTATGCTGATTTCTATCTGCACATGTTCGGCAATGAGGAAGAGGAGGAAACCGACGATGTGACTGAACGGCAAATCGAAATCATGTACCACATGCT
>OGQQ01002418.1_pt1 | contig 12129 bp, 10 predicted proteins | sample 1553281 | NCBI WGS metagenome assembly OGQQ01 (sample SAMEA2579937, study PRJEB22360) | human gut metagenome | biome: human gut; feature: human-associated habitat; material: faeces | place: Denmark | collected 2008/2010 | reverse complement strand
TGATTTTCCCGCCCCTCCCCGCCAGTCCAGTTCACCATTATTCAGCCATGGTTCAAGGGTATAACGAGACAGACCAAAGCCTGCCACCGTATTGACATCTTCATGCAGCAGGCCTGCTTTGAGCAGTTCACGCACCAGAACCGGTACGCCACCTGCCGCCTGGAAGTGGTTAATATCGGCCGGACCGTTCGGGTAGAGACGTGCCATCAGCGGTACAACATCAGAAAGGTCGGAGAAGTCATCCCAGTTAATCTGAATACCGGCCGCGCGCGCCATCGCCACCAGGTGCATGGTGTGGTTAGTGGAACCACCGGTCGCCAGCAGAGCAACAATACCGTTCACCACCACTTTCTCATCGATCATCTTACCGATCGGCATCCATTCATTGCCATTACCGGTCATGCGTGTAACCTGACGCGCAGCGGCAGCGGTCAAAGCATCGCGCAGCGGAGAATCCGGATGAACAAAAGAAGAGCCTGGCAACTGCATCCCCATAAATTCCACCACCATCTGGTTGGTGTTGGCAGTACCGTAGAAAGTACATGTTCCCGGCGCATGGTAAGACGCGGCTTCTGACTCCAGTAAGGCCATGCGGTCCACTTTACCTTCGGCATAAAGCTGGCGAATACGCACTTTTTCTTTATTTGGCAAACCGCTTGCCATCGGTCCAGACGGCACAAACACCGCAGGCAAATGACCAAACGACAGGGCTGCCATCGTCAGACCCGGGACAATCTTGTCGCACACACCGAGGAACAGAGCACCATCAAACATGTTATGGGACAGCCCGACCGCCGCAGACATCGCTATCACTTCGCGGCTTAGCAGCGACAATTCCATTCCATCCTGCCCCTGGGTGACACCATCACACATCGCCGGAACACCGCCCGCAACCTGACCAACCGCATTCGCTTCATGCAGGGCTTTACGAATGATTTCTGGATAGTGTTCATAAGGCTGGTGCGCGGAGAGCATGTCGTTATAGGAGGTGATGATGGCGATATTGTTACGCAACATGCTTTTCAAAGAGGCTTTGTCTTCTGGCTGGCAGGCAGCGAAACCGTGTGCCAGGTTACCGCATGCCAACTGCGAACGATGAACGGTCGAAGTTTTCGCTTGTTCTATCCGGGCGAGATAAGCAGAGCGAGTCTCGCGCGAACGTTCAATGATTCGATTTGTTACGCGTAACAATTGTGGATTCATAAAGGCTCCTGAAATTGAGTTGTCAGAGCAGGATGATTCACAACGCGTTTCATTCAGAGGATTTATGACTGAAACGCCTGTAACCGGAGCTCATAGGGCAAAAACGTTTCAGTCAGTGTAATAAAAAAAGCCTCGTGGGTGAATCCGCACGAGGCCTGAAAGTGTAAAAATTGTTCTACAATCTGTGCAAGATCATGTTACCGGTAAAATAACCATAAAGGATAAGCGCAGATATTACTCAAACTCATTCCAGGAACGACCATCACGGGTAATCATCGCCACCGAGGCAACGGGTCCCCAGGTTCCGGCCTGATACGGTTTCGGCGCATCATTGTCCATCGCCCACGCCTCAGTAATGGAGTCTACCCATTTCCAGGCTTCTTCCACTTCGTCGCGACGAACAAACAGTGCCTGAATACCACGCATGGTTTCCAGCAGCAAACGTTCATAGGCATCCGCCAGATGCGTCTGATTAAAGGTTTCTGAATAGCTCAGATCCAGCTTGGTGATTTGCAGGTTATGTTTGTGGTCAAGGCCAGGAACTTTATTCAGTACCTGGATATCCACGCCTTCATCAGGTTGCAGACGGATAGTCAGTTTATTCTGCGGCAGATCCTGCCACGATTCTTTAAACAGATTCAGTTCAGGTGTTTTGAAATAGACCACGACTTCAGAACATTTGGTCGGCAGACGTTTACCAGTACGCAGGTAGAATGGCACACCGGCCCAGCGCCAGTTATCAATGTCGACGCGGATCGCTACGAAGGTTTCTGTATTGCTGCTCTTGTTCGCGCCCTCTTCTTCCAGATATCCCGGCACTTTTTTGCCCTGGGCGAAGCCCGCAGTATATTGCCCGCGTACGGTTTTTTCGCGTACGTTGGAGCGGTCGATGCGGCGCAGAGACTTCAGTACTTTCACTTTTTCATCGCGGATGCTGTCTGCGCTCAGGTCAGACGGCGGAGACATCGCAATCATGCAGAGAATTTGCAGCAGGTGGTTTTGGATCATATCGCGCATCTGACCGGCTTTATCAAAATAGCCCCAGCGCCCTTCGATCCCCACTTCTTCTGCCACGGTAATCTCAACATGATCAATGGTGCGATTGTCCCAGTTATTCACAAACAGGGAGTTAGCAAAACGCAGCGCCAACAGGTTCAGCACCGTTTCTTTACCAAGATAGTGGTCGATACGGTAAACCTGGCACTCCTCGAAGTATTCGCCAACCTGATCATTGATTTCCTGCGAGGTCGCCAGCGACGTCCCCAGCGGTTTCTCCATAACTACGCGTGCCGGTTTAGCATTCAGTTTTGCCTCACCAAGCCCTTTGCAAATTGCGCCAAAAGTGCTGGGCGGCATGGCAAAGTAGTTAATGGTGATACGATTTTTTTGATCCAGCATCGCGCCGAGACGGCTGAATGCAGCAGTGTCATTGACATCGAGATTACAAAAATCCAGACGTGCACTCAGGGTGTCCCATAAACCTTCATCAATAGTTTCTTTCATGAAAGTTTCGAGCGCCTCACGGACAACTTTGGTATAAGCCGCTTTATCCCAGTCAGCACGCCCTACGCCGATAATCCGGGTGTCCGGGTTGAGCTGACCGGCTTTTTCCAGTTGATACAGGGAAGGCAGCAATTTACGACGCGCAAGGTCGCCTTTCGCGCCGAAAATGACCAGGTCACAGGCCTGGGCTGTTTGCGTTACCGCCATGTCATTCTCCTTAAGTTAACTAACCCGGTACTTAAGCCAGGGTATACTTGTAATTTTCTTACGGTGCACTGTACTGCTTTTACGAGCTTGCGAAAACTGTAAACGCTTATCCACCCGTGCGATTACGGGAAAAGCGCGCAAAGTGCGGCAAAACTGATAAAAAAATCATCGTTTTCCATTCGGTAAAAATCTGACACTGATCATGTTATGAAAAAAAATAACAACTTTTTTATCTGCTTTTGTCATTAACACGGCACACAGGCGTAATATCTGACAAAACTGCATTTCGATTTCTTTCAGTGCGGAAATCGTCATTACCCGTGAGTCTCTTTACATCATGAATATGCTGGAAAAAATCCAGTCTCAGCTGGAACATTTGAGCAAATCAGAGCGCAAAGTTGCCGAGGTCATTCTGGCTTCGCCCGATAACGCGATCCATTCGAGTATTGCTGCTATGGCACTGGAAGCCAATGTTAGCGAACCGACGGTGAATCGTTTCTGTCGCAGCATGGACACGCGCGGTTTTCCTGATTTTAAACTTCATCTGGCACAGAGTCTGGCGAATGGCACTCCCTATGTTAATCGCAACGTCAATGAAGATGACAGCGTTGAATCATACACAGGGAAAATATTTGAGTCCGCAATGGCAACGCTCGATCATGTCCGTCATTCACTGGATAAATCTGCCATCAACCGCGCCGTCGACTTGCTCACTCAGGCAAAAAAAATCGCCTTTTTCGGATTAGGCTCTTCAGCCGCCGTTGCCCACGATGCGATGAATAAGTTCTTTCGTTTTAATGTTCCGGTGGTGTACTCCGATGATATTGTGCTGCAACGCATGAGTTGTATGAATTGTAGCGACGGAGACGTGGTGGTGCTGATTTCTCACACTGGAAGAACAAAAAATCTGGTCGAGCTGGCGCAGCTGGCTCGCGAAAACGACGCAATGGTGATTGCCCTCACCTCTGCGGGTACCCCGCTCGCCCGGGAAGCAACGCTGGCAATTACCCTCGACGTACCGGAAGATACTGACATTTATATGCCCATGGTTTCTCGACTTGCACAGCTGACCGTGATAGATGTGCTGGCGACAGGATTTACTTTGCGACGCGGTGCAAAATTCAGAGATAACTTGAAGCGGGTCAAGGAAGCGCTGAAGGAATCGCGTTTTGATAAGCAGTTACTTAATTTAAGTGACGATCGCTAAAAACGACTGTCACTGTCCTAATCTTATACGACATCCGAATGAGATTAATTTATCGCCATCGCGGCGTTATTTCATTCGGATTTCATGTTCAAGCAACACCTGGTTGTTTCAGTCAACGGAGTATTACATGTCCAGAAGGCTTCGCAGAACAAAAATCGTTACCACGTTAGGCCCAGCAACAGATCGCGATAATAATCTTGAAAAAGTTATCGCGGCGGGTGCCAACGTTGTACGTATGAACTTTTCTCACGGCTCGCCTGAAGATCACAAAATGCGCGCGGATAAAGTTCGTGAGATTGCCGCAAAACTGGGGCGTCATGTGGCTATTCTGGGTGACCTCCAGGGGCCCAAAATCCGTGTATCCACCTTTAAAGAAGGCAAAGTTTTCCTCAATATTGGGGATAAATTCCTGCTCGACGCCAACCTGGGTAAAGGTGAAGGCGACAAAGAAAAAGTCGGTATCGACTACAAAGGCCTGCCTGCTGACGTCGTGCCTGGTGACATCCTGCTGCTGGACGATGGTCGCGTCCAGTTAAAAGTACTGGAAGTTCAGGGCATGAAAGTGTTCACCGAAGTCACCGTCGGTGGTCCCCTCTCCAACAATAAAGGTATCAACAAACTTGGCGGCGGTTTGTCGGCTGAAGCGCTGACCGAAAAAGACAAAGCAGACATTAAGACTGCGGCGTTGATTGGCGTAGATTACCTGGCTGTCTCCTTCCCACGCTGTGGCGAAGATCTGAACTATGCCCGTCGGCTGGCACGCGATGCAGGATGTGATGCGAAAATTGTTGCCAAGGTTGAACGTGCGGAAGCCGTTTGCAGCCAGGATGCAATGGATGACATCATCCTCGCCTCTGACGTGGTAATGGTTGCACGTGGCGACCTCGGTGTGGAAATTGGCGACCCGGAACTGGTCGGCATTCAGAAAGCGTTAATCCGTCGTGCGCGTCAGCTAAACCGAGCGGTAATCACGGCGACCCAGATGATGGAGTCAATGATTACTAACCCGATGCCGACGCGTGCAGAAGTCATGGACGTAGCAAACGCCGTTCTGGATGGTACTGACGCTGTGATGCTGTCTGCAGAAACTGCCGCTGGGCAGTATCCGTCAGAAACTGTTGCAGCCATGGCGCGCGTTTGCCTGGGTGCGGAAAAAATCCCGAGCATCAACGTTTCTAAACACCGTCTGGACGTTCAGTTCGACAATGTGGAAGAAGCTATTGCCATGTCAGCAATGTACGCAGCTAACCACCTGAAAGGCGTTACGGCGATCATTACCATGACCGAATCGGGTCGTACCGCGCTGATGACCTCCCGTATCAGCTCTGGTCTACCAATTTTCGCCATGTCGCGCCATGAACGTACGCTGAACCTGACTGCTCTCTATCGTGGCGTTACGCCGGTGCACTTTGATAGCGCTAATGACGGCGTAGCAGCTGCCAGCGAAGCGGTTAATCTGCTGCGCGATAAAGGTTACTTGATGTCTGGTGACCTGGTGATTGTCACCCAGGGCGACGTGATGAGTACCGTGGGTTCTACTAATACCACGCGTATTTTAACGGTAGAGTAAGTACGTTGCCGGATGCGGCGAAAACGCCACATCCGGCCTACAGTTCAATGATAGTTCAACAGATTTCGAATATTCTGAAGCAAACTTGAACTTATCATCAGGCGAAGGCCTCTCCTCGCGAGAGGCTTTTTTTATTTGATGGGATAAAGATCTTTGCGCTTATACGGCTGGATTTCGCCCGGTTTGCGAGTTTTCAGCAATTTTAGTATCCAGGTGTATTGTTCTGGTCGCGGACCAACAAAAATCTCGACTTCTTCATTCATCCGCCGCGCAATCGTATGATCATACGCCTCTAACAGATCATCCATCGGTGGGCGCACCTGAATCGTCAGACGGTGCGTCTTGCCATCATAAATCGGAAACAGCGGAACAACGCGCGCACGGCACACTTTCATCAAACGACCAATCGCGGGCAACGTCGCTTTATAGGTGGCAAAGAAATCCACAAATTCGCTGTGCTCTGGGCCATGATCCTGATCGGGTAAATAATATCCCCAGTACCCCTGACGTACCGACTGGATGAATGGTTTAATACCGTCATTTCTCGCATGCAGACGACCGCCAAAGCGACGACGCACCGTGTTCCAGACATAATCAAAAACCGGGTTGCCCTGATTATGGAACATCGCTGCCATTTTCTGCCCTTGCGAGGCCATCAGCATGGCAGGAATATCGACGGCCCAACCGTGCGGCACCAGAAAGATAACTTTCTCGTTATTACGCCTCATCTCTTCGATGATCTCCAGCCCTTGCCAGTCAACGCGCGGCTGAATTTTCTCCGGTCCGCGTATTGCCAACTCAGCCATCATTGCCATCGCTTGCGGCGCGGTGGCAAACATCTCATCAACAATCGCTTCGCGTTCAGCTTCACTACGTTCTGGAAAGCAGAGCGACAGATTGATTAACGCACGACGGCGTGAGCTTTTTCCCAGTCGTCCGGCAAAACGTCCCAGCCGTGCCAGAATGGGATCACGGAACTTTGGCGGCGTTAAAGCGATACCCGCCATCGCTGCTACGCCCAACCATGCTCCCCAGTAGCGCGGGTGGCGAAAGGATTTATCAAACTCAGGAATGTATTCGCTATTATTTTTTTTCGTTTCCATGCTTTTCCAGTTTCGGATAAGGCAAAAATCAATCTGGTGATAGTGTAGCGGCGCAACTTGCCCCGCACCAAATAAAAAAAGCCGGTACTGACTTCGTACCGGCTGCGAATGGATGTTAATTAATCAAACCGTAGCTGCGGCACAATCTCTTTGGCCTGCGCCAGGAATTCGCGACGATCGGAGCCGGTCAGCCCTTCGGTACGCGGCAGTTTTGCCGTCAGCGGGTTTACGGCCTGCTGGTTTATCCATACTTCATAGTGCAGATGCGGCCCGGTTGAACGTCCGGTATTACCGGAAAGCGCGATACGGTCGCCACGTTTCACCTTCTGTCCCGGTTTCACCAGAATCTTGCGCAAGTGCATATAACGCGTGGTGTAGCTGCGACCATGACGAATAGCCACATAATAACCTGCTGCACCACTGCGTTTGGCAACCACCACTTCACCGTCACCCACTGAAAGCACTGGCGTACCTTGTGGCATGGCGAAATCAACACCTCTGTGTGGTGCAACGCGACCGGTCACCGGATTAGTACGACGCGGGTTAAAGTTAGACGAGATACGGAACTGTTTCGCCGTCGGGAATCGCAAGAATCCTTTCGCCAGACCAGTACCGTTACGATCGTAGAATTTGCCATCTTCAGCGCGGATAGCGTAATAATCTTTACCTTCTGAACGCAAACGTACGCCCAGCAGCTGGCTTTGCTCACGTTTACCATCAAGCATTTCTCGAGACATTAATACCGCAAATTCATCGCCTTTTTTCAGTTTGCGGAAATCCATTTGCCACTGCATGGCTTTAATCACTGCGCTCACTTCGGCGCTGGTTAAACCGGCGTTTCTGGCGCTGGCAACAAAGCTCCCCCCGACGGTACCTTTCAGCAGATTGTTAACCCACTCTCCTTGCTGCATTTCGCTGGTCATTTTAAAACCGTTAGCGGCAGTACGGTCATAGGTTCGGGTTTCACGACGAGACACTTCCCAGGTGAGGCGCTGCAGTTCGCCGTCCGCGGTTAATGTCCAGGAGAGTTGTTGACCGATTTTCAGGTTACGCAATTCTTTGTCGGCAGCAGCCAGTTGGGTGATATCACCCATATCAATACCATACTGATTGAGAATGCTGCTTAGCGTATCGCCAGTGGAAACAACATATTCATGCACGCCCGCTTCACCGGCGATTTTGTCATCCAGTTCGTCCTGGGGAATGGCTTCATCTTCTTGTGCAGCTTGATCAATCGGCTCACTGGCTTCAGGTAAGAGCGAACGAATTTCGTTCTGTTCCAGCTCAATGGTTTTGACAATTGGCGTGGCATCGCGGTGATAAACATAGGGCCGCCAGACAGCGACGGCCAGAGTAAGAACGGTGAGCGACCCCAACATAACGCGGTGTGGTCGCGGTAAATTATTAAACGCCAGGGCGACAGAGCGGGCTATCTGTTGCACGTAATCACTTCCTCATTAATCTCCTTTCAGGCAGCTCGCATACTGGTTGGCTAATTGACTCAGGAATTCTGAATAGCTTGTTTTACCCAGTTTGATATTCGTCCCCAGGGGATCCAACGTTCCCATACGAACGGATGTCCCTCGTGCGACGCTCTCAACGACCGCTGGCCTGAACTGTGGCTCAGCAAAAACGCAGGTTGCTTTTTGCTCAACCAACTGTGTTCTTATTTCATGTAAACGCTGCGCGCCAGGTTGAATCTCAGGGTTAACGGTAAAATGACCAAGCGGTGTCAGTCCAAACTGTTTTTCGAAATAGCCGTAAGCATCGTGAAAAACGAAATAACCTTTCCCCTTGAGCGGCGCGAGCTCGTTACCAACCTGCGTTTCGGTTGAGGCTAATTGTGCCTCAAAATCCTTCAGGTTGGCGTCAAGTTTGGCTCGACTTTGCGGCATAAGTTCCACTAATTTTCCATGGATTGCAACCGCTGTAGCCCGCGCTATCTCTGGGGAAAGCCAAAGATGCATGTTGAAATCGCCGTGATGGTGATCTTCGTCACTTTTTTCCGCGTGGTCGTGATCATCATCATCGCCGTGAATACTTTTCATCAGTAGCGGTTTCACATCTTCAAGCTGCGCAATCGTTACCTGCTTCGCTTCTGGTAATTTGCTTACCGGTTTTTGCATAAACGCTTCCATCTCCGGGCCAACCCAAACGACTAAGTCCGCGTTCTGTAAGCGTTTTACATCCGATGGACGCAGTGAATAATCATGTTCTGAAGCGCCGTCAGGCAGTAAAACCTCCGTTTCTGTTACACCATCAGCAATGGCAGAAGCGATGAACCCAACGGGTTTAAGCGAAGCGACAACGGCGGCATCTGCGGCCTGTGTTGCACCTCCCCAGAGAGCGGCGGATAATGCTGCGAAAAGAAGCGTTTTTTTATGTAACATAATGCGACCAATCATCGTAATGAATATGAGAAGTGTGATATTATAACATTTCATGACTACTGCAAGACTAAAATTAACATGACAAGTCTGGTTTCCCTGGAAAATGTCTCGGTTTCTTTTGGCCAACGCCGCGTCCTCTCTGATGTGTCGCTGGAACTTAAACCTGGAAAAATTTTGACTTTACTTGGGCCAAATGGCGCAGGTAAGTCGACACTGGTACGGGTAGTGCTCGGGCTGGTAACACCCGATGAAGGGGTTATCAAGCGCAACGGAAAACTGCGCATCGGCTATGTACCGCAGAAGCTGTATCTCGACACCACGTTGCCACTGACCGTAAACCGTTTTTTACGCTTACGCCCTGGTACACATAAAGAAGATATTTTGCCTGCACTGAAACGTGTCCAGGCCGGGCACCTGATTAACGCACCGATGCAAAAGCTCTCGGGTGGCGAAACGCAGCGTGTACTGTTAGCGCGAGCATTGTTAAATCGCCCGCAATTATTAGTGCTGGATGAACCCACTCAAGGCGTGGATGTAAATGGCCAGGTGGCGTTATATGACCTTATTGACCAGTTGCGTCGCGAACTGGATTGTGGCGTTTTAATGGTCTCTCACGATCTGCATCTGGTAATGGCAAAAACCGATGAAGTGCTGTGTCTGAATCACCACATTTGTTGTTCCGGCACACCGGAAGTTGTTTCCCTGCATCCGGAGTTTATTTCAATGTTTGGTCCTCGTGGTGCTGAACAACTGGGTATCTATCGCCATCATCATAATCATCGTCACGATTTACAGGGACGAATTGTTTTGCGTCGGGGAAATGATCGCTCATGATTGAATTATTATTTCCCGGTTGGTTAGCCGGGATCATGCTCGCCTGTGCCGCGGGTCCGCTGGGTTCGTTTGTAGTCTGGCGTCGTATGTCTTATTTCGGTGATACGCTGGCTCATGCCTCATTACTTGGTGTCGCGTTTGGTTTGTTGCTGGACGTGAATCCATTCTATGCGGTGATTGCCGTTACGCTGCTGCTGGCGGGCGGTCTGGTATGGCTGGAGAAGCGTCCACAGCTGGCGATCGACACGTTATTAGGGATTATGGCGCACAGTGCCCTGTCGCTGGGCCTGGTGGTCGTTAGTCTGATGTCTAATATTCGTGTTGATTTGATGGCTTACCTGTTCGGTGATTTGCTGGCAGTGACGCCAGAAGATCTCATCTCTATTGCGATTGGCGTGGTCATCGTGGTGGCTATTTTGTTCTGGCAATGGCGCAATTTGCTGTCGATGACGATTAGCCCGGATCTGGCGTTTGTTGATGGTGTGAAATTACAGCGCGTGAAATTGTTGTTGATGCTGGTGACGGCATTGACGATTGGTGTAGCGATGAAATTTGTCGGTGCGTTGATTATTACTTCGTTGCTGATTATTCCTGCAGCTACTGCGCGTCGCTTTGCCCGTACGCCGGAACAGATGGCTGGTGTCGCTGTTTTGGTGGGGATGGTGGCAGTAACTGGCGGTTTAACCTTTTCCGCGTTTTACGATACGCCGGCGGGTCCGTCGGTGGTGCTATGTGCGGCACTGTTATTTATTCTCAGTATGATGAAAAAGCAGGCCAGCTAATCTATCGCTGAACACATTTGTCGGATGCGGCGCGAGCGCCTTATCCGACCTACGGTTCGCTATCTCTGGTAGGCCTGGTAAGACGCGAATAGCGTCGCATCAGGCACACTGCCAATGTCGGATGCGGTGCGAGCGACCAATCCGACTTACGGCATTTCTGGCGGCGTTATGCCAAAGTGATTCCACGCCCGCGTCGTCGCCATACGCCCACGCGGTGTACGCTGCAAAAAGCCTTGCTGAATCAAATAAGGTTCCAGCACATCCTCAATGGTTTCACGTTCTTCGCCAATGGCTGCCGCAAGGTTATCCAGACCTACCGGCCCACCAAAGAACTTATCGATTACCGCCAGCAATAACTTGCGGTCCATATAATCGAAACCTTCAGCATCGACATTCAACATATCCAACGCCTGAGCAGCGATATCTGCCGAGATGGTGCCATCGTGCTTCACTTCGGCGAAATCACGCACTCGACGCAGCAGACGGTTGGCAATGCGCGGCGTACCGCGAGCTCGACGAGCAACTTCCAGCGCGCCGTCATCACTCATCTCAAGCCCCATAAAGCGTGCGCTGCGACTGACGATATATTGCAGATCCGGCACCTGATAAAACTCCAGACGCTGCACAATACCAAAACGATCGCGCAACGGTGATGTCAGCGAACCTGCGCGCGTGGTTGCACCAATCAGGGTAAACGGCGGCAAATCAATTTTAATGGAGCGTGCCGCCGGACCTTCACCAATCATGATATCCAGTTGGTAGTCTTCCATTGCCGGATACAACACCTCTTCCACCACTGGCGAAAGACGGTGGATCTCATCAATAAACAACACGTCATGCGGTTCAAGGTTAGTGAGCATCGCTGCCAGATCGCCCGCCTTTTCCAGCACCGGACCAGAAGTCGTGCGTAAATTAACGCCCATTTCATTGGCGACAATGTTGGCAAGCGTAGTTTTACCCAACCCCGGAGGACCGAAAATCAACAGATGATCGAGGGCATCGCCGCGCAGTTTCGCTGCTTTGATGAAAATCTCCATCTGTGAACGAACCTGCGGCTGACCAACATACTCTTCCAGTAATTTAGGGCGAATGGCGCGATCTGCCACATCTTCCGGCAAAGTGGTACCGGCAGAAATCAGACGGTCTGCTTCAATCATCCTTTACCTCATAACGCGGCGCGTAGGGCTTCGCGAATTAATGTTTCACTGCTGGCGTCAGGGCGAGCGATTTTGCTCACCATGCGGCTTGCTTCTTGTGGTTTATAGCCCAGCGCCACCAGCGCGGCAAAAATCTGGCCCAATACCGTGGCAACTGCGGCGCCGGTGACCCC
>OGQQ01002411.1_pt1 | contig 12170 bp, 11 predicted proteins | sample 1553281 | NCBI WGS metagenome assembly OGQQ01 (sample SAMEA2579937, study PRJEB22360) | human gut metagenome | biome: human gut; feature: human-associated habitat; material: faeces | place: Denmark | collected 2008/2010 | reverse complement strand
TGCCGGGCGTAGGGGGACTTTGTGGAAATGGAAGAAAAAAATACCGACAAATCCAAAGCCAAAAAACAAGTGCCCCTTCGTCTGTCCAAAAAACTGTACGACGAGATCGCTCAGTGGGCGGAGGATGATTTCCGCTCCATGAACGGACAGATCGAATACCTGCTGACGGAGTGCGTCAAGCGCCGGAAGGGGAAGCAAGACGAATAAGATAATGATAAGAAATCCTCTGTATTGCAAAAAAGCTGTACAGAGGATTTTTTATACGTGTTATTCTTGTGAAGAAAGAAGTTCTCGATATTGTCCTGGTGTATAGCCGGTTTTCTTTCGAAAAAGCTGACTAAAATAACGGGAATCACTATATCCAACTAATGAAGCAACTTCATAGATTTTTAAATTCACATCTTTTAGATACCTTTTTGCGGCATCAATACGAACATCAATCAGATATTCTTTTATGGAAAGTTTCGTTATGTTCTTAAAAAGTGTGCTGAGATAACATGCGGAAAGTCCTATCTCGTAAGCGATTGATTCCAGGGAAATATCCTGGGAATAATGGTTGTTAATATAAGCCTTTGCATTTTCAACAAATTTCTGACTTTTATTTGTGCGAAGTTGTTCTATGGAAACTATTGTATTATTAACAAAGTCTAAAAGAATCTGTTTTATGTCAGAGAGATTTGGACTTTGGCGGATTTTTTCTACAGTTTCTGGAAAAGTAGAAATTTCGGTTCCAAATTCCTGGCCGAGAGCATTGGAAAGGAAGTAATATAGTTCCAAAAATTTATTTCGCGAAACAGTCTGGTTCCCATGCAATTGGAGAACATTCAGATAAAACACATGAAGGAATTGAGCTGCAGATATATAATCGCAGGTTTTCAGGTGTTTTAATAAATCCTCCTGTATATAATTGAACCCAGTGACAACTTCGCCTTTTTCTCTTAATTCTACATCAGTGATACATATAATCTGGTTGAAACCAATATAAAATGAATATTTGCTTGCAGAAATGGCATCCTTTACCGCCTGTCGGACATGGATGATGTTGTGTACAACTGTTGACTGCCCGATGGAAAAAGGAGTCCTGTCATTAAAATCCAGGAACTGACGGATTTTTTCTGCAAGCTGATAGACACGCTTTTGTATTTCATTGTCATCACCGCTCTTTGCAGAAAGGATGAAAGTGATTGAGGAAGAGTCATAAAAATAGATCATTTTAAAATAGTCTTCAACAAAAAGCATTATAGTTCTGGACAGACTTGAGATAGCGATATAGTCTTGTTCAATTTTGTCGGTTTTATCTTCTTCAGAAAATGAAATATGCAAGGCCTGGTATGCGGGATTAAAAATGTCAATATTAAATAGGCGGAAGATGGATTCAATCACTTCCGGAGAGGAACGATTTTCACGAATAATTCGATAAAACCATTCCTGCATCATAGGCAGACATTCGTGTATCTGCTTTTTTAACTGAAAATCTTTTTCGGCTTCTGCATCCTGTGCCAGAATGGATGTATGAATTTGTTTAAGCTGAGAATATAATTCTTGTTCATTAATCGGCTTTAGCAGATAGCTTGTAACATTGTAGCGGAGAGCCTTCTGGGCATAGGAAAAGTCATCATAGCCAGATAATATAATAATCTTTGTATGTGGAAGTGTGGTGCTAAGTGTTTCGCACAGATCAAGGCCATTTGATGCACCCATCCGAATATCGGTAATAACAAGATTCGGGTGCGTTTCCCGGATTGTTATAAGGGCTTGCCGTGCGTTTTCTGCAGTTCCTACAATCTGATGTGGAAGATCAAAACTTGAAATGATCTTTATCAGATGATTTATAATTAATTGTTCATCATCAATGATAACGATTTTAAGCATGAGCTATCTCTCCTTTTGTGTGATTAGTGCTTTTTTGCTGATGGTAATGCAAGCGGTAACTCCTCCGGTTTCATTTTCCTTATATCTAAAAGTGAATTCCGTTCCATAAAAATTTTCAAGACGCTGATAAACATTTTGAATACTATAAAAATTAACATTATTTTCCTTATAAAGAGTTTTTTGTTCTGCCAGATAATTCAGCATATCAATATCTGTTCCCAGACCGTTATCTTTTACACTGAGAATCAGTGAAGATTCGGTTTCGTGGACAGAAATAGTAATAATTCCTGTGGTATCCATGTCTTTAAATCCGTGTAAAATACAATTTTCAACCAAAGGCTGAAGAATTAATTTTGTAATATGGTAGTCGGGCAATGGGGCAGGAACATCCATGACAAGTTCAAGTTTGTTAGAATATCGAAGTTTTTGTATCTGTACATATGAGTTTACCTGCGCAAGCTCTTTTTCAAGAGAAATCAGATTGTTACCTTTGTTCAGAGTGTTGCGAAGAAAGTTCCCTAGTTCCGTAGTCATAAGAGCAGCATTTTGATTTTCTTTCATAGCAATCAAGGCGTTGATGGATTCTAGTGTGTTATAAATAAAATGCGGATTCATTTGCGATTGCAGCGCAAGCATTTCTGCCTGCTTGTATTTTATCAGCGTACTTTCCCGCGATTTTATCAACATCTGATTTTTATGCAACATCTCGTTATAAGTGTCATAAAGCTGTTCAAGTTCGATACAATTCGTTTCATGTTCCCCGGTTATGGTTAACATATTTTGCATTTTCATGCACAAGTGAGAGACCGGAGATGAGATCTTGCGGCCGAGTTTCCTTGAGAGAATGGTTGCTAACAGAATGACAAATATGGATACCAGCCCGATGGAAATGAGGTTTTGCGCAGTACTTTTGTATAGTTCGATATTGCTGATAATTCCAACTAACTGCCAGTTCTGAGTAATAACCGGAAATTTAACAATCAGATGGGTTGCGGCAGAATCCGGATTTTCTTCTGTTAGCAGTGAAGAAATTTCGGAAGGGATTTTTGTGCCTGTGTCTAAAGGGATATCCTCAGCAAGAATGAAGGAATAGCCTTTTTGCCCAAATGACAAGGAGGATAAGTGCCCGGTAATTTTATCGAGAGGAATATTGGCGCGTACGACGCCAAGGACCTGTGGCATATCTCCGATATCATATAAAACACGGGCTGCACACAGAGTAGGGGTGTTAAAACTTGTATAGTCAATAAACCAGGTGGTAGTGCCACGTGCTTTGAGTGTTTCCTGAAACCAGTGCTGTTTATCTACGCTTTCAGCTGAAAAAAGTGCATTGCTGTGATAATTGGCTGTAGAAAAAGAAGGAAGCGGCGATGCTGAGTCATAAATAAAAATTTGCATGGAGTCAAGAACCTTCTTAAAAAGATCTACGGAAAACAATTCATTATTGATAGAAGTCAGAAGAGGAGTGCTGGTGTCATAGCGTAATTGTTTAAGGTTGCCTTGGAGAGATGCGTTGCTATGTGTCAATGTAAGATAATCTTCGATCATTTGTGTCTGAGTGTTGATGTTAAGCTGTGCCTGATGAAGAGAATCGTACATATTTTTTCTTTCATTGGAAAGGGTATTGTGTACATCGATTATGGCACAGAACAGACTGATCAACAGCGCGGTTATAAGAATCAGGCGTAAATAGCTTTGAAATAGGATTTTATCTAATGTAAGTTGTTTCATGTTGCGGCCTCCTGGATGTCTTAGCTGATTTGTGTACATATATTTTAGCTATGTTGTTATTATAGTCATTTTTGCTTTTAATATCAAAGAAATCAGATTAATTCAAAAGAAAACAAACAAAATAGAAAGTTTATAGCATTTCTTATCTTGAATGAAATGATTATGATACATACATAGAAAAGCTTAAAAAGATAAAAAGCCCGGGCGTAAGAGAAAAGAAAGGAGAATAAAGACTGACAAATGGAACATAAAAACTATGATGTAATTGTGGCAGGCGGTGGAACGGCCGGAATATCAGCTGCATTAAGTGCTGCAAGATATGGAGCCCATGTCCTGCTTGTAGAAAAGAATTCCTATGTTGGAGGCACAGCGGCATCCGGATTGCCGTTTCTCGATTTCTTTAACAGAGACGGAAAGAGAATTATTGCCGGACAGGCGGAAGAACTGGTGAGCAGACTTTATAAAGAGAAAGCCGCATTGGGGCATGTCAGGACAAGCGGTGGGCATTTGAATTCTGTGACGATGATTGATCCGGAGTGGGTGAAAATTGTAGCTGAAGAAATGCTTTTGGAAGCAGGGTGCGAAATTCTTTATCATTCTTTTGTCTGTGATGCAAATACTGAGGGAAATCTTTTAAAGACGATTACTGTAGCGAACAAAGACGGCCTTACGGAATTATCTGCGAAATGTTTTGTTGATACAACTGGAGATGGTGATCTTTCCAGATTCTCAGGAGCCAGCTATTTTCTTGGGCGGGAAGAAGATGGCCTGTGTCAGGCAATGAGTCTGCTGTTTAAACTTGGTGATGTTGATGTAGAAAAAGCATCCTCGTTGTTTTCAGAAAATCCGATTGTTACATGTCCGCTTGGCGGAGATCATGAATACAATTTGCATATCAGCGGGAAGCTTACAGAATGGAACGACATTATTCTGGCGGAAAAAGTTTTTCCTCACAAAGATCATAACATATGGGCGGGGACAGTGAGAGAAAATGAACTTACATATGTGAATACCGTCAGAGTCAGTGGGAAAAACGGTGCAGATGCATGGCAGCTTTCACAGGCGGAAATAGAAGGAAGAAAGCAGATAAAGAAGGTGTTTCGTTTCTTGACAAAATATGTGCCGGGAATGGAAAAAGCTCATATCACAAGTATTGCAAATGGTATTGGTGTCAGAGAGACCAGAAGAATAGAAGGCGAATACATTTTAAATAAAGAGGATATTCTTCAAGGTAAAAAGTTTGAAGATGGAATCGCAAAAAATGGGTATTGTATAGATATTCATGATCCGAAAGGCAACGGCTGGGGAGTATCATTTATCCAGAGCAAGGATCAATGTTATGATATACCATATCGATGTCTGGTTCCGAAAGAAATAGATGGGTTGTTAGTCGCAGGAAGGTGTATTTCTGCTACAACAGAAGCACAGGCCTCTATTCGGATCATGCCATCATGTATGGCTCAGGGAGAGGCGGCAGGTATCGCTGCGGCAATAGCAGCGGAAAAGACGGTCGCCCCACGGGATATTGATACAAGTTATCTGAGAAAAAAACTGGAAGAAAAAGGAGCAATTATATAAGACATTAAGTACAAAAAGGAGAGTTAATTATGAAAAAGAAGATGATAAGCGCTTTGCTTACAATGGGAATGATAGTGGGACTGACTGCGTGTTCCGGTGGTGCGTCAGAAGAAGGGACAGGCTCTGGAGACGAGATCGTCCTTGAATTTCCAAGCTGGCAGGCAACTGAGCCGGGATTTCAGGAGTTCTGGGAAGCGGCAGTAGAAGAATTTGAGAGTACCCACGAGAATGTTAAGATTAATCTGTATCAGGTTCCCTTTGACAGTTATGTAGACACCTTGACAACCCTTTATGCGGCAGATACACCACCGCAGATCACACATATTCCGTCCCGGTATTTTGCACAGTTTTCAGAAATGGGTTGGTTTGAACCGTTAAACAACCGCCTGGAAGAAACGGATATTATTGAGAACTGGAGTAGTTTACAGGAAGGCCTTCAAGCGGATGGAGAATATTATGGGGTGTTGTTATTAGGCAACGGCTATACTCTTTATTATAATAAAGCAATGTTTGACGAAGCAGGCCTGGAAGTGCCGACAGATGCGGAATCCTTCATGGAAGCAGCGGAAAAATTGACAATCGACGAGAATGGAGATGGAGATCCAGAGGTCTTTGGATTTGGAACCTGCCAGGTTACAGATACGAACTTCTATAATGAAGCTTCGCAGTTTGTTGTAGGAATGGGCGGAAAATGGTGTGAAAATGGAGATTTGTCTGCAATGACTTCTGAGGAGACTATTCAAGGTCTTGAAATGTATCAAAGTTTATTTGAAAACAAGTGGACACCGATCGGCCTCTCAGAAGAGCAGAAAAGACAGTATTTTGTAGAGGGAAAGATGGCGATGATCTTTGATGGTCCATGGGTTGCGTCTTTGATTGAGGATGCCTCTGAAGATATCAAAGATGACCTTCTTGCAACAAGAATACCATTCGAGAATGTGCCTGGCTCTATGAGCAATAGCCTGCATATTCCGGCATCTATCAGTGATGAGGAAAAAGATTTGGTGTGGGAGTTTATTCAGATGGTTTCCGGGGAAGAGTTCCAACAGTTGTATATGAAAGATACAAGTTCACCGTCACCGAATAAACAGGCGGTCAATGATGAAATTTTAAAGGAAAATCCATTTATGGATCAATTCTCAAAAGATGCGGAAGAAGCACAGGAAATTCTGCCGTCAGGTTATGAAAAAGATTATGGAGAATTTTCACAGTTTGTAATTGATGCGGTAATGAAGATGACAACAGAACCGTATGCAGATGTTGAGGATACCCTGAACGAGTTAAAAACACAGGTGACTGAAGAATTGAGTGAATAAGCGAAATATCAGGGCTTCCTAATAATAGGAAGCCCTGAATGATAGTAGGAGGTACACGATGGCTAAGACATTACCGATACAAAAGAGCAGAAATGAAAAGAAAAATCATCGAATGGCGCTTGGATTCGCGTTGCCGGCTGCTCTTTTTTCTCTTATATTAATTATTTATCCATTGCTGACAACAATAAAACTTAGTTTCCAGGATATTAAATTTATCGGCAGTAAAACCGGAAGCAGCACGGGATTTACGACAGAGAATTATGAGAAACTATTTACGAATACAGAATTCTGGGATGCGCTATTCCGTTCTTTTTTCTATACCTTTACTTCTCTTGCCGTGGCTTTTTTAATGGGGCTTGGTCTGGCTCTTCTTTTGAACCGCAAGTTTCGTTTCCAAAAGTTAACAAGAACTTTGATACTTTTGGCATGGCCAATTCCAGGTGTTATTGTCGCTTTGCTTTTTACCTGGATGTTTGATGGAAACTATGGGATCATAAATGAGATACTGAAAAGCCTCCACATCATAGACAGCAACGTGAAGTGGCTTTCGGGAGAGGCAACCGCTATGGCGACGGTTGTTCTTTCTACAATTTGGAAAAGTTATCCATTTTTTACACTTACTCTTCTTGCAGGGTTGAAGGGAATTTCCAGTGATTTCTACGAAGCGGCTGCGATTGACGGGGCCAATGCCTGGCAGAGATTTACGAAAATTACACTTCCTGCACTGCGGTCGGTAATAGTCACATCCCTGTTGCTGAATGGGTTGTGGACGTTCCGAAATTATGATTTGATCTCAAATATTACGGGAGGCGGTCCCAATCAGGCAACAGAGACTTTGCCGCTTCTTTTGTATAACCAGGCCTTTAAGTATTATAACATGGGATATGCGTCAGCAATAGGTATTGTTAGTCTGCTGGTATGTTCGATTTTTGTAATCCTTGCTATGCCTTCACTAAAAAAACAGTTTTACTAATGAGAGGATGGAAGAATATGAAAACATTGAAAAAAGACAAAAGACGGCGTTTGGGATTTTTTGTTTTAATGCTCCTGATTGTTATTATTCTTGCGTTTCCGTTATATTGGATGATAGTCACTGCACTGACAAAAAGAAGCGCATTGCTGGATAATGTGACAGTAATCCCAGAATTGTCTCGTCTTACGATAGAAAACTTTAAAACAATTGTTGAATCACAGCCAATTTTTATCTGGTTTGGAAATTCTATTTTTGTAACAGTATTTAGTACTGTGATTGCAATCATCGTATCTACAATGGCAGCCTACAGCATGTCCAGGTTCAGATATAGATCCACGAATTTTCTGGGGTTTTTCCTGTTGGTTGTCAGAATGCTGCCAGAAACACTTCTGGTGGTTCCTTTGTACATGATGTTTACAAACATGCAGCTGATTAATAACTATGCGTCGCTGATCATCAGTAATATTACATTTATCATACCATTTTCCACATGGATGATGAAAGGGTATTTCGACAGTATACCAACGACTTTAGAAGAGGCGGCAAGAATTGATGGATGCAGCAGGATCCAGGCTGTGCGTAAAGTAATCTTTCCGCTTGCCAAGCCGGGGATTGCAGCCACTGCTACATATTCAGCAATTCTTGCATGGAGTGAGTTCCTTTTTGCACGAACATTTGTAACGCGGCCGGATCGCTGGACAATTACTGTGGGAATGTCTTCTCTGATGGGAGAGCATATGATTATCTGGGGAGAAGTTATGGCAGCAGCGGCGATTTCCGTTATTCCAATCGCGCTAATTTTTATATTCCTTGAAAAATATATGGTGGCAGGTGTTACAGCCGGAGCTGTAAAAGGATAATGAGACAGGAGGAGATATGATTGGCTGAATTATTCACTTTTGGAGAGTCGATGGTATCCTTTGCTCCCGTCCAGGAAAATGTGCTTCGATATGTAAGAGAGTATCAACAGTTTATAGCTGGTTCTGAGAGTAATGTGGCCATAGGCGTTTCTAAGCTGGGTATAAGCGCAGAGTGGTTAAGCCGTCTGGGAAAGGATGAATTTGGAGTGGCTGTATCTCAGAAAATCAGAGCAGAAGGCGTTGCATGTGAACATCTGATTTTTGATAAAGATGCATATACGGGAGTTATGTTTAAGGAAACGCTGGGAGATGAAACCAATGTATTTTATTATCGTAAAGATAGTGCGGCGAGCAGAATGATGCCGGATGATCTGGACCAAGTAGATCTGCGAGGCACGAAAATGATTTATTGTACGGGGATCACTCCGGTGTTGAGCGAGTCTTGTATGAAAACGATGGTAAAAATCTATGATATTGCCAGAAAAGATAAGATCCCGGTGGCTTTTGATCCCAATATCCGAAGAAAACTGTGGGCAGGAAAAGATTACTGTACGATAATGAAGAAATTTGCCCTGGCAAGTCAGATTTTACTGACCGGATTAGAAGAGGGAAAGGTATTGTTCGGTGTGGATACAGTAGAAGAGATGATACATAAAGTGTTTGATGATGGGAAAGTAAGATATCTTGTCATAAAGGATGGTGCAAATGGCGCATGGATTACTGATGGGAATAAAAGACTAAAGGTAAGGCCATATCCGTGCAGACCAGTTGATACTGTCGGCGCTGGCGATGGATTTAATGCGGGATTTCTGGCAGGGATCCTCAGACATAGAGATATGGAAACGGCAGGACATATGGGAGCTATTTGCGGCGCGCTGGCAACTATGACAAAGGGAGACTATGAAGGCTATCCCGATGCAGATAAAATGCAGCGGATTTTGGAAAACACACAGGAGATATCAAGATAGAACAAGGTGTTAATCGTATCAATTATGAGGAGAGACAACGTATGGAAAACAATAAAATAGAGATGCGTACAGTTATTAAGAAGAATCCTATCTTAGCCATTATGAGAAATATCCCGTTGGAGGATACCGTTGATTATATTGATATGGCAGTAAGGGGAGGAGTGTCTTTTTTTGAAGTCGCGTTAAACAGTGAGGATGCACTGGAACAGATCGCAATGCTGCGGGAAAAAAGAGGTGAAAAGTGTCTGATCGGAGCAGGGACGGCGATTACTGTGGAAAAAGCAGAGTCTGCAATAAGGGCAGGGGCACAATTTTTACTGACTCCGGGAACACCGGAAGATGTGCTGGAATATTGTGCAGCAAGAAGCATTCCACTTCTTCCGGGGGTGATGACTCCGTACGATGTGGCTGTCTGTTTAAAATACGGATTTCGTACAATGAAGTTATTCCCGGCCGGGAGTATGCCGGCCGGATATGTTCGCAATCTGAAAGGTCCTTATGATGATACAGAGTATGTTGCCATTGGTGGAGTAACCCAGAATAATATTTCATCGTTTTTTGAAGATGGTTATCTGGGAGTCGGGCTTTCCAGTGCGCTGGTGCCGCAAAATATTGTAAAAGAAAAAAGGTGGGAAGAGGGAGTGGCTATTATTCGGATGCTGGAAAAGAAAGTCCGCTCTATTAGGAGGGAAACCAGATGAAAATTGTAGAGATTCATACATACAAAGTGCGCCCCAGATGGGGATTTGTAGAAATTCTTACAGATAATGACATATCGGGTTGGGGAGAAGCAGTGTTGGAAGGACATTGTGATACGGTACTGGCGTGTGTGGATGAGATGAAAGATGTTTTGATCGGAGAAGATCCTGGCCAAATAGAAGACATATGGACAACTCTTTACCGGGCGGGATTTTATCGTGGCGGCGGTGTTATGATGAGTGCAATTTCCGGGATTGATCAGGCGCTGTGGGATATAAAAGGAAAATATTATGATGCTCCTGTGTATGAACTCTTGGGCGGTGCGTGCCGGAAAAAAATGAAAGTATATAGCTGGATTGGAGGTGATCGCCCCAGGGATGTAGGCAAAGCAGCATTGGAAAGAAAAGAGGCGGGATTTACTGCGGTCAAAATGAATGCAACAGAAGAACTGCAAATGGTAGATACGTATGATAAAATAGATGCTGTTTTGGAGAGGGTTGCGGCTGTCAGAGAGACTTGCGGAAAATATTTTGGCATTGCCATAGATTTTCATGGCAGAGTGCATAAGCCGATGGCAAAAATATTGGCAAAGAAATTGGAAGAATTTGACCCTATGTTCATTGAAGAACCAGTTCTGTGTGAGCATATGGAATATTTTCCGGAAATAGCGGCAGCTTGTAATATCCCTATTGCGACCGGGGAAAGGCTTTATTCCAGATATGATTTTAAGCGGCTTTTTAAAATCGGGGGTGTTGATATTATACAGCCGGATCTGAGCCATGCAGGCGGCATTTCGGAAGTGAAGAAGATTGCTGCAATGGCGGAAGCTTATGATATTGCATTAGCGCCCCATTGCCCGTTAGGGCCTATTGCCTTGGCTGCCTGCCTGAATGTAGATGCATGCAGTTATAATGCGGTGATCCAGGAGCAAAGTATGGGAATTCACTATAATGTTGGAAAAAGTGTCCTGGATTATGTACTTAACCCGGAAGATTTCGCGTTTATAGATGGGTATGTAAAACTTCCCAGGCTCCCGGGGCTGGGTATAAAGATAAATAAGGAATTAGTACTGGAAGAAAATAAAACACCTCACAAATGGAAAAATCCGATATGGAGACATTTTGATGGGTCTATTGCTGAATGGTAGTCTGCTTTTTGGTATTTTATGATATTATATAGGTGCGATATGTTAAATTCTGATGTATACTAAGCATAAATGAGAAAAAGCAAAGTATCTAAGGAGAAACACCTATGGGAAACATATTACAACAGATCAATAAAAGAAAGCTGGCGGCGGTGCTGGTACTGCTGGTGGTTCTGGCGTTGTCCATGACTGTGGTACAAAAAGCGGCCAGCGACCCGGAAAATCATACGGGAACCATCGAAGCCCTGGATGAGAAAAAGGCAGACGTACTGAAGCTGACGGCCTCATCTGCGGCAGCCACAGCCCTTGCGGCAGTTCCCGGAGACGCCACCACGCCGGTGGCCAACAAGCTGGCAGACCTGACTTCTTATTTCCTGATCGTTCTGATGGTAGTCTTTCTGGAAAAATATCTGGTCACCCTGACCGGTTACGCCACATTTTTCATCCTGATTCCGCTGGCCTGCGTCCTGCTTGGCATCGGGATCTGTGCGGAACGCCCCTTCTTAAAGGTGCTGGCCAGAAAAGTGGCGGCCTTCGGGCTGGTGCTCTTCCTGATCATCCCCATCAGCATGCATGTGTCCGGCATGATCGAGGCCACCTATGAGCAAAGCATGGAGACAGCGGTGGAAGAAGCCGAGAACATCACAGAAGAGATCAACGAAAGCACCGACGAGGACGGAAATGTGCTGGAGCAGGCTCTGACCAAATTAAAGGACGGCGTGTCCGGACTGCTGGATAAGGGCGAAGCCCTGCTGAATCACTTCATCGAGACCATCGCGGTCATGATGGTGACCTCCTGCGTAATTCCGGTGGTGATCCTTGTATTTTTGCTGTGGCTTGTGAAAGTCATCTTCGGAATACAGGTCAGCGTGCCAAAAGACGTGCCAAAGAAGATTTCCGCCAAAGTTGGAAAGAGAAAAGAAATAGTAGAGAAATAAACGAAAACAGAGCGTATGGAAAAGTCGGCCGGAAGGCCGGCTTTTTCTTTGAAGTCAATTGGGGACGGGGGATTTTCAGAAATCCCCCGTC
>OGQQ01002409.1_pt1 | contig 12190 bp, 4 predicted proteins | sample 1553281 | NCBI WGS metagenome assembly OGQQ01 (sample SAMEA2579937, study PRJEB22360) | human gut metagenome | biome: human gut; feature: human-associated habitat; material: faeces | place: Denmark | collected 2008/2010 | reverse complement strand
CCGCGCCCGCTGCGGCGTTTACGCTGGCGCTGGCCATCGCCATCCAGAATGTGCCGGAGGGCGCCATTGTGGCCCTGCCCCTGCGTACCGCCGGCGCAGGAAAGGGAAGAGCCTTTCTGGGCGGTGTGCTCTCCGGCGCGGTGGAGCCGCTGGCCGCCGGTGTTACGGTGCTGGCGGCGGCGCTCATCGTTCCGGCGCTGCCCTGGCTGCTGGGCTTTGCCGCCGGGGCCATGCTCTATGTGGTGGCCGCCGAGCTGCTGCCCACGCGCGGCGACCCCGGCCCGGGGGCGCTGGCTTTTGCCGCGGGCTTTACCGTAATGATGATCCTGGATGTGGCGCTGGGGTAGGGAGGAGGGTTGACAACGGCCAATTCCTGTAATATAATGTCGCTGACAAGTAAATAAACAGTCTGTTGATCCAATGTCGCCGGCGGCCGTACAGCCCACCACGGGCCAGGCGTCGGCATAGAAGGAAAGGGGTAGCCAAACCCCGCACGACCGGTACTGTGAGCGCAAGGATGCACCGAAGCGGCGTAAGCCGCCGGGACGAAAGTCCGCCATTGTGGGTAAGCCCATGAGAAGGTAGGCTGCAAACGAGGAGGGATGTCTGCCCCCCGCGGCGCGAGCCAGGAGAATTGCATTGTGTAGGACAAAGTTGCAGCGGGCGCGCTCTCCGTGTGCGGGAATCTTGTACCACCATGTAGATGTACCACGCTGACCTCCTGAACGGGAGGTCGGTGTTTTTTGCACCACCTTTTTCGCGGCCGGCCCTTTTGGGCGGGCGGCGGGGGCGGCGACGTCTTTCCGTGGTGCAGGGGTCGTATCTATTGCGTTCGCTGTCCGGCTTTGCGCCGGGCAGCGTTTCATTTTCGCGGGACAGAGTGCACTCTGTCCCGTTTTTCATGCCCTGCATGAAAAACATTTCCCTTGCCAGGCTGACACGCTGCCATACACAGCGAAGCGGTGCGGAAAACTCGACTGTCAAGCTGAGGCGCCGTGCGCTTTCCATCTGCACCGTGAAACTGTGCAGACAAGTCCCCTTTGTCAAGCTGAGGCGGCCATTGGCCGCGTGCTTTTCCATAAGTGGGGCGGGGATGTTGCCGCATCCCCGCCCACCCCCTCACGTCGACAAAAAATTTACATAAAGGAGAAAGAGACATGAAGAAGAGAGTCATAAGCTGGCTGCTGACCGTCGTGATGGTCGTCAGCCTGCTGCCCACCTCCGTGTTGGCCGACACGCTGGCCGCGGATCAGGAGCAGCAGACCCAGCAGGAACAGATAGCTCCGGTGGACACGGAGAACACCGTCCCTGCCGGGAATGAGGAGACGCAGGAGCAGCAGGAGCCTGCTCCGGAAACGCCTGCGCCCCAAATGACCCGCAGCGGCGGCGCGGCGCTGGCGCTGGCGGAAGGAACTGTCAGCTCCGCGAAGGAGTTTGCGGCGATGGACGCCAGCGGCAGCTATACGCTGACGAAGGATATCATTGTCACTGAGCCGTATGCCTACGACTTTATCGGCACCTTTGACGGCAACGGCCACACCGTGACGCTGGATATCACCGCTTCTACGGCCAATGTCGGCCTGTTCAGCAAACTGGCGGGCGGCGCCGTGGTGAAGAATGTGATCACCGCAGGCAGTATTTCCGGCAAAGTAAACAATGTGGGTGGTATCGCGGGTACTGCGGATGGCAATGTAACTATTGAGAACTGCAAAAATACAGCGAGCATCAAGGGGGGAAAAGGTGCTGGTGGTATTCTTGGCTATAGTGAACCCGGCAGTGGCTTTGTTACGATTTCTTCCTGCGCGAATATGGGAAGTGTGAGTGGTACAAGAAAGCAAGTTGGCGGCATTGCAGGAAATGTTGTAGGAACTCACATAATAAGGAATTGCTATAATCAGGGGGATATAAGTGATGGCGCAGGCATACTCGGTAGAGGAACGAAGGGCGTTCTGGTGGAGAACTGCTATACTGTTGGTTCCGTTGAAACGAACGGTGCAATAATAGCGGTATCATCTAGTTCCTATTCTTCGGACGAGCCATGCCGTATTGTTAACTGCTATGCGCCGAGTGAAACCGTAACGGCGCTGGTACCGTCAACTGTTAAGATTAGCAACTCTGGTACCAAATCCTCCGCCGAGATGCAGTCTGCGGAGTTTGCCGCCACCCTTGGCAGCGCATTCCAGTACAATGGGGGCGGCTATCCTACGCTGAAGGACCCGGAGCCAGTGGTGGAAAAGAACGTCGTGTCTATTTCCGTAAAGTCGGCTAAAACGACGTGCTATACCGGCGATGAACTGGAGCTCAGTGTTACAGTTACCTATGACGATAACAGTAGCGAGGTCATCACCAAGGGTTTCACGGTGGAGGGATTTGACAACACCGCGCCGGGAAAGCAGACGGTGACTGTGACCTACAAGGAAAAAACGGATTCCATTGAGATCGAGGTCATTAAGAAGCCTGAGTTTGATGACTTCTTCGCTGGTATTGTTAACAGTGTTGAGGTGACGAATGATGCCACCTATCCTTATGTGGTGGACATGACCGACAGCGACGGCCTTTGCCTGCGCTCCAGCAATCCGGTTCAAGGAAATACAAGCAGTACATCTACGATTACGCTGAAGGCAAAGGCCAATGTGACGCTTAGCTTTAAGTATTGGGGCTGCAATTATGATTCTTCTTACGCAGCTCTTACGATCGTAAAAAACAACAGCTATAATCCAGAGATGCGGTCATGGGGGAGTACTCAGTGGAAGGACTTTACCATTGATCTGAAAAAGGGCGATACGCTGAGACTGAATCTTATAAAGACGTATGTCTCAGGTGATTACTATGTCAAGCTCAAGGATTTCACAGTTTCGTCCCTGTATGAGGTGAAGTTGACAGCGGAGCCTGAAGAGGCTGATGCGGTCGTTGCACTGAAGGACAGCACAGGCGCAGAACTTAAAGGTACGAATGGTGTATACATCGTTTCTGCAGGTGAGTATACCTACACGGTGTCGGCTTATGGGTATGACACTGTTACGGAAACGATCAATGTTGCTGCAGATGTGGCAAAGACGGTGCCGCTGACCAAATCTGCGGCCTATTCCGTGGCGTTTGATATCTCGCGCCCCGCAGGGATCACGGCGGATCCGACAGTGACCGTCAAAACCAACGGTAAGGCGGTATATACCGGTGATGGTACAGGCTGCAGTCTGTCCAATGGCAGCTACGCTTATACAGTTGCCTGCGATGGCTGCGATAATGCCGGCGGTATATTCTCTGTGAATGGCGATAAGGTGAATATCACAGTGACGCTGGCAAAAAAGGCGATATTTGAGGATTTCTTTGCCAATTGCCAGGGTATTACCGTCAGCGGTGACAAGGGGAAATTTACCATAGAGGGTGCTGGCAAGGACTCCTATCTCAAGACCACAGAAACGACCACACTGGCTCTCACAGCTACAAAGAATGTGAAGCTGTCGTTCAGCTATATCGCCAATGCGGCAGGGTATGTGGAAGGCGACTGGTATTATGATGAGCCGGATGAATACTATTATTTCACCATAAAGAAGAACAGTACACAAGTCAAGCGTGCTTACAGCGAAACTTCTTGGAAAGATTTTTCAGTGGAGCTTACGCAGGGTGATGTGCTGACCATTAGTTATGATGGTTATACCAGTTACTATTACGCAGCCCTGAAGAATTTTGCAGCAGTTCCGTTCTATACCCTCACCCTTAATACTCCCGACGGTGCAACGGTGGTGCTGAAGGACCGTAGCGGCGCAGAGATCACCGGCAAAAACGGCGCATACACCGTTGCCGCCGGTACCTATGCCTACACCGTCAGCAAGTTCGGCTACGAGACCGAGACGGGGAGCATCACCGTTAATGCCGATGTGAACAAGACCGTCACGCTGAGCGAACTTGCCTCCTGCACCCTGACCTTTGCCGTAACTCCGGCGGAAAACGCTAAGGTGACCGTAACCCACCCCGTGGGCGGCACCATCAAGCCCGAGACCGACGGCGGCTACAAACTCTACCTCGGCGAGACCTATGCCTATACCGTCACTAAGGCGGACTATATCCCCGTTCACGGCAGCATCACCGCCGCCGAGGACAAGACGCTCTCCTTCACCTTAACTTACGCGGGTGAGGGCTGGGACGGCACCGCCAAGACCGCACCCACCCAAGACAAAAACGGCGTCTATCAGATCGGCACCGCCGCGGAACTGGCATGGTTTGCCGATGCGGTCAACAAGGACGGCACGACCATCAGCGGCAAGCTCACCGCCAACATCAACCTCAACGGCAAGACTTGGACGGCCATCGGTACCGACAGTAATAAGTTTGCCGGCACCCTGGACGGCGATAATTACACCGTTAGTGGTTTGGCAGGAACTGGCGGATTAGTCTATTATTTGAGCGCCAATGGAACTGTCAAGAGTTTGTGTGTGGATTGCGCCATTGACGGTACAAGTAATGTCGGAGGTATTGCGGATAAGAGTGAAGGCCGGATTGAAAACTGCCTCGTCAGTGGTTACATCAAAGGCGGCGATGACGTGATCTTTGGTGTTGGCGGTATTGTTGGTCATGGTGTGGCAGGCAATGTCATTAGTGGCTGTGTGAGCACAGCGGATATTCTGTTCAAGTACTCCCGGTATGCGGTGCAAAATGGCGCGGGAGGTATCGTGGGTTATACTTACGGTACCGTAGAGAACTGCTATTTTGCGGGGAACGTCCACACTAACGCAAAGAGTGTTAGCGCTGGCGGATTTGGCGGACTTGTCGGCTGTGCGCGCAGTAATGCTGTTATGAAAGACTGCTACACTGTAGGTGCTGTCACCGGTCCGGAAAGCAGCTTCGGTGCGGTGGTAGGCAAGGTGAACTCCGGCGCCACCATCACCAACTGCGCTTATCTGGACACCGTCGCACCACAGGCCGCGGCGGATGGCACCACCAGCGGTATGACTGCCCGCACCGCGGACTATATGCGCACCCCGGAATTTGCGGCGGAGATGGGGATGCACCTTGACAGCGGCAACAGCAACGGCGGCTTCCCGGTGCTGCCCTGGCAGGGCGGCACCCCCGTGGACAATGCCGACCTCAAGGCCGCTGCCGCCGCCGCCAACGCCTTGGAACTTCGCGGCATGAGCGCCGCCGACGCCGCCAAGAAAGCCAAGGCCGACTGGTACGCCGAGACTGTGCTGGGACTCTATGAACTTACGGACGGTAACTATAATAAGGCCGACCTCTGCAAGGAATACGGCATCGAAGAGCCCGGCGAAGCGGTCACGGACCTGCACGACTACTTCCTGACCGCCCTGCAAAAGCACTTCTATAAGGAACAGGGGCTCGATGCCGAGAATGCAGACCTTCTGAAGGCCGATGCCACCGGCGTCTATCAGCTCCGCGGCCTTACCCCGGTGAGCGGCGACCCGGAGGAGGAAGAGGAGATCGCGCAGACCCATACCGCCTGCCTGACCCTGCCCGCGAGCGTCACCGTTCCCGTGGAGGGCAGTGGAGAGAAGATCGTTTCCCTCACATGGACGGCGGATAACGCTCTGGTGAACACCGCCACCGGCGCGCTCACCGCGCCTGCGGCGGATAAGGTCACGGTGACCCTCACCGCCACTCTCCAAAGCGGCGCTGCCACGAAGACCAAGACCTTCACGCTGTGCCTCTGGTCCGAGAATGCGGAAAAGGTGCAGACTCTGGAGGATATTGCCGCCGAGTTCACGCGCAAGAATACCGCCGTGCAGCCTCTGGAAGGCGTGGGGCTCTATGATGAAACCAACATCACCCAAGCCTTCCGCCGCCTGCTGGCAGAGCAGGGCTATGCGGATGTGGCGGACAACTCCGAGATCACCTATGTCAACGGCAGCGCCAAGGCCAACGGCTTTGACGATACCAAGGTACAGTACATTGCCGACAACGGCAAAATCACCTACTTCACCGGCGACGGCACCGCCCGCCAGACCGTGCAGTACACGGGGTTGAAGTTCAACATCACCTATGCCGGGGTCACCAAGGAGATCACCCTCCGTGCCACCGTGGGGCGCAGCGCCGACGCGGTGCAGAAACTGCTGGAGAGCGCCGCCGGGTCCCTGAACTGGGAACTCATCCGCGGCGAGAACACCAACGGGGCCACCCAAAGCGAGGTGGCGGGCTGGACGCTCTACACCGTGAACGACCGCATCACCTCCAACCTCACGCTTCCCTCCAGCATTGCGGGGCGCTATGATGTGAAGGTGCAGTGGGGCACCCGGAACACCGAGTGGCTCTACATCACCAACGGCACCAACGGCACCGGCGTGGGCACCGTCAACCGCCCCCTGCAGCCCGCAGACGGCACGGCGCTGCCCGAGAAGGCCGGCAAGTTCCGGCTGATCGCCCGCGTGACCTATGACGCCTTCGATGACTACACGCTGGCGCACATCACCGGCGACAACGGCGTGGAGGTCTATGCCGATGTGTTCTTTGACGCCACCGTTGCGCCCTTCGACAGCAGCGTGACCAGCGAGATGCAAAACGCTCTGGCGGAGAAGTATCGGGGGCTCCTGCGCGACTTTGTGGACAAGACAAAGTCCGTGGACACGACTGCCGTCAGCGACGATATGCAGATGCCCAGACCCGCTCTTCTGGAGAAAGCGGGCATCATGACCGACAGTTATAACCAGAAGGTCACGATGGTGAGCCGCACCCCGGATGTGCTGGACTTCAACGGGTATCACGCCATGGTCTACCGCCCACTGCCCGGTGAGAAGCCGGTGGAGGCGAAGTATGTGGTGACCATCACCACCCGCAGCTCCGGCCTTCTGCTGGCGCGGCAGGAGTTCAGCTTCACCATTCAGCCTTTTACCCAGCAGGAGTTGAATGGCGCTGCCGCCTTTATGACGGCGGCGCGGACCGAGGACACCTACTGGGACGGTATCAAGAACAAGAATACGGATAAGACCAAGGTCACCTCCGACCTGTATCCCTTTGCGGAGATCTGCAAAAACGAGGACGGCACGCTGAAATACGTCCGCGGCACGGTGAATATGACCTTCGACGGCATCGAGGCCGACGATATCCCCGGCTGGCTCGATACGGAGAAATACCGCTGCTTCCGATCCTCCCGACCCTCCGTCATCGAGAATGAGCTGCTGCGTGTACACCAGCCGGAGTACAATACGACAGTTACGCTGGACAGCGTCCTGACCTACACCAAGTACGCCCAGTATTGGGAAAAGTTCGGCATCAACGGCACCGAGGAGAGCAAGGAACGCTACAAGAACTTTGCCCAATTCTACAAGCAGCCCATCCAGATCGACCTGACGGTGCCCGGTACCACGGGGCAGAATGACCCCAACGAAAATCAGACCCTCGCCGTGAAGGTCAAGGTGGACGGCTACGACAAGAACGGCCATACTTTCACGGGAATCTCCGGCTTTACCTTCACCGGCAAGGCCAACGAGGATCCCACCGCTTGGGACGCTGTGAAGGCGTGCCTTGACAGTGCCAACTACACCTATACCGGCAGCGGCACCTACATCAAGAGCATCACCGATGCGGCGGGCAACACCCTCAAGGAGAAGGGCGACGGCAAGTCCTCCGGCTGGATGTTCGGCCTCACCTTACAGGGCGGCACCGAGACCTTGCCCAAGACCACGCTGGACAACACCTATCTCAAAGACGGCGACACCCTGCGCCTGTTCTTTACCGACACCTATATTCCGCTGGATCCGACGGATCCCGCCGTGCCCGGTGCGGAAGTGCCCGGCTTCGATGAGGCGTATGCCGGCGCCAAGGCGTATATCCAAGGCGCGGTGAGCGCCCCGGTCGTCAGCTATCTCTTCGGCGAGTGGGCGGTACTGGGACAGGCTCGCGCCAAGGTGCCCCTGTCCGAGGCATATATCGCGGCCTATTATGAGAAGGTCGTGGCCTATGTAAAGGCGAACATCGGCTCTGACGGCGTTCTTGTCGATCCCGAGAGCCATAACCCCACCGTCACCGACAACGAGCGTATCATTCTGGCCCTTACCGCCATCGGCAAGGACCCCGCCAACGTGGGCGACAAAAACCTGCTGACGGCGCTGCAGGACAAGGATATCATGAAGGTCACCGATACCAGTAAAACGGATATCAACGGCCTCGTCATGGGTCTGCTGGCGCTCAACAGTCGCAATTACACCTCCGACACCTCCTGGCTGGTGCAGGCTGTTCTTGAACAGCAGAACAAAGACGGCAGCTGGAGAGCCAGCGCCGACACAAAACCCGTCGGCGACGTGGACATGACCGCCATGGCGCTGCAGGCGCTGGCACCCTACCATAAGGACGGCGGCAATGAAACCGTGAACACCGCCGTGGAGAAAGCCCTCAACTGGCTCTCCGGCAAGTATCGAAGCGGCTACGACTCCTCCGAGAGCTGCGCGCAGGTGGTCATCGCCCTTTCCGCCCTGAATTTGGATGCCAACACGGACGCGCGCTTTACCAAGACCGTGGAGGGGAAGACCCTGAGCGTGCTGGGGAACCTCCTGCAGTACCGCGTGGCGGAGAACGGCGGCTTTAAGCATCAGTTCGCAGACAAGGCCGTCAACGAGATGGCCACGGAGCAGGCGCTTTGCGCCATGGCCGCCTATGCGCGCTTTACCGAGAAGGCCAACGCCCTCTACGATATGACCGACGCCGCCTGCGCCCATCGCTTCGGCGAGTGGAAAGTGACCGTGGCCGCCACCTGCACCAAGGACGGCGTCAGCCGCCGGATCTGCTCCATTTGCGGCGTCGTGGAGGAAAAGCCTGTTCCCGCGACGGGCCACAATTTCGGCGCGTGGACGGTGACCAAGGCGGCCACCTGCACCGAAAGCGGTATCAGCACCCGTAAGTGCAGCGTTTGCAGCACGGAGGAGACGATGATCGTCCCGTCTCTGGGGCACAGTATGACTGCCACGGCGGGCAAGGCTGCTACCTGCACCGAGGCAGGCAACAGTGCCTATTGGACCTGCTCTCGCTGCCACAAGTTCTTCAGCGATGCGGCGGGCAAGACCGAGATCGCCAAGGACAGCTGGGTCATCGCGGCCCTGGGCCACGATGAGGCCACCCGTGCGGCGGTGGCGGCCACCTGCTACGCCTCCGGCCATGAGGCGGATACCTACTGCAAGCGCTGCGGCATTGTCATCACAGCTGGCGCGACCATTCCCGCCACCGGCAAGCACACCTACGTCAACGGCGTCTGCACCGTCTGCGGCGTCAAGAATCCGATGGCCAACGTCAAAGGCGATGACATCAAGGTGGACAGCAAAGACAACAAGACCGCCGCGGGCGACGGCTTGGTCATCAAGGCCGATGATACCATCACCGGGGAGGTGCTGGCGGACATCAAGGCAGCAGTGAGCGACGGTGCAATCACCGTGACCGTGACGGATACGCTCCAGCTCACCAACGAGCAGAAGGCCGCCGACGGCGGCAAGAGCGCCCTGACCGAGGCGGCCAAGACGGCCGGTGACGAGGTTAAGAAGGAGCTGAACAAGCTGGCCGAGAAGCTGGACGCCCTGCGCGGCGACAAATCCCGCAAGAACGCGCAGTTGGAGAAGGTCGTAGACGTGACTGTGGCGCTGGTCAAGACGGAAGGGAACGAGATCAAGACCGTGGCGCAGCTTATCGAGCTGCCCCACAGCGTCACCGTGACCATCCCAATCACCGACGAGCTGTACGCGGCCCTTCAGGGCAAGCACGTCTGCGTGGTGCGCAGCCACACGGATAGCAGCGGCAATGTGACCACTGCCGAGCTGTCCGCTACGCTGGGCGGCACCAAGGGCAATTATGTCCTGACCTTCCAGACGGACAAGGCCTCCGCGTTCGCTATCGTCTCCTATGAGACGGTGTCCTCCGGGTACTACTACGGCGGAAGCGGTACGGCCGACAGCGGCAAGAAGGACTCCGCCAACACGGCGGACGACAGTCAGATGGTGCTGTGGCTGGGCAGCGCAGCCCTGGCGGCGGCAGCCGTTGTGGTGCTGACCCGGAAGAAGCGCGTTTCCAAGTAACAACAGAACAGCCGACGCAGAGGCGCGAAAGCGCCTCTGCGTATGGCGCTTTTATGAGGAATGAGAGATATGAAGAAAAACCACCGATTTTGGCTGTTGGCGCTGGCACTGTCCCTGCTGCTGACCTGCGCCGCCTGCGGGAAAAAGACCGTATCGTACGCCACCGGCAACATTCCCACGGCAACGCAGGAGCAGACCACGGACACCAGGAAGAACGACACAGCTGAAACGGGCACCACCAAGGCTGACGGCAAGCAGGACGCGGCAAAGACTGAGGATAAGACCGCGGACGATAAGAAGCCTGACAAGCAGAAGTCGGCTGATGATGCCAAAAAGGCCGAGGAGGACGCCAAAAAGCAGGAGGATACCAAAAAGCAGGAGGAAGCCAAGCGCCTGGAGGAGCAGAAGCGGCTGGAAGAAGAGAAGAAACAGCAGGAACAGGAGCAGCCTTCTGCGCCGGACCCGGACCCTGCGCCTGCACCTGACCCTGCGCCGGCGGCATCCGTATCGCTGTACATTTCCTGCGCCACGGTGCTTGATAATATGGACAAGTGCTCCGACGGCGTGAAGGGCCTTATCCCCGCCGACGGCGTGATCCTGTCCACCACGGTGACCATCACCGAGGGTGAGTCTGTCATGTCCGTACTGAAGCGGGCCTGCGGTGACGCGGGTATCCCGGTGAGCTCCAGCGGCAGCTATGTCAGGGGCATCAACGGCCTGTTCGAAAAAAATGTGGGCAGGAGCTCCGGCTGGATGTACTGCGTGGGGGGAACCTTCCCCAGCTATGGCGCGGACAGCTATACGCTCTCCGGCGGCGAGAACATCCAGTGGCTCTACACCTGTAATATGGGTGCAGACGTGGGCAATACCTACATGGGCTGACAAAAGGGCGGCTTTTGCCGCCCTTTTTCCGCACGCAGGATTGACGTATCCCCTGGCGGCAGGGTATAATCAAAAGGTTAAGACATCATGTATGTAGGAGGTGATCCCATGGACGATACGCTGCGCACTTGCCATCCGGCGGTGAGCTTTGCCTATTTCGCCCTGGTCATCGCCTGCGCGATGCTGCTGATGCACCCGGTGTGCCTGGTTCTGTCGACGCTGGGCGGCGGGTGGTATGTTGCCCGCCTGCTGGGCGGCAAGGGCCTGCGCCGCCACCTGCTGTGGCTGCTGCCCATGGCCCTCCTGGCGGCGGCCCTGAACCCCGCCTTTGTCCACCAGGGCGTCACCATTCTGGCCTACCTGCCCTCCGGTAATCCCCTGACGCTGGAGAGCCTGCTCTACGGTCTGGCCGCCGGCGCCATGCTCAGCGCCGTGGCGCTGTGGTTCGTCTGCGTCACTGATGTCATCACCTCGGACAAGGTGGTGTACCTCTTTGGCCGCGTCATCCCGGCGCTGTCCCTGCTGCTGAGCATGATCCTCCGCTTTGTGCCCCGCTTTGTCCGGCGGCTCCGTGCCGTGGCGCAGGCCCAGCGGCATCTGGGCCGTGATACCCAGACCGGCGCTCCGGTCCGGCGCGTCAGAAGCGCCCTTCGTGTGTTCTCCATCGTTGTTACCTGGAGCCTGGAAAGCGGCCTCATCACCGCCGACAGTATGCGCTGCAGGGGCTATGGCCTGCCGGGGAGGACCTCCTTCTCCCTCTACCGGTTTGACCGGCGTGACGGTGCCGTCGCCCTCTGGCTGGCCTTCTGTGGCCTGTATCTGCTGGGCGGCGGTCTGGCCGGCGGCTTGCGCTTTCAGTATTATCCCATGCTGATCAGCGGCCCCGTCACACCGCTGACGGTCAGTTTTTTCGCCGTTTACGGCCTGCTCTGCTTTACGCCGGTGCTGCTGGACGCCCTGTCCCGGCGCCGCTATCTCGCCCGGAAAGGAGGGACGCCCCATGCCTGAACTGCTGCGTTTGGAGCATTTTGGTTTTACCTATCCCCAGCAGCCCTGCCCCGCGCTGGCGGATGTGTCCCTCACGGTCCGTCAGGGCGAGTTCTGGGTCCTCTGCGGCGCCTCCGGCTGCGGCAAGACCACTCTCCTCCGCCAGCTGAAGCCCGCCCTGCGCCCCCACGGTGCGGCCGAGGGCCGTATCCTCTTCGACGGTCAGCCGCTGGATGACCTGCCGCCCCGTCGGCAGGCCGCCGATATCGGCTTTGTCCTCCCCTCCCCCGGGGGGCAGGCCGGCGGCAGCGGCA
>OGQQ01002393.1_pt1 | contig 12245 bp, 9 predicted proteins | sample 1553281 | NCBI WGS metagenome assembly OGQQ01 (sample SAMEA2579937, study PRJEB22360) | human gut metagenome | biome: human gut; feature: human-associated habitat; material: faeces | place: Denmark | collected 2008/2010 | reverse complement strand
GGATTTTTCCCGGGGGCGGCCCCAGGGGCCGCAGCCCCCCTGCCACTCCACGCTGGCGGCAAGCTCTGCCAGAATAAACGCCCGTGCGCAGTGATACCCGGCTTCCAGCAGAGTGATGTTCCACATGCCCCATAGATATAGGTAGGAAAACCCGATGGCCGCTGCCATGCAGGGGATCCAGAGCCCGCCGGGCACATCGCCCGTCAGCCCCAGAAAGGCCGACAGCACCGCCGCCCACAGCAGGGTGACACCCCCGGTGACCGCTCTGGAAAAGCGGGGCGCAAGCGCCGGGGTGAACAGCAGCACCGCCAGACACTCGGCAAGGGCGGTGTACAGCCGGGGGATATCCGGCAGCGCGGTCATGAGCCCTCACCTCCGATGTAGTCGGTCAGTGCGGCAAGAAAAGCCTTACGCTTGGGGCGGCTGACCTGCAGCTCGCAGGGGCCCACCTGTACGGTGCTCTGCCGCAGCTCCCGCACCTGTGCCAGATTGACAAGGTAGCCGCTGTTGCACCGGGCAAAGGGGCAGTCTGCCAGCTTTTCCTCAAAGGCCTTGAGAGCACCGGGGGCGGAAAAATCGCCCTCGTCGGTGTAAAAGTGCACCCGGTGCCCCTCGCTTTCCAAGTAATAGATGCTTGCGGTGTCCAGACGGCGCAGCCCGCCCTCCACCGGCACAGTCAGGTAGTGCTTTGCCCGCTTTTCCAGCCGGGCAACCGCCTTGAGCAGCTGCTGCGAAAAGGCAAAGTAGGGCACCGGCTTCAGCACATAGTCCAGCGCTCCCACCGAGTAGCCCCGGATGGCGTACTGCGCCATATTGGTGATGAAGATCAGGATGACGTCTGCATCCATCTGCCGGATGCGCTCTGCCGTGGTCATGCCATCCAGATGCTTCATCTCCACATCCAGAAAAATAATGTCGTAGACCGCGCGGTAATCCTCCAGAATATCCACGCCGTCCGCAAAGACCGTCACTTCAAACTCTGTCCCGTACTGCCGGGTATACCGCCGGACATACTCCTGCAATACCCCCTGTACCTCCGCGTCGTCCTCTACGATCGCCACCCGGATCATGACCGCACCTCCCTTACCACACCTTTGTGGAACTGTTACGGCTCTATTATAGCGCAATCCCGTCCGGTTTGCCAAGGGGCATCGCACAAAGGGCAGGGCAGCCCACAGCTGACCACCGTGGACGTCAACCCCTACCAGCTGGGCATGGAGGCTGCCAGCCAGACCATCAACCACATCGAGAACCCGAACCTTCTGGCCACAAAGATCATCGTGCCGCACAAGCTCATCCCCCGGGAGAGCTGCTGCCCGCCGGAGGAGCGGCACTAAGCAAGTGCTTTTTCAGCAATACAGTGTCCGCTTCCGGGAGCTGCCGTGCAGCGCTTGCTATACTGCCCCCAGAGTAGACAGCGTAAAAAAACGCTGCATCCTCCGGGGGTATTTTTATGCCCAAAAAGGCACAAAAGAATGCCCGCCCACCTGTGGAAAACCACGGTGAGCGGGCATTTTATGGTTTATCGTTTGCGCGCTTTAAAAGCGTTCAGAGGGCGGTGGGCTGGGGTACCAGCCGGAAGAGCATTACGGGCAGCGCGCTGTTTGCAAAATCCAGCGTAAGGATGATCGTTCCGCGCTCTGTTTCAAAAGGCAGCTCGGCCTGTGTGCCGTCCGGGGCAATGCGCACAAGCGTTTTGCCTTCCAGCAATCCGGCGGGCAGCGCAAGCCTTACCCGGCCGGTGGGCTGCGTCAGGCTGCCTGCGGTTTCAAAGGCCACACTCAGGTATTCCCCGTTCGTCCGTGCGGTCACATCCTCCGCAGAAAGACTGCCGCTGTTAGCCCACGCCGTTGCGGCTTCGATCTTTTCCAGCTGCGCGGCGTTTTCTGCCTGCCCGCACACGGGGCAGAAGGTCAGAGCTTCGCCTTCCGCAGTGCGGAAAGTAAACTTCCGGCAATCCGTGCTGCCAGTGTGCGCACAGCCATCTCGCAGGCAACCGGCGCTCTGAGAGCCGGTTCCGTTCGGGGACCATGCACCGAACTGGTGTCCCAGCTGATCGGTCGGGTCTGCGGTGTAGCTGTCTTTGCAGCGGCTGCAAGTAAAGATGGTATAGCCGTCTGCTTCACAGGTGGGATCTACGGTAATAGCCTGATAGTCGTGTCCCAAGATGGGCAGCTCCGCATAGGTGGTATAGTCGCAGCGGGAGCAGGTTTCGTAAGCATCCCAGCCCTTTTCCGTGCAGGTGGGGGCTTTTGCTGCGTGCTGCTTCAAATCATGCTGTGCGGGCAGCTCTTTGCGGGTGGTATAGCCGCAGCGGGAGCAGGTTTCGTAGGCATCCCAGCCGGGTTCCGTACAGGTAGGAGCTTTTGCTGCGTGCTGCACCAGATCATGGTTCAGTGCGGGCAGTTCTGTATAGGTGGTATGGTCGCAGCGGGAACAGGTTTCGTAGGCATCCCAGCCGATTTCCGTGCAGGTGGGAGCTTTTGCTGCGTGCTGCTCCAAATCATGATTCAGCGCGGGCTGCTCCGCATAGGTGGTGTAGTTGCAGCGGGAGCAGGTGTCGTAGGCGCTCCAGCCCTTTTCCGTACAGGTGGGGGCTTGCGCATCGTGGTGCACAAAAGCATGGTTCAGCGCGGGCAGCTCTGCATAGGTGGTATAGTCGCAGCGGGAGCAGGTTTCGTAAGCATCCCAGCCGATTTTCGTACAGGTGGGAGCTTGCGCTTCGTGCTGCTCCAAATCATGATTCAGTGCGGGCAGCTCTGTGCGGGTGGTATAGTCGCAGCCGAAACGGGAGCAGGCTTCGTAAGCATCCCAGCCCTTTTCCGTGCAGGTGGGGGCTTTTGCTTCGTGGTGCTCTAAATCATGTTTTAGCGCGGGGATTGCTCGAAAAGTGGTATAGTAGCAGCGGGGACAGGTGTCGAAAGCGTCCCAGCCGGGTTTCGTACAGGTGGGGGCTTGCGCATCATAATGCACCAGAGCATGATTATTTAGGTTTCTTTTGCCGTATTTCCCACCACACGCCTCACAGACCGCTTTGGTGGTGCAGGTTGCTGTGCCACCGGTACAGCTTGCGGTACCATTTAAGCCGCAGCGCAAGCAAATGATGCGGTGCGTGCCGTTGCCAAGGGAGGCGTTCGCCGGAGTTTTCCATTTGTGACCGAGAATGCCGTATTCCGCGCCGCATTTTTCACAGGTTTTGCCTGTGGTGCAGGTGGGCGTTTCGGTGCCGCCGGTATGGTCCGAAAGATCTCCATAAACAATGCTGTTCTTCCTGCCGCAGACTGAGCATTTTATATGGATCCTATGCTTGGTTGAATCAACTTTTGTATATCCGAGGATCTCATAGTTTCTTTGTTGCATACAGACGAAGCAGTACGTATAGATAGAATCTGCCGCTTTAGCGTTTAACGCGATCCCCGGTATCAGGCACACCATTGCCAGCACCGTCAAACACCGGATCAGCCATTTTTTCATGTTGCTCCCTCCTTATCATCAAACCTTGTTATCCTTTCAGATCAAACTGCACGGACAGCGATGCAAGCACGGCATCTACCACCTTCCGCGCCTGGGCAAGCATATCGATCTCCGCCACAAAAGCGATGACCTGCTCGCGCTCCTGCGCGGGGACCTGCAGCGCACTCAGGCTCATGCTCAGATAGCGCCGTATTTTGCGCTCCAGCGTAAAGTAGGGGTCACACCGCCGTGCCATGTAGCCGCGCATCATGCCAGCCGTGCCCAGTTCCATCTCGTAGAAATCGCACTCGGCGCACCCGGGCAGATACGCGCTGAACGCCGCCTGCAGCTCGGCCGTGGTACTGCGGTGAATGATCTCCGCCGTGGCGGGGAAGGTGTACGCTTCCACATAGATATCCCGCAGGTTCTCGCTCAGCTCGGTCACCGCCAGCTGCAAAGCCGTCTCCACCGCGTAGAGGTACACCGGCGAGGGGGCGTTTGCCGCCAGCGGCCTTACCGCGCCGAACTGCCTGCTGAACATCATGCCGATCAGCTCGGTCAGCACGCCGTCCTTGGTGCGGAAAATATTCTGGAACGACCCGGCGGAAACATCTGCTTCCTTTAAAATTTCTGCCACCTTGGTGTTCGTGTAGCCTTTTTCCAGAAAAAGCCGGACACAGGCGGTCAGGATCCGCCGTTTTGCTTCCTTGCTGTCGTATCTGCGCGCCATTGGGGATCATCCTTTTCTATAATTGGTTTCTGACCCAATTATATATTGATTTGAAAATTGTGTCAAGTAAACTTTTAAGAGCGTATTTTGGGCAGTTTGACGAGGGAGCGCTTTCTGCGGGTGCGCATCCGGGCAAAACAAAGCGCAATGGACATTGCTGTTATCCGCTGCCGCAGCCAGACAGTTCGCGGCAGCAAAAAAGAGGCCACTGGTCAGGGTGACCTCTTTTCAGCGTATTTTCGGCGTAAATCCCGCAGCAGGCGAACCCACCATCTCCATGACGGCTCTTTTGGAGTTGCTCTTTGCGTAAGATAGCAAGATAAATCTTATTTCTGACAGAAAGAGCCGAACCCGTGCAACGAGTCCGGCTCTTTCTGTGCTTTGGTTGGATCTTAAGCAAAGTTATGGTAAATGAAGAAGTTGGCTTTGGGAGTTTACAGCAGGCTCAGTGCTTCCTCGTCTGCCACAAGGATGCAGTCCGGATGCAGCTGCAGGATGCTGCCGGGGCAGGCAGGGGTCACAGGGCCGGTCACGGCGTCCTTGACGGCCTGTGCCTTGGCTTTACCGTTGGCTACCACCAGCACCTTGCGTGCCTGCATGATGGTCTTGATGCCCATGGTGTATGCCTGTTTGGGGACAAGGTTCTCGTTGCCGTCAAAGAAGCGCTTGTTGGCTTCGATGGTAGTGGGCGCAAGGTCGATGCAGTGGGTCTCCAGCTCAAAGGCTTCGCCCGGCTCATTGAAGCCGATATGACCATTGGGGCCGATGCCCAGCAGCTGCAGGTCGATGCCGCCCAGCTTGTGGATGATACCGTTGTAACGGGCACACTCGGCGGCGGTGTCCAGATTGGTGCCGTCCGGCAGGTTGGTCTTGGCCGGGTCGATATTCACCTTGCTGAACAGGTTCTCGTTCATGAAATACCAGTAGCTCTGGGGGTGCTCCTTGGGCAGGCCGCGGTACTCGTCCAGATTGACAGTAGTGACCTCGGAGAAATCCAAATCGCCTTTGTTGTACCAGTCCACCAGTTGGGCATAAGTGCCCACCGGGGTGCCGCCGGTGGCAAGACCCAGTACACAGTCCGGCTTCATGATGACCTGTGCGGAGATGATGTTGGCCGCTTTGCGGGACATATCCTGATAATCTTTTGCGCGGATGATCTTCATAATAACGCTCCTTTTATAGTACTGTTACGCCTGCGTTCCGGCAGGCCTGTAAAAATTCTACGGGCAGCTTTCCGTCCGAGATCACAATATCAATATCGGACAGCTCGCAAATGTGGAATGTACTTTTCAGTCCGATCTTGGAGGAATCCAGCAGCACGGCTTTCTGCTCACAGTCACAGCGGCGGAGCACGGTCTGCTTGAGCCGTGCTTCATCCTCCACGCCGCAGGTAAAACCGGTTTCCGGGCTGTAACTGGTCACGCCCAGCAGCAGCAGATCAAAGTTGATGCCCTCCATCGTCTGGATGCTCTGTGCACCGCAGACGCTCAGGCTGAACCGGTTCAGTCTGCCGCCCGGCAGGGACACATGGGGCTTTTCCAGCTTTGCCAGCTCCATGGCGCAGCTCAGGCCGCTGGTGTAGATGAGCATGGGCTGATCCGGGATGCACCGGGCCACTGCTGTGGCGGTGCTGCCGGAATCCAGAAACAGGGTGGTGTTGGGGCGCAGCAGAGCAGCGGCTTTTTCGGCAATGATCTGCTTTGCTTCGGCATTGCGGGCGGCACGGCGGCTCAGCAGGTCGTCTGTACCTACCACCTGCTCCACCGACTTGACACCGCCATGCACCCGCACCACACGGCGGGCTTCATCCAGTGCTTTCAGGTCGGTGCGCAGGGTCATTTCCGAAACGGAAGGGAAAGCTTCCTTGAGCTGGGCAAAGCTAATGCTGCCTTTGCGGTTCACCAGCTCCACGATTTGATTGCGGCGTTGTTCCATGGGGGATTCCTCCTGTCTGCGTTTGTCCTGTCCCATGGCACGTTCTGCTTAGTCCTCCGGGTTGAAGTTTGCCAGCAGATATTCCTCTGCTTCCGGGCACCACAGGCCGTTGTGGGCATCCACGATGTCAGCCAGTGCGGTATAGCGGGGGTCGTTGTCCTGTTCGCCCTTGGCACGCAGATCGGTCAGGGCGATGAGGGGCATGGTCAGGTGGGTGTAGATCAGCTTTTTGCCGCCGGGGATCTTGGGCAGGTTGAGGGTGGTCTCGGCAGCGGCGTTCAGACCGCCGATGTGGGTGACCATCACAGCCGGGTCGATGCGCTTAGCGGCGGTCAGTTCCAGCGACTCGATCATGTCGGCGGTATTACCGCCGGTGGTGCCCATGACATGGGTAGAATTGTAGTGCACATCGTAGAAGTTCATCTTGGCGCTGAACTGCTTGTCGGTGGGGCCTGCAAAGAAGTTCAGGCAGCCGTCACGACCCAGCACAGCACTGGACAGCTCCACCACCGGCGCGATGGGGGCGTAGCAGAACACATCATCAAAGCCGGTACCGCCGGTCAGCTCCCGCAGCTCGGCAGCGGGGTCTGCCATGTTGGCGGTGTTGACGAAGTACAGGTCGATGCCGTCCTTCTCCTTGACCTCCTTCGGGGGGAAGAGGGACTCCGCACGGGCCAGACGATCCTCGTTGATATCGGTGACCACCACCATGCCGGGGCGCACATCACGGTGCAGTGCGTAGGTCAGAGCACCCAGACCCATGGGACCTGCACCGGCCAGAATCGCCAGCTTGCCACCCTTCTTGATGCCCATATCGTGATGGTACACACCCATCTTGGTGTGGTAGGCGGCGTTGAAAGCACCGATGGAGCAGCTCATAGGCTCGGCCAGAGAAGCCTCGTAGTAAGCACGGCCCTTGTACTCCAGCAGGCAGCCCAGTTCCATGACCTCGGCAGGGATGATGCAGTAGGTGGCATCGCCGCCGAAGAACTCGTAGGAGTAGCCGGGGCTCCACATGGTGCCCTTGTAGTTCAGGGCGGGCTGCAGGGTGAACTTCATGCCGGGCTTGAACTTGTCCTGATGCGCCTTGCCCACCTTGACGATATCACCGGCGAACTCGTGACCCATGATGGCGGGGTGCTCGGCTACATCCGGATGCACACGCTTGTGAGCAGTGCCTCCATCAGCCGGGGCGTTTCGATCAGCTGCCCGCTGACATTCTGCATGACCTCCACCGGGACGCCGTTCCCGTCGTCCGGAGCCAGCAGCACCAGTGCCCCCAGCACGATGCGCCCCGGCTCATAGACCGGCGGCTGTGCCTGCAGATAGCCCAAGCAGCAGTCCTTTACCGCACTTGTCCTGCAATGGAGCAGCAGGGCATACAGGGGTTTGATGTAGGTATCGCCCAGCGTCTCGCGGCGGCGAAGCTGCTGCTCCACCAGCCGGGCGTCCGCTTCCTGCGGGCAGAACAGCTGCGCCGCTGCATGGATGAGGGCAGCGCGGCTGCCGGGAGCCTTGACGGGCTGGATGGTCAGATGTTCCAGCAGCCCGGTCATGGACCGGGTCAGACGCGCATAATACTGCAGCTTAGAGCCTGCACAGGCTGTATCCTGCACGGGCTGCACCGCCGGTTCCGGTTCTGCGCGGTTCTGGCTGTACCGCGTGATAGCGTCCTTCAGCACGGCACGATCCGGTTCCAGCAGGGAAGGGCTGATGCACACCGCCGGGTAATCCAGTTCCAGCGGCACGGTGGAGATAATGAAGTCGATTTTTCTCCGACGCAGGTCGGCAGTGTTCAGCTCCCGCACCGAGCAGCACCCCTCCACCTGCAAAGAGGGAAACTCGTTTCCCAGCCGGGAAGCCAGAAAGCGGCTGGAACCCATGCCCAGCGGACAGGCCACTACCACCCGCAGCCGGAACATGGCATTCTGTTCCAGCACTGCGCCAAAGTGCATGGCAAGGTAGGCCGCTTCGGCGTCCGAGATGGCGGGCAGGACGAATTGCTGCTGCACCGCATCACAGGCGGCGCGGGTGGCTTTCCACAGGCCGGGGTAGGCAGTGCGGATGGTGTCCAGCTGGGGGTTTTCGGTACGAATGTTCTGCTCCACCCGCAGCAGCATGGGGCGCAGGTGGCAGTACAGGTCATCCCGCAGGGAGGTGTAACCGGAAAGGTCTGTATGCAGCGCCTTTTCCATTTCCCGGATAAGGGCGGCTTCCAGATTCCGCAGTTCCATCTCCTGCGCACTGCCCCAAGGATCCTCCGCACCCAGATAAGCAGCGAGATACAGTTCCAGATACTGCGCTTCCTCAGGCGGCAGGGTCAGCCCGAAGGCGCGGTTCAGCGCCGCCACCAGCCGGGCAGCATGATTGCCCGCCGGGCGCAGCCCTCTGGGGGCACTGCCCTTGTCGCCGCCCTGCCGCAGCTGCTGAATGGTCAGGGTGCAATGGATCGCCAGCGCCAGAAAGCCTGCATCCGGCAGATGGAGCTGCTCTTCCTGTTCAAACTGCTGCAAAACCGCCCAGACCTTTTCGGCCGTTTTTGTATCCAGCAGGGTCGAGAAGATCTCGTTTTCCGGCATCCGTCCGCAGAGCACCTCTGCCAGTTCCTTTTCCGGCATACTGCTGCGCAGCAGGGCAGACACCACCCTCCGGTAGGAAGAAGCATCCCCCTGCAGCCAGACCCCCACGCCGGGGCGGCGGAACATCTCCACCCGGTAGGGGTGTAGCTTGGTCTCAAGTTCATCCAAGTCCGCAGACAGCGTGCTTTCCGAAACGCCAAGCGCCCGTGCCAGTACCGCTGTTTTGCAGGGCTCCTGCTCGCTGAGCAGCCTTGTCAAAAGCTGCTGCCGCCGCTCTGCGCGGGAAAGTTTTTTCCTGTCGCCGCTGTTCAGCTGGGTGCGCAGTGCGTCTCGCCGCTCCGGCGCTTCATCCAGTAGCAGACCCTTGCCGGGATTCCGCACAAAATGCGCCCCGGCAGCCTGCATCCACTGCTCCACAGCGGGCAGCTCCCGCAGCACGGTGCGGCGGCTGACCCCGATGCTTTCAGCCAGCGCCGCCGCCGTCACCCAGCCCTGCGGAAGGCTGAGCAGCTGCTCGATCAGCTTCCGTGCATTTGCCGACAGTTCCTCACGATACACCGCACCCATGTTGCTTCTCTCCTTTTCCCAAAAGTTACCCATTGCTTCTATTGTAACATAGTGCCACCCCGTCTGCCAGCCCCCAACGCAGAAAAGAAGTTGTGTGTTTTTTGTCACCATTGCCCGGTGACAAAAGCTTCCTTGTTCCCGTCTTGTATCCCGGCGCATCAGCAAATATGCACAAATCACCCGCGCATCCATTGGAAATGTTGCCGTATCAGCCCACTGGTGTCACCATCCTCCGGTGACAACCCCACCGCTTGTCACCATTGAAATCCGGCGCAGTATCGGCTAGAATAGTGCCAGAACGAAACGAAAGCTCCTCCGAATAACCCGTCCGCAGGCCGCAGCTCCCATGCCACAGGAGCTGCACCGCCTGCCTTTCAAGTGAAAAAGGAGAGCTACAAATGAAAAACGCTGTTTCCCGCTTTGGCAAGTTCCTCAGCGGCATGGTCATGCCGAATATCGGCGCATTCATCGCGTGGGGCTTCCTCACTGCTCTGTTCATTGAAGCAGGCTGGTTCCCCAACGAAAAGCTGGCCAGCATGGTATCCCCGATGCTGACCTACCTGCTGCCCATCCTCATTGCAGGGCAGGGCGGCAAGATGATTGCAGGCGACCGCGGCCGTGTCATCGCCGCCATCGCCGTGGTGGGCTGCATCTGCGGCTCGGACTACACCATGCTGATGGGCGCCATGGTCATGGGCCCTCTGGCCGGCTGGGTCATCAAGCAGTTCGACAAGAAGGTGGAAGGCCATATCCCCGCCGGTTTCGAGATGCTGATCAACAACTTCTCCATCGGCATTCTGGGTATGCTGCTGGCCATCCTCGGCTACTACGTCATCGGCCCGTTCATGACTGCCATCCTCACCGTGCTGACCGCCGGTGTGGACTTCCTTGTGGCGCACAGCCTGCTGCCGCTGGTGTCCATCTTTATTGAGCCTGCAAAGGTATTGTTCCTGAACAACGCCATCAACCACGGCATCTTCAGCCCCATCGGTGCAAGTCAGGCTGCTGAGACCGGTCGTTCCATCATGTATATGCTGGAAGCCAACCCCGGTCCCGGTCTTGGTGTCCTGCTGGCCTACTGCTTCTTCTGCAAGGACGACACCACCCGCCAGTCCGCTCCCGGTGCTGTGATCATCCACCTGCTGGGCGGCATCCACGAGATCTACTTCCCCTACATCCTGATGAACCCCGTGATCATCATCGCCCCCATCGTGGGCAACTTCTGCGCCATCCTGTTCTACTCTATGACCGGTGCAGGTCTGTCCGGTCCTGCTTCTCCCGGTTCCATCATCGCCTACATGGCAATGGCTCCCCGGGATTCCATTCTCACCGTTCTGCTGGGCGTTGTCATCGCCGGTGCAGTCTCCTTTATCCTGTCCTCGGTCATTCTGAAAGCGACCTCCGGTCACACCAAGAGCCTGACCGACGCCCAGAACGAAATGAAGGAGATGAAGGCACAGGCTAAGGGCGAGATCCCCGAGCCTACTGCCGTAAATGTCGGTCAGATTCGCAAGATCGTCTTTGCCTGCGATGCCGGTATGGGTTCCAGCGCCATGGGTGCTACCAAGTTCCACAACCGCATTAAGGCGGAGCGCCCCGACTTGACCGTGACTAACTCCAGCGTGGATACCATCCCCGCCGACGCGGACGTAGTGGTCTGCCAGCGCGTTCTGGCTGACCGCGCCGCCAAGTGCGCCCCGCAGGCACAGCTTGTTACATTGGATAACTTCCTTGCAGATCCGCATCTGGACGCATTGTACAACGCACTGACCTCCACTTCCCCGGCACTGGATGCCAAGGCCGAAGCTGCCGCCAACGAGGAGATCGTATCCGACCTGCGCAATGCAGCCGTAGCCCCTCTGGCGGCTGCCGTGACCGAGGCTTCCAAAGCCAACGGTTCCGTGATGAAGATCCAGGCGGAGGACATCCAGTTGGGGCTGCCTTCCGTCACCAAGGAGGAGGCCATCCGTGCCGCCGGTGCGCTGCTGGCAAAGCGGGGCTATGTGGATGACAGTTACGCCGATGCCATGGTGGAGCGCGAAAAGCTGGTGAGCACCTACATGGGCATGGGCGTAGCCATTCCCCACGGCACCAGCCAGAAGAAGGGCACCGTTAAAAAGTCCGGCGTTGTCCTGCTGCAATATCCGCAGGGCGTGGACTTCGGCGATGAAAAAGCCTACCTCGTGTTCGGCATTGCCGGTGTCGGTAACGACCATCTCGACCTGCTGGGCAATGTCTGCGAGATTTTGGAAGACGAGGATGCGCTGGAACAGCTCAAGACCACTTCCGATATGAACTATGTGCTGGAGCACTTACAATAACGATTCCAAGAAGGAGAGATTTTTTATGAAGAGCATCGATATCACCATTCAGGACAAAGAAGGTCTGCACGCCCGTCCCGCCGGTATCCTGAGCAAAGCTGCCAAAGGCTTTGAGAGCAAAGTCACTATGACTAAGAACGGCAAAGTCGCCGACATGAAGAAGATCTTTGCCGTAATGGGTCTGGCCGTGAAGTGCGGCGAGACCGTGACCATCGCCGCCGATGGCCCGGACGAGGATGCCGCCATCGAAGAATTGACCAAGCTGTGCAAGGACGCATGACTTCTCCCTCCGTCTATGACCATTCTGCATAAATACTGCTGACGCAAAACCGCTCCGGGCAGAACGCTCGGAGCGGTTTTACTGTCAGTATGCGTTTTTCATCACCGTGTTTTCCAGAAAGCTGAAAAACACATCGTATTCATTTGGGGTCAGCATTTTGGGAGAACGCATGATCACAAGATCATGCCCGTGGTTCCCCACATGATAGGGTGGATGAGTGTGAGAATAGGGGTTTTCCAAAACCCTCTTGACGAATTTCACATACAGTAGTATTTTTCCTGTAAATCCCACCGTCTTTGTGGATTGGTTTGAAACCACCCACAAAATGTGGTCGTGTTCATTTTGAACACAGCCACAGAAAGTGGTTGGTTATCACCGTG
>OGQQ01002391.1_pt1 | contig 12282 bp, 7 predicted proteins | sample 1553281 | NCBI WGS metagenome assembly OGQQ01 (sample SAMEA2579937, study PRJEB22360) | human gut metagenome | biome: human gut; feature: human-associated habitat; material: faeces | place: Denmark | collected 2008/2010 | reverse complement strand
CCGGAGACTCAGATACGAAATCTCCTCCATCTGTAAAATCTGACGCCAGAAGTGGTGTCGGTGCGGAAGTTGCGGTCATTGCCGCTGCAATTGCAATGGCAACAGACTTATTGAGTGTTTTCAAATCTTTCTTCATACATTTCCCTCCATGAATTAAATTTATTGAAATTGATCAATAAGTAGTATGGGGAAATTATAGCGTATTACTCCGTTTTAGGCAAGTGTTTTGTGAATAATTTATGTATTTTGTGCAAATAAGCACACATTACCCACACCCATTTGTATTTTTCTGATATTTTCTCTTTTTTCTGACAATTAAGTGTTTTCTTTATTTTTTGACTATTTTAGTGTTTTTTCATATTCCGTCAAAATACTGTTCATTTCGTAGCGTTTTAACTGTCTGATCAGTTCTTCTGCATTAATATGAAGCCGCATATCTTCCAGGCTTTCTTTTATCTCAATGTCATGTTTCATAGTTGCCAGCTGTTCGCTTAAGTATACCATCTCTTTATTTGTTTTCAGTGCTTTCAGAGGGCTTCTGCCTATTCCAAGGTTTTCTTTCCAGAAAGTATTCAGTTCCTTTTCTTTCTTTGCCACGTCTTCGCAGTCCTCAATTGCTTCATAGATCGCGTCCAGGGTTTTATATTCTGCTACAAGCGGCGCTGCTGCTGAGGAAACGCCCTTACAGCCTGGAATTCCATCGCCTGGATCTCCGGTGATCGCCAGAAGCACAGGAATCTGTTCCGGATATACCCCTTCCTCAGAACAGACAATTTCCGGTGTATATTCAAATACATTAGAAGGGAGTTCCTCGTAAGCTTCTTTTCCAAACAGGCCATATGCATCCTTTAAGTTCTCCAGCTTATCCTTCGTAACAACACGCCACATGCGGGTATATTCGCTTACCAGCTGAAAATAATCGTGATCCTTGGTAAGCACATAAGTCTGCAGATCCGGGCCCTGGAATTTCTCCACAAGAGATGCCGCATAATCGTCAGCCTCATAGTCCTGGCTCATAAATACCGGACAGCCGATTGCTTTCAGAAGCTCTTCCATCTGGATAAACTGTTCTTTTAATGGCTGGGCAGTCTCCTTGCGATTGGCTTTGTAAAAATCGGCGCCAAGCTGGGTGCGGCGGAAAGTATCTCTTGTCATGTCAAAGGTAAATGCCACGTATTCCGGCTTTACTTTCTTATAGACAGCCAGAAGGGAGCGAAGCATGGTGAACATGGCATTTGTATATTTTCCATCGGAGGTGTGCAGGATTTCCGGATAGTGTCTCTCTTTTTCCTCGTCTGTCTTTGCGAAAAGGATAGATTTGGGAAGATTTCCGTAATAGGATGTGGACAGCATGGAGGAGCCGTCGATGATCAGAAATTTTGGCATGATTGTTCTCCTTCTATGATTATTTGGCAGCTTCCTAACAAAGTGTTGGTTTTTACACACTGTCAGGAAGTGTCTTTTCAATATCTGATATGATATCAGACCTGTAATTTCTCTCAATTTCTCTGTAAGTATACCATAAATTTATCTTATCTGAAAAATTCCCAAAAATTTTTTCAGATTTCGTGTTATTTCTTTCTCTGGTTTTCGTATATATAGTGAAGGGAGCAGAAAACAAAATTATTTCTGAATTCCCGCTTCTACGTAGAATGAGGAGGTACTCAATGAAAAAAATAATTTTAACCTTATCCGGCGTTCTTTTTGTGATCGTCACCGGATGCTCGCTGCTGATCTGCATGATGAACGGAATTCCGAATTTGGATCAGCCGGCTGCTGCCTTTTACCTGGCGAAAGCAATTCTGTTATCCTTTAGCCTTCCTCTGATAACCTTAGGTCTCTTCGTACACTGTTTGCAGCTTAGACGAAAGCTTGATAAGAAGAACCTGTTGTTCCGGAATGCGATGAAGGAGCTGATAAAAAATCGCCAGACCAGCTGCAGGGATTCTGGAGATTCTGATTTCCAGAGCTTTAAAAATTCACTTACCTGTCTGTTCTGTGCCTTTGCCGAAGATTCCGATCTCAGCGAAGAGGATCAGAAGGACTTGCTGGATTTTATTGACAAATTTTAAGTGAGGGACTTGCATGCTTTTAATCTGTATGAGCATAGCAGGAACAGTGCCACTGATCATCTGTCTCCTGCTATTGCTTCTCCAAAGGAAAAAATTTTCATACCGGCTTGGCCGGAACCTGGTGTTTCTGAGTCTGGTGGGGTATTTGATACCGTTTCAGGTGGTTAAATATCTGATGCCAACAGATGTTTTGATAAGAACAGACGCTCTTGCAAACATCTCTTATTACATCAATTTTGACGACAAAGGAGCAATTTCTTATCACGGAATTTCATTATGGATGTCCGACTGGATTCTTATGATTGGATTATGCTGGCTATTTTTAATCTCAGGCTTCAGTGTTTACGAAATCATAAAGTATCACCGGCTCACGCGAAAGCTGAAAAAGATTACTGAGAAAAGAACTTGTTTCTTACCTGGAATCGGGGATGTAGAATACCGTATTTCTCCCCTTATTGGTTCTCCCTATACTATAGGTTTCCTGAAGCCTTTCATTGTCGCGCCGGAGAGCCTTGAGGATTCCAGATTGTCAGAAATGATCATGCGGCATGAATATTCACACCTGCGCCGTCATGACTCAGCTGTAAAGCTGCTCTGCCTGTTAGCCATTTGCCTTCATTTTTATAACCCGTTAACATTGCTTACGCTTCTGCTTTACACCAGCTTTTCCGAAAACATTGCAGATCAAGCCGCCACCGAAGGTTTCACCACGGAGGAGAGAAAAGCCTACGCAGTCGCTCTCGTGAATCTTTCCGCAAGAAACAGACAGGTTCCTGTAGTCTGGAAAAACAACTTATTGGGGGCCAAACATACAATGAAAAGGAGAGTGGAATTTATTATGATGAAGAATAGGAAAGCCAGTAAAATTGGTACTGCTGCTGCAATATTGGCATCTGTGTTTTTGAGTGGGACTACAGTGTTTGGGTATGCGCCGATGCAGACGGTACAAATCACTGACAACACACCAATCACTGAAGAATATATGGCGTTTAAGGATTCTGAAACACAAGATGAATCCTTTAATACTACCAGTCTTCATTTTGAAACCAACAATCATGAAGTAATTCCGGTTTCTGAATCAGATTTAGAAACTCGAGCACTTATATGTACTCACAATTTTAAATCCGGTTATGTAGATAGACATTATTCTCAAAGCAATGGAGGATGTATCGTAAAAACCTACACAGCTAAAATTTGCACTAAATGTAATCATCTTGTTGTTTTAGACTACGTAAGCACAACAACTTACGCCAAATGCCCACACAAATAATCGCCTGCACTAACTTTAATGGGAGGAAGTTAGCCCAGCCGAATTATTGAATCATTCACACTTACCCAATTATGTCATTTTCCATTATTATCTTTCGTGAAGCTCAGAGGGAACGGAAGCTAAAAACGAGCCAGGGAAGCGTTTCGCTTTCCCTGGCTCTTACCCGTTTCAGAAACATATTATAACATTTCTCTTCTTTCTTTCCATCACGCCGCTTTCCCGGTACCCTTCAGCTGTCCATGCACCGTCCGTCTCACAAACACAAAGCAGACCACCTGCAGCACAATGGTAATGAACCAGGATGCCGGATAGGAAATAAACAAGGTGTACAGGCTTCTGTGCTGTGGGAATATCCAGAAGATCCACACAATTCTGGTACCAACCGTACCGATAATAGAAAGGATCATAGGCACACCGGAATGTCCCATTCCCCGGAGAGCGCCAGGAAAAAGATCCATGATTCCACATAAGAAATAAGGCACTGTGGTGATGGAAAGAATCTCCACACCACATCGGATAACCTCCGGATCCTCTGTGTAAACCTTCAGGATCTCACCGCCACACATGTAAGAGCCGCATCCCAGCACAAGGGCGATCACAAAGGACAGGATTCCGCAGTCCAGCAGCACTCTGTCCATACGTTTATATTTTCCAACACCATAATTCTGGCTGGTAAAGCTCATACAGGCCTGGGTGACCGCATTTACAGACGCATACAAAAATCCCAGAATATTATTCGCCGCCGTATAACCAGCCATGGCAGTGGAACCAAAGGAATTTACAGAAGACTGCAAAAGCGCATTGGAAATGTTAATAACCGTACTCTGCACTCCTGCCGGTATTCCCACCTGGAAAATCTGTACCAGATAAAATTTCTTCATGCACAATCTGGAAAACCGGAGCTGATAACTGCTGTCCGTCATATACAGACAGCGGAGAACCAGAATACAAGAAATCAGCTGGGAAATAATGGTCGCAATGGCAACACCTGCAACACCCAGATGAAACACGATCACCAGAATCATATTCAGCACCGCGTTGGTCACACCTGCCACAACCAGGAACATCAGCGGACGTTTGGTATCCCCTACCGCACGCAGAATAGCTGCACCATAGTTATAAAGCATAAAAAACGGCATTCCCAGGAAATAAATCCTCATATACAAAGTGGACTGGTCAATCACATCCGCAGGCGTTCCCATAACCTCCAGTGCCCATCTTGAAAAAACAAGTCCTACAGCAGCCATCGCCACACCACTGACCAAAGCCAGTGTAACAGACGTATGTACCGTTTCCGACATCTCCTTCGCCTTACCTGCCGCATAGAACCTGGCAGCCAGTACATTAGCTCCCAGTGAAACACCAATAAAAAGATTGGTAAACACATTGATCAAAGCGGTAGTAGAACCAACTGCTGCCAGGGCCTGGCTGCCGGAAAACCGTCCCACCACAATAATATCCACAGCATTGAACATCAACTGCAGAATTCCGGAAACCATCAGCGGAATGGCAAAAGAAACCAGCTTGTCCATAATGGTTCCGTTACACATATCTATTTCGTACTTATTCTTACTCAACTCTATCGCTCCCTCATCCATATGCCAGCACCACCGGAAGCCCCTTCCGGTCTGCTGCCAGAGTATATAAAAAGCTCTGGCAGGTACTGGCGCACATCATCCTTTCTGTCCCCGAAGCCATTTTTCAAGGACAGAATAAATCACATTCATGTCAATTGGCTTAGTCACATAATCACTCATTCCACACTCTGCTGCCCGGCTCTCATCCTCCTGGAACACATTTGCAGTCATGGCGATCACCGGAATAGTTTTCCAGTAGTCGCTCTCTCCTGCGCGAATATTTGCCGTGGCCTCATAACCATTCATCACCGGCATCTGAATATCCATAAAGATCAGTTCATAATAATTCTCCGGCCTGATTCCAAGAAGCTTGATCGCCTCCTGTCCATTCTCTGCCACATCCACGATCAGACCGGATTCGGACAAAAGCTCGTAAGCAATCTCCCGGTTCAGCTCATTGTCCTCCACCAGCATGATCCTGCGTCCCTTCAAAAAGCCCGGATCTTTTTCCTTCTCTTCACCAGCCTCTGCTGCCAGTAGGGCCTGGTCAGCCTCCTTCTCTTCTTCCACAAGCTTCAGATCCAGCCGCACAAGAAAAGTCGTACCTTTCCCCTGAATGCTCTTTACCTCAATACTTCCACCCATCTGCGAAATGATGGACTTGGCTATAGAAAGTCCCAGTCCTGTTCCCTGGGTAGCATTTGTCATACTGTTGTCCTCGCGGGAAAAAGGCTCAAACAGCTTCTCCTGAAATTCTTCCGACATGCCGATTCCATTATCCTGCACCACAAAAGAATAGCTTGCTTTGCCCTCTGCAAAGCTATTGCCCTGGGTTACTTTTACCTGCACACATCCATGCTCAGGCGTATACTTTACTCCATTTGAAATCAGATTGATCAGAACCTGCCTGAGTCTTACCGGATCTGCCAGCACATGATCATCCCGGATTTCTTCTATATCCATATCAAAAATCTGGTGTTTGTCAACAGCTGCCTGACGGCATACTCCATCCACAATTTTCATGGTTTTGCTCAGGTACAGTGGTTCCTCATGAAGCATCGTATCCCCACTCTCAATTTTCGACATATCCAGAACCTCATTGATCAGCTCCAGAAGGTGTCTGGAAGAATCGTCGATCTTCTGAAGACAATCCAGAATACGCGCAGGATCGTTCAGATGATTCATGGCGATCTGGGTCATACCAAGTATTCCATTCATAGGAGTGCGAATGTCATGGGACATACTGCTGAGGAAAATGCTTTTTGCCTTGTTTGCCTCTTCTGCAGACTGATATGCCTCCTTCAGACTGTTCATCAGCTGTTCATTTCTGCTGTGGCTTTCCTGAACATCTGTCGCGATCACAGTCATCATGCCAGGCATAACATTTTCCTCGTCCAGGCAGATAAACTGGAACCGCACCCAGCGGTAAGCATCTTTTGCCCGGATCCGGGCTTCACACTCATAGCTGCCCTCCTGCTCCAGAAATATGCGGGAAAGCTCTGACAGTCTGATTTTCAGCCGTACTTTTTCCCAATCACCCGGTTCACAGTTTGGCGCCAGATATTCTTTCAGGAAGTCTCCGTAATAACCGTCCGGAATCTTTTTATCCAGAAGTCTCTGGTTTCCGCGGTAGTATACCTTGTATTCGCCAGACATCATATCCACATACAAAATGATCAGAGAATTCCTTGCCAGTGCTCCAAGAAGCTGACGGCTCTCGTTTCCGCTTTTGTGAAGGAAATCGAGAATCGTATCTCCCTCTTCATCACTTTGCTTCCGGCTGCTGGCTTCCCAGTTTTCAATATCTGTGAACAGCCTGCTTTCTTCTATTTCATTTTGATCTACTGCCTTGCCATATACCGAATAACAAGTACGGATGCGTCCCGCTCCCAGCAGATATCTGAGATCTCCCTGCAGTTCTTTATCCTCTTCCAGAAGCTCCACCAGCTCCGGACAATAAACAGAACCTTTTCCCCAGGAAAACTCCTCCGCTACTTGTTCCAGCTTCTTGGCATTCTTATAGCTTCGTCCCACAAAGTCAGTGGCTGCATCCAGACAATCGCTGATATGCAGTATTTCAATAAGGAAACGCACATTTGACCTGGTATTGTCAAAATCTGCCGGATATCCTATTTTCCCATCCCAGGATTTGTGATGTCCCAGAACAGCATCCCGATATTTGCAAAGAGCCGGAATCTCCTCTACGAATTTAGCCCCCTCACAGGGATGGCTGAGAATATCATTCTTTTCCCTTTGTGTCAGCTGCCGTGACTGCTTGTTCACAATAGATGCAAGTCTGATCATTCCAATATCCAGAAGCTGTGCAGACTGGGAAACATAGTCCAGAATCGTCTCCTGATTTTCCAGCACTTCCACCACATTCTCATAACCAAATGTTCCAATCAGAAGCTCCGGCCGCTTTTTCATCACTACATTCAGAATTCGCCTGGCAATCTGCTCCACCATTGCACTGTGCATGGCAGTGCCCTCATCCCGGCTTACCATGATCTGCATAAGAACCAGGGTGTTTATTTCATCTCCGGTAATATATTTCAACACATCCCTGAGAGAACGCCATACTACATCATTCACAAAGGTATCGTTTTCTGTCCTGGACAGCCTGCGAATAGCATGCACATAATTGGATACACAAAAATCACGGAGATCTGGTGCTCCGTGATATTCATCCGCATATTTCTCCAACAATTCCAAAATCGTCGGCAAATGGTTAATCGCAACCTGAAAATAGCGGCTGTCAGAAAAAGGCACTCCCTCCTGGCTGTCCAGATCGTCATGCTCCATACTGTGTTCACAGAATTTCCGGTAATCCTCCAGAAGCTCTGTGCAGGTTATCTTACCCTGATAGAACAGACAGGACTTATAATTACAGTATATTTCATCCAGCATTTCGTAGGGCTCCGGATTCTTCTCAAGCTCACGCTGATAATATTCTTCCAGAACCCGGGATGCTCTGGAAAGAAGCTCCGGATCAATCTCCCTCACGGTAAATCTCAGGACTGAATTTCCAAGAAGATCATAATTCAGTTCTTCGATCAGTTCATCAAAATCAAACCGCTCTTCGTCTAATTCCCGAACTTTCTCATCATTATAAAATTCCATTGCCTCATCAATGTACTGCAAAAGCTCCTTGGCCGTGTCCAGATTAAAGTTCATCAACACTATCGGAAAATTATAATAAGAAAAAAGGATTCGCTTCCTTACGTCAAAATCCTCGATTTCAAAATATCTGGAAGAAAGTGCCCGCAGTCTGTCAAAATACATGGCTCCTTTCTTTCCATCTTCATCACTGAAAGAACGGTTGTAAAAATTTCCCAGAAGGTTCAGGGTCCAGATATAAGAGTCCAGATCATCACTTTTCTGAAAATATCCATCCAGAAGCTCCAGAATTTCCAGCATGGCAAGGTTATCCTCATAGCCCTCCTCATCGGCCATGCGGATCTGATGCAGAAATTCTCTTGCCAGTTCCTCGTTCAGCTCCGCCTCTCCGTCAAGGAAGGGGCGGATATACAGATTCAGAAGTGCCTCATTCTCAATGTAAAGCCGGCGCATCATTCTGGATTTGTTCTTCAGATTTTCGATCCACGCCTCCTGGTCTTCTGCCTTCAGCAGATTCTCCTGAATCTGATCTTCCGTCTTCAGATTTTCTTTGTATTTGGTGTAAAAATGAATAATATTTTCCCGCGTGATCATTCCGCCGCACCTCTTTTGGAAATACGCTCATGATTCCGGCTCTTGCACTGATACATTCTTTGATCCGCTTCCTTCACCAAATCTGCGATTTTTCCCTTTTTTTCCTCAAATGCCACAATGCCATAGGAAAAGCTGATGTTGCGGATTTCTCCGTTAATATCAAAATGGATCGGGCTCTTTTCCAGAATTTCGTTTAGCCGTTCCTGTATCTGCTCCGGCTCCAGTGCAGACAAAATAAGGAACTCATCTCCTGCATACCGGTACAGAAGATCCTGCCTGTCCATAGCACACTTCATATTCTCTGCAAAACACACCAGGTAACGGTCTCCGTTTTCATGGCCATAGCAGTCATTGATCAGCTTCAGATAATCCAGGTCAATAAATACAAGGCTGCCCTTCTTATGATTCTTCATAAAGCGCTTGCTGTTGCGGTCAAAAGCCGCACGGTTCAGACAGCCGGTAAGGGCATCCCTCTCCATGGACGTTTTCAGGCGTTCAATCCGAAGCTCCTCCCTGGTAAGGAGACGTACCATCTGGTCGTAATTCTCCTTCTCCTGCTCCAGAGACTCCAGATACATTCTCTCGAATTCCGGTATCTGTCTCCGAAGCTCTTCCCGGTCACTTCTGCATGCAGCAGTGCGCATAAGCTTGTAAACCGGGCAGAAGCTTCCGCTGAAATTCCGGGCATTTTTAATGTAGTTGCCAATACGTATAATGTCGTCCCAGCGTTCTTCCTCCGCCATTACCTGAAGGAACTCTCCGAAATAGCAGACGCAGAAGCTTAAGGTATCCCTGGCACCCTCCCCGGCTTCCATTTTCTTCATATAGCTGTTAAATTCTTCCGCAATGACCGCCTTGTCTTTTTGCTGGTAAAGGCGAAGATACAAGTCCGTAAATTCCTTCTGAAGCAGGAAAAAGGCTCTGCCATCTTCAGGAATCTCCCGTTCCGTAAGAATCGCCTGCATGTCCACTGACGCCTGCTCTGCACCTGCAACATCTCCCATTCCCAGCTTCACGTAAACCTTGCTGTCATAATAGACCAGCTCATTTAAAGTATCCGAATTCCAGAAATCCACACTGCTGTCACAGGGATCCAGTCTGGAAATATCCATCATTTTCTCCAGATAAAAATCCGCCTCAAAAAACAGTCCACAGTCTGAAAAAGCGGCTACGATAGTGTTATAAACGGATTTCAGAGGGGATCTTAAGGTAAATCCGGAATTGGCATATTTCAGGCCATATTCCACAATCTTCGGGGGAAAACCAAGGCAGAAATAAAGTCTTACCAGGGCAAGATAAAGTCTGGATTTCTCCTTGGAACGCTCCATGTGAACTCCGGCCTCCCGGCAGATTTCGATCAGAGGATAAGCATATTCCCGAAAATTATAGGCAAAAATCCCATAACTTATATAATAGATTTCTTCTGTATAAACAATAAAATCCGATATCTGCTTCAGCTCCTCCACACAGCGTGCCACATCCTCTTTTGTCCAGGTTCCTGTTTTTACTTTATTTTTTATTTCTTCAACTGTATACATACAAGTTTTATTCTCCTGCTTATTACTGTTGTTAATTCGACAAAAGACCCGGTGAGTTTAATAGATCACCCGGTCTCTTCCCTGTTCTTTGCCCATATAAAGTTTCGCATCCACATTTTTCAGCAAGGTGTCTATATTGGACTTGAAATCATTCTCCTCCACGCCAAACGTCATAGTAACCGGAATCCATTCTCCCCTCCAGTCAAACAGATCGTTGTCCAGCTTCATGCGAAGAGAGTTGAGCATAAGGCATACTTCGTCTCCGTTCATATCTGGGAAAAAGAAGATGAATTCTTCGCCTCCCCAGCGGCACAATTTGGCATGCTCACCCAATTCCCGGCTCATATGCTGTGTGATCCATACCAGTACAGCATCTCCGCAGTCATGTCCCCAATGGTCATTGATCCTCTTAAAAAAATCAATGTCACACATACCAATGGTAAACGCCATAACAGGCTCTTTCCTGCGCTTCTCCGTAATGTACTGTATCATCTGACGGCGGTTCCACAAACCTGTCAGCGGATCTGTCCCGGCCTGTTTCTTCAGCTGCTCATTATACAGCACCAGCTTCTTCTCCGCAGATTCCACATTGGAGCTGAACATACTGCACGCTACAGCCATAAGCACAAACGTCACAATGGTATTTATGATCTGTAATACAACTGTAGCCGTTTCTGTCAGGGCAAAAACAGAAATATTTACCCTGCAGTACAAAAACAGGCTGAATCGTACTGCAAACAGAACTACTGTATAGCTGACCTTATACACAAGAGAATTGTAGACAGCAAAATATACCAGTACCAGCATCTCAAACATCAGATGCTGAATACCGCAGTCCCATCCATAGAGAACAACAAACACAATTATCCATGCCAGCTGCAGACCGCTGCAGACAAGCACACTGGTGTGTACCTTCAGCCGGTATGTTGCATAAAAAGCAGCAACCGCCATTGCTGCGAAAATATATCCTGTCCAGACCTCTGTCTTCGGTCCCACAATGCAGAATACTAACGGAATGATCAGAAAATAAAGTCCCAGAATCAACAATATAATTCTGAGAAGGAACAATATACGCTGAGGCTCATTCTCATGAACTGCTTCTTTCCTCAACAATGCATAAAATTTCCTGCACAGCCCTTTAACCATTACAGGTGCCGCCTTTCCCACGAGTGTTCAATATAATAATATTGCACTATTTATCACAAAAATGCAACCTTTTTTGTAATTATTTATATTATTTGCGCTTTTTACTTTACGGTTCAATGGTAACGTTCTGCAAGGTGTTTTTTGTGAACAAAGTTCACAGGAAGTCCGGGAATCTCAGCACGAAATCATGCGAATGCATGATTTCTGCGCATCGCAAAGCGTGTTACTGGTCACGGAGTGACAGTAGCCTTTTTGCCAAATATTGCTTTTTATTCATAGTCAGGATTACAGAATCAAAAAATCTGATATATAAATCTTTTGTAACGATTCGGCAGGTGCTTTAATCCTCCACTCTTGTTCCCATGTAATAGAAGCCTTTACAGGTATCCAGACGCACATTCACATACTTGCCAAGAAGATCCGGGGTTCCTGGAAAATGAACCAGCAGATTATACTGGGTTCTTCCTGTGAAAATACCCTTTTCCTTGCTCTCCGTCTCAACAAGAACTTCCTGAACCTCGCCCTGGAATCTGGAAGAGACTTCTCTTCCTTTCTCCTGAACCAGCTTTAGAAGGCGGTCAAAACGATCCTTCACCACATCCTCTGGAACCTGATCCTCCATCTTCGCCGCAGGAGTGCCGCTTCTCTTGGAATAGATAAAGGTAAATGCAGTATCAAAATCAGATTTCTCCACTACATCCAGAGTTTCCTGAAAATCCTCCTCAGTTTCACCCGGGAAACCTACAATAATATCTGTAGTCAGGGAAATATCCGGCACCGCTGTACGGATTTTCTCCACCAGTCCCAGATACTTCTCCTTATCATAATGCCGGTTCATGATCTTCAGGATACGGCTGCTGCCAGACTGCATAGGCAGATGCAGATGATGGCACACCTTCCTGCTCTTACTCATATATTCGATCAGCTCATCAGATAGATCCTTCGGATGAGAAGTCATAAACCGGATT
>OGQQ01002385.1_pt1 | contig 12309 bp, 10 predicted proteins | sample 1553281 | NCBI WGS metagenome assembly OGQQ01 (sample SAMEA2579937, study PRJEB22360) | human gut metagenome | biome: human gut; feature: human-associated habitat; material: faeces | place: Denmark | collected 2008/2010 | reverse complement strand
CCGGCCGACGAGATGGTCATGCTGCTGTCCCTTGTGGCCGATGTACAGGTGTGCCAGATGGTGGATCCGGAGAAGACGGTTCGCTTCATGGTGCCCAAATACGTGCTGGATGCCCTTGGGTTCAAGCTGTAGAAGCGAGTTCGTAGAGAAGCCTCGGAAGAAGCCCTGGAAGAATCTCCGTAGGGGGGCGACCTTGGTCGCCCCTTTTTTGTCGTGCGAGGGTATCCCTCTCATGAGGGCTGACCAAGGTCAGCCCCTGCGGATGTTTCCCATGGAGGAGCGCGAGGGGTTCGGAACCATATTCGGAGATGAGAATAATAGGACTTGCGAATATATGAGAATAAGGATAATATATCCAAAACGCTTTATTCGCGAAGACGTATAACCTATCAGGGAGGAAGACCTCAATGCGCAAAAGTTGGAAACTCGGTGCCGTGTCGGTGGCTCTTATGGCCGCCCTGGGCCTCTTCGGCTGCTCAGGCGGCGACACTACGGAGCAGAAGGCCGACAAGCCGGCTGCCCCCCAGGCGGAAACCCAGGCTCCCGAGGAGACCAAGCCTGAGGGCGAAGCCGTGGAACTGCAGATTTTCGCCGCCAATTCCCTGACCAAGGCCATGGCCGAGGCCGAGGAAATCTACACTCAGCAGAATCCCAACGTCACCTTCGCTGATACGCAGTACGAGGCCTCTGGCACCTTGAACGAGATGCTCGGTGCCGGCCAGTACGCCGACATCCTCATTACGGCCTCGAAGGGCACCATGGACGATGCCGCGGAGAACGGCTATGTCAAGGAGGACACCCGCCAGACCATGTTCAACAACGACCTGGTCATCGTCACCAAGGAGGGCGGCGATCTGGCAGGTCAGGACATCAGCCTTGAGGACATCGCCGCCGGCAAGTACACGCTGGCCGTGGGTGACGAGAACGTGCCGGCCGGCAACTACGCCTGCCAGTCCCTGACGACGGTCGGCGGCTACATCGAGCCCGACGGGGCCACCGGCGCCGATGCCACGGGCAAGGGCGGCGAGTTCTCCGCGACCCTGCAGCCGAAGGTGACCCTCGGCGGCAAGGTGGGCGACGTGTGCAAGTATGCCGAGTCCGGCGAGGTTGACATCGCCATGGTCTACACCTCGGACGTGTACCGCATGGGCGGTGTCGCCATCTGCTCGGTGGTTCCCAACGACACCCACAAGGCCATTACCTATCCGGGCGCGGTATGCACCGACAGCAAGAGCGCCGAGGCGGCACAGGCCTTCCTCGAGTGGTGCATGACCGACGAGGACGCCAACCAGATTTGGGAGAAGTGGGGCTTTGAGCTCGCCCAGAACTAAGGCATTCGCGGTAGAATAACTACGAGCTGCAAAGCGCGTCTTAGTACGCAAGGGCATCTCGTCGGGCGGGCGGGGCGCAAAGCCTCGCCCGTCTGGTGTGCAAGAGGTCAATGAGGGTGGTGGCTATGGAAACAGCGAAAGCGGCCGGCGTGAGGCGATCTGCGACGGGGCTCGCGGCTTCGGTGCTCAGGGCGGTTGCAGCTGCGATTCTTGCAGGCGGGATGCTGGGGGCCTGCATGGTCGTGGCACCCTCTTCGGCTTGGGCTGCCGATGCGGAGCAGGCTGTCCAAGATGCCGAGATAGACATCTCCGCTGACGGCGATGCGGCCCGCATGGAAGGCTGCGACTTCGCTGTGGAGGGCTTCGAATGTTCGCGCACGGGATCCGCGCGCGACATTGACGGCCTCAGCTACGGCTACACCTACCGGCTTTCAGGCACCGACCGCGTGGCTGTCGTCAACACGGCCGACTACGCCGTGCTCTTCATTCCCCGGACGGTGGCCGACGAGTTCGGCATCGAGGACGAGGGCAGCTCTCAGGTGCAGGAAATAAAGACCTACTTGGCGGCCCTGGATGAGAACTTCTCCACGGGGGTGAACCCGCTGGCGAGCCAAGAGGAATGGAAGGTGCTCATTGCCGATGCGGAAGGCACTGAGGGAGCATCGCTCGCCGTGGGCGACGTGGTATTCACCTTCGGACGCGAGATCTCGGAGGGCCGCTTCTACGTGACCATCGAGGGTCCCGACGACGCTTTCGACGTGAAGAGCGAGGTGCGACCGTCCCAGATGGACAGCGGGCGCCTCGTGCCGGCGGAGGGCGCCGTCATCGCCCAGAAGGGCGGCCCGCTTGAGCAGTTGGGGGAGTTTCTCGCCACCATGGACTACTCGCCTCTGTGGGTGACGCTCAAGACTTGCGGCGTGGCCATTGTGTTCGTGTTCTTCCTGGGGCTGGCCGCCGCATATTTCACGCTGCGCATCTCGAAGCGCGCCCAGGATATCTTCGATACCATCTTCACCATTCCCATGGTGCTGCCGCCGACGGTCTGCGGCTTCCTTCTGCTGTCGGCGCTCGGGCGCAACACGGCCTTCGGGCGCTTCTTCCAGGAGATCGGATTCCCGCTCGTGTTCAGCTGGCAGGCCACGGTCATCGCTGCGGTGGTGGTGGCCTTCCCGCTCATGTATCGCAGCGCCCGGGGCGCCTTCGAGAGTTTGGATCCGAACATGCTCGACGCGGCCCGCACCTTGGGCTGGTCCAACGGGCGCATCTTCCTGCGCCTCATGCTGCCCTTGGCCTGGTCGTCCATCGCCTCGGGCACGGTGCTCGCCTTCGCCCGGGCCTTGGGCGAGTTCGGGTGCACGCTGTTTCTGGCGGGCAACCAACTGGGCAGCACCCGCACCATCCCCATTGCCATTTACTTCGAGTGGATGAACGGCAACACCGAGGCCACCTGGTTCTGGACGATCGTGCTTTTGGTGTTCAGCTTCCTCGTCATTTTGTTCATCAACCTATGGAGCCGGCATACCACGCGCTATCGCCAGAAGAGCAGCCACGAGGGCCGCTCGCCTAAGCCGCGGAGAAACGGCACGCGGGGCGGCGGCCGGAGGAGGAGCGCGAAGGGCCTTCGGGAGGATGGCGCCGGAAGTGCCGACGTTCTGGGAGAGGGGGTGGCCTAGATGAGCCTGGACGTGCGCATCAAGAAGAGCTTCGGCGACTACACCCTGGACGTGGCTTTTGCGGGCGGCGATGAGACTTTGGGCTTTCTGGGGGCCTCCGGGTGCGGCAAGAGCCTCACGCTGCGCTGCATCGCGGGCATCGAGACGCCGGATGCGGGCCGAATCGTTGTGAACGGCAAGGTGTTCTTCGATTCCGAACAGAAGATCAACCTGACGCCGCAGCAACGTAAAACGGCCCTTCTGTTCCAGAACTACATGCTGTTTCCCAACCTGACGGTGGCGGACAACATCGGCGCGGGCATCGGGCGCGAGGTGCCGAAGGCGGAACGGGAGCGCATCGTCTCCGAGGAGCTGGAGCGTTTCGGCCTGCGCGGTTTCGGGCAGCGCTATCCGGCCCAGCTCTCCGGTGGCCAGCAGCAACGCGTGGCCCTGGCCCGTATGCTGGCGGCGCGGCCGGGCATCCTCATGCTGGACGAGCCCTTCAGCGCCCTGGACTCTCACTTGAAAGGGGTTCTCGAGCAGAACCTCGTGAGCCTGTTCGAAGCTTTTGAGGGAACGATCTTATATGTGAGCCACGATATCGACGAGTCGCTGCGGTTCTGCGACCGCATCGCGGTGGTGGATGCCGGGCGCATCGTGGAGATGGATCGGGGGCGGGAGCTGGTGAACCGTCCGCAGTCGGTGGCGGGGCTGAAGCTGTCGGGCTGCAAGAACGCTCCGGCGGCGGAGTACGCCGGGCCGCACGCGGTGCACGTCCCCCCGTGGGGCATTGACGTGCATACGGCCCAGGAAGTGCCGCGAGATGTGAAGTGCCTGGGCCTTCGCGCCTTCTATGTGGAGAGGGCGGAGGGCCCCGGCGAGAACTGCTACCGCGTTCGCGTCGATCGGGTGAGCGATGCCCGCTTCGAGCGCATGGCGCTTCTGGGCTTTCTCGATCGCGACGATGCGGATGGCGCCGCTGTCGCCTTCGAGACGAACGAGATGAGCTACCTGCACCAGCATATGTTCTGGCGCGTGAGCATGCGCGAAGGCGTTGCGTTGCCGGAGGTGGGGGAGAGGCTGTGGGTGCGCATCCCTCCGGACAAGGTGTATCTGGTGAGTCGATAATTCCACTCATCAAAAAGTGCGAGCAAAAGCGCAGGTAAAACGGGTCACTCACCCAGCCTGCGTGAGATTTTTGCGCCCATTTTCTCAATTTCAGGCAGTCTGCGGGTAGTCGTTTTCAATCCCAATCGCCTATAGTTCCGACCCGTGGAACCGCTTCGAAAACCTCCGAGACATAGTTGGTGCGAGGAGGCGAAGCGGCAAGGAGGAGAACCAAATAGGTAAGAGGGGAGGGTCGCATCCGCTGCGATGCGAAGCATGCATGGCTGATTTTGAAACCCGCGAAATGCCGCGAGACGATTCCCAGGAGCGCGAGGAGGCAGCCGCCGAGGCGGCGATGGATGTTGCCGCGCTCGCTGCTGACGATTTGCCCGACGCCGCCGAACTCACCTTCGAGGAGAAGCTCGCGGAGCTGAACCGCACGGTGATGCGTCATCCCTTGAATCGCGAGATCCTGTACAAGACCCTCGCCTTCTGCGCCGAGGAGCGCCCGCTTCGCGAGGCGGAGGACTTCATCGCGGCGCTCCCCCAGTTCGAGCGCGCCACCCAGAACCAGTTCTATATGCTGATGTCCCTTGTTCGCTCCTACGGCCTCGACATGATCGAGCGCGACGAGGACGGCAACCGCGTTTTGCCCGAGCAGAAGGAGGGGCTCTCCGAAGACGAGGTCGACGATCTCGTGGCCGAGATCTCGTTCAAGAGCACGGATGTGGGCGACTGGTTCGTCGATTACAACAAGCCGTCCGCGCGCCTCGTGGATCTGCTTCATCTTGTGCCCGAGCGCACCGATACCTACATCGAACTTTTGGAATTCGTCGAGGCGGCCCCGCGCCCCTACGGGCAGATCGAGGAGCTGCTCTTGGGCAGGCCCGCTCTTCAGACGGTGATCGACGGTCGCGTCGAGACCATGCAGCCGTCGGTATTTGTGGACAAGCTCGAGCGCGCTGGCGCTCTGGTTTGGAAAGAAGGTTGGACGTTGACCGAGGAGGGAAGGGAGTTTCTGGAAGATCTGAAGGTGAACGGACAAGCGTAATCACGTGTAAGCAAGAGGAGAGGAAGACAATATGTCAAAAACGAATTTGACACGTCGCAGCTTCGTCAAAGTGTCCGCTCTCGCGGGCGCGGCCGCTGCGGTGGGTGCCTCCATGGCCGGCTGCATGCAGGAAGCTGCGCCGGAAGAGGAGCTCGCCGGCACCGGCGAGGCGGGCGTCTCGAGTACCGAGGGCCTGACGAAGATGCGCACGAGCTGCCATGGCTGCATTCAGATGTGCCCGGCCATCGCCTACCTGAAGGACGGCGTGGTCGTGCGGCTCGAGGGCGATCCGGAGGCCCCGGTGTCCCGCGGCAGCCTCTGCATCAAGGGCCTCAACCAGCTGCACACCATGTACAGCCCGCGCCGCATCTTGCACCCCCTGCGCCGGGCCGGCGAGCGCGGCGAGAACAAGTGGGAGGTCATCTCCTGGGACGAGGCCATCACCGAGGCGGCCACCCATATCAAGGACGCTATCGACCAGTACGGCAACTACGCGTTCTTCGCCAGCGTGGGCGGCGGCGGCTCCTACTCGTTCATGGAGGCCATGACGCTTCCCATGGCCTTCGGTAGCCCGACCGTCTTCGAGCCCGGCTGCGCCCAGTGCTACCTGCCCCGTTGGGCCCTCTCGAAGCTCTTCTACGGCGGCGACGACCAGTCCATCGCCGACAACGCCGTCCAGGAGATCTTCAAGGTGAACGACAACAAGACCGAGGTCGTGGTCATCTGGGGCGCCCAGCCCTCCGTGTCCGAGACCGCTGAGTCCGGCCGCGGCATGGCGGAGCTCCGCGCCGCCGGCGTGAAGACCGTGGTCGTCGACCCGAACTTCTCGCCCGACGCCGTGAAGGCGGACGTGTGGCTGCCCGTACGTCCCGGCACCGACACGAAGCTTCTGCTCTCGTGGTTCCGCTACATCTTCGAGAACAAGCTCTACGACGAGGAGTTCACGAAGTACTGGACGAACCTGCCGTTCCTCATCGACCCGGACACGAAGCTGCCCGTGCGCGCCCAAGAGCTGTTCCCCGACTTCAAGCAGACGACGCCCGAGAACACCCCGGCCTACGTGTGCTTCGATCTGAAGACGAACGCCGTAGCGCCCTTCGAGTACTCCGCTCCCGCCGATTCGGCCGTGGATCCCGAGATCTTCTGGGCCGGCGAGTTCAACGGCAAGCAGTACAAGACCGCCGGTCAGATCTACAAGGAGGAGGCCGATCCCTGGACGCTCGAGAAGACGGCCGAGGAGTGCTGGCTGCAAGCGGATAAGATCGAAGAGGCCATCAAGCTCTATGTTGAGAACAACGGCGGCATCGCCAACGGCGTGGCCTCCGACATGACTGAGTCCGCCTCCCAGGTGCCGCTCGGCTGCATGGGCCTCGACTCCATCATGGGCCGCATCAACAAGCCCGGCGTCACCATGACCCAGAAGGGCGGCGGCTACTTCGCCACCATGACCGACACCGGTGAGACCAAGCTGGTGCGCCCGGTCACCTACAACAACGGCTTCGGCGGCATGTTCTCCGACATGTACGGCGTCGGCGCGGTCATCGGCATGTCCGATGCCGAGAACGAGGCGCGCATCAAGCAGCTCGGCGAGGCCATGCCCGACTCCCAGCGCATCCTGAACAAGCTTCTGCAGGATCGTCTGGGCATGAAGGATCACAAGGGCCTCTACGCCTGGTGCCACTCCCACATCCCCACGGTGCGCAACGCCATCGCCACCGGCGAGCCCTTCAAGCCGCGCGTGTGGTTCGACATGTCCGGCAACAAGCTGGCCATGCTCGGCAACGCGAAGTCCTGGTACGACGTGTTCCCCGAGGTGGACTACATCATCGGCCAGTACCCGATGCTCACCTCCTTCCACATCGAGGCGTGCGATCTGGTCTTCCCGCTGCGCGAGTGGCTGGAAGAGCCCATGGTGAACATGACCCAGCTGGACACCCAGTGGCTGCAGAACGAGTGCGTGCACATCGGCGAGACCGTGTCGCACTCCATCCCGGCGGCCCAGGTGGTGGCCAAGTGCCGCGAGATGTGGGGCGGCCACATCCCGAACGGCCTGGAATTGGGCGATGGCACGGCTTATCTGGGCAGCGCCACCGAGGCCGAGGTCAAGCAGGGCGTTGCCGACACGCTCGGCGCTCCCGACTGGGAGACCCTGCAGGCGAACACCGACGAGTACGTGCCGTTCGTGACGCCGGACTACTGGAATTACAACCAGCACGAGCAGATCGCCGACGACGGCCTGCCCTCCGGCTTTGCCACCGAGTCCCGCAAGGTGGAGACCTACTGCCAGATGCTCATCCGCATGGCTCGCAACGGGTACCCGTACTGCTATCCGGAGCCCCAGGAGGCCTGCGAGGACTACAGCCCCATCTGCGTGCCCATCGAGCCGGTCGAGTCCCCCTACGAGGGCATGCCGGGCTACGATCCCGAGTACCCGTTCGTGCTCACGAGCGGACGTGTGCCCTACTTCCACCACGGCACCATGCGCCATGCTCCCTTCAGCCGCGAGCTGTTCCCCTGCGCCGAGATCCGCATCAACCCGGCCAGCGCCAAGGAGCTCGGCATCGAGCACATGGACTGGGTCAAGGTCACCAGCCGCCGCGGCGAGGTGCATGCCCGCGCCTACCTGACCGAGGGCGTCCACCCCAAGACCGTGTGGATGGAGCGCTTCTGGAACCCCGAGTGCTTCGACGCCTCCCAGGCCAACCCCACCGGCGGCTGGCGCGAGTGCAACGTCAACGTGCTCACCAAGAACGACGCCCCCTTCAACGAGGTCTACGGCTCCTACACCCACCGCGGCTTCACGGTGAAGATCGAGAAGTCCGAGCGTCCTGCCAACATTTGGGTGGAGGCTGAGGAGTTCGAGCCCTTCATGCCCACTCAGGAAATGCTCGCTGAAGCCCAGACGAAGGATGTGTTCTAATGAAAAATACGCTTGTCATCGACCTGGACCGCTGCTCGGGCTGCGACTCCTGCGTGGCCGCCTGCAAGATGGAGAACCAGATGAACCTGGGCGTGGTGCGCAACCACGTGTCCGCCATCGGCCCCACCGGCACCTTCCCGGACATCGAGATGTACTGGCTGCCCATGCAGTGCCAGCAGTGCGAGAATCCCGGCTGCATCGAAGTGTGCCCCACCGGCGCCTCCTACCGCGACGAGGAGACCGGCATCGTGCTCGTGAACGCCGAGGATTGCATCGGCTGCGAGAGCTGTCTGACGGGCTGCCCCTACGGCGTGCGCCAGCTGAACCCGAAGACCAACACCATCGAGAAGTGCACGCTGTGCTTCCAGCGCAAAAACGACGAGAACTGGGTGCCGGCCTGCGTGCACAACTGCTGCTGCGGCGCTCGCACCTTCGGAGACTTGGACGATCCGAACTCCGAGGCCGCGAAGGTCGTGGCTGCCGCCGGCGAGAACGCGCACTACCTGTTCGATCCGGCCGACCTGCATCCCACGACGGTCTACATCCTCTCGGAGAAGACCGCCAAGTGGCAGGAGGAGCCCGTCGAGGTCACCCGCTACGAGAAGAAGTAGCCATTTTGCGTGAGGGGTGCGCTTGCACCAGCCCGTAGGTGCGCCCCTCGGTTTTCGGTTGCCCCGACCGTCGCTCCCTCCCTTTTGGCGGTCGGGCGCTCTTGCGGGTTCGCAGTTTGAACCCGCAGGACGGGGGCTGCTGCTTTGGTGCGCCGGTGCGCCGCTTTTTCGAGGTCGCAGTTCCTGTCCTGCGGAGCGCTCTGGCGCTACGCGGTTTGTGCCCAACGAGGACGGGCGAGTCTGAGAGGAGAGGGGATACATGGTAGATGAGATGAGCGTCGCTGCGGCCGATGAGGCTGTGGTGACGGAGGACATGATCGCGGCCCTCAAGGGTCGCGCGGCGTTCTACGACCTTTTGGCGGCCATCTACTTCCGGCCGTTGACGGCTGAGCAAATCGATAACATCGCCGAGATGGATTGGTCGGAATATGCCGATGTGAACGAGCTGTTCGCCGACGGGGTGAACGATATCACGCGCTATTTGCGCAAGCGGAACTCCGGCACGCGCCAGGCGCTGGCCGTGGACTTCACTTCCGCCTTCGCCGGAACCTCCTCGTGGAAGGGCCGCTACGCGGTGCCCTACGAGAGCGTGCACACGAGCGAAGAGGGGCTCATGTTCCAGGACGCTTACCACGAGGTTTTCCAGCTGTACAAGGCCAACCACGTGGCCAAGGCCGAGGGCTACGACTTCCCCCACGATCACCTGTCGTTCATGTGCGAGTTCCTCGTGGTGCTCTCAGATCGCATCATTGCCGCCCTTGAGGCCGGCGACGACGCGGAGGCCCTGCGTCAGGTTCGCACGTCCCGCGCGTTCCTCGCCGACCATATCCTCTCGTGGTTCGACACGTTCCAGGATCTGGCGCTTCTGCTTTTGGAGACGCGCTTCTATCGGGGCGTCTTGAAGATTTCCAAGGGTTTCTTCCTCGAGGACGCCGAGCTTTTGGATGCTATCGCCGTCGAGCTCGAGCAGCGCCTCGAGGTGCGAGAGGAGAGGTAACATGGACTTCGCGATCATCCTTGCAGTCACCATCGTCGGCTGCTTCGCCCTGCGCAACCCCTTGAAGGCGCTTCCGGTCGCGTTCTACGCCGCCGCCATCGCCATCGACGTCGTCTACGTGTACGGCGTGTTCTTCGGGCTGCCGCGCGCCATTTGGAGCCCGCTGTTCGTCCTCATCCAGAAGTGCGAGCTGTCGCTGGCCCTGTTCGTGGTCGTCATGTTCATCGGATGCCTGAACCGGGACGGCCGCGCCTATCACTGGCTGAAGCCCGTGCGCAGCGAGCTGTCCATCGTGGCGTGGTTCCTCTCGCTCGGGCACATGGCCGTGTACCTGGAGAGCTACCTGCCGCGCCTTCTCGGCGGCGGCGAGATCGGGGGCAACGTCATGGGCGCCTTCGTTTTGGCGGTCGTGCTGCTCGTGCTGCTCGTCGTGCTCGGCGTGACGTCCTTCGCCTTCGTGAAGCGGCAGATGTCCACGGCCTCGTGGAAGAAGGTGCAGAAGCTGGCCTACCCGTTCTTCGGGCTGGTGTACGTGCACCTGCTGCTGATGCTTTTGCCCTCGGCCCTGCACGGCGGCCTCGCCGCCCAGGCCTCGGTGGCCGTGTACTCGGTGGTGTTCGTCGGCTATGCCCTCTGCCGCGTGGGCCGGGCGTTGGTCGACCGGAGCGCCGAGGATGCCGTGTCCGCGTCCAACGACCCGACTCCCGCCATCTCCGACGAACCGGAAATGGTATCGTAGGCCAATCGGATCACATCGAGGAGCGCTCGGCTGTCGCCGGGCGCTCCTTGCGCTAGGGAGGGCAGTGATGGCCGAGACGAAAAACTTCATGGCGAAGCTCGTGCGCGCGTGGCCGGCATTGCCGTACATGGCCTTGGGGGCCCTGCTAGCTTCGGTCTATATAGCGAGCTCGGGAACGGCGTGGCTGTCTGATAGCGAGATCAACGGCGGAAACCTTTCGGTGCTGACGGTGACCATGAGCCTGTCGGCCGGCGGCCTCATGCTGTTGTCCACGTTCGCAGTGCCCCGGGTGCGCTCGTGGCTCGAGCGCCCGACGGCGTGCCTTTGGGCGGGGGCGGTCTCCTCGCTCGGCGCCCTCATCGTCATACTTATCGGGCCCTATTATTTGACGCCGATGCTGCCTTATCCCGTTATCCGATCGCTTTTCTTCATCGGCGGCATACTATTCGGCGTGGGGCTCGGGGCGATCGCCCTGCGTTGCGGGCAGCTCTACGGCGCGCTGCCGCCGCGCCAGGTCATCCTGTACGTGGCCTACTCCCAGTTCGTCGTGGGAGCCTCCTTCTTCATTGTGCTGGGATCGCCCGCCTGGGCGCCGGTTCCCGGCGGTCCCAGCTTGGCGGGCATGGCTTCGTTCGTGCTGCTGCCTTTGGCGGCCGGCATCTTGGCATCGTTCTCCCGCCATATCGAGCAGCCGACGCCCACTCTTGTGCGCGACCATTCGCGCCGGTCGCTGCCGAAGTCGTTCTGGAAGCTTCTGGCCGTGGTCTTCGCGTTCTCCTGCATCGTGTCCTCGGTGTACGCATCCACGGTGGCGGTCTCCTCCATCGAGACGACGCTGTCCGGGTCGCGTCTCGTCATGCTCGCGCGCATGCTTCTGGCGTTGGTTTTGGCGGTGGTGGCCGTGGGCATCGAGGGGGATCGACTCAACTTCGGGAAGCTGTACTCGGTGGTGATGGTGGCCTCCGTGGCGCTTGTCGCCTGCCTGCCCTTGGTAACGGTGCTGCATACCGTGCTCGCCCAGGTGGTGTCGCTGTCCAGCGTCGTGTTCGAGCTGTTCCTGTGGTGCATTCTCGCCTTCATCGTCTTCCAGCGGCGCACCTCCGCGGTCATCGTGTTCGGCTACGGCGCCTACCAGCTTGGCAACGGCATCGGCTGGCTCTTCGGGGCGCAGCTTTTAGGGACGCTGTTCGGTGCCGTCGGCGAGGCCTTCGCCTATATGATCATGGCGCTCATCGTGCTCGCTTGCGCCTTTCTCATCTTCTCCGAGCGCGAGTTCGACTGATTGTTCGCGCCGGGGGAGGAGGGCGCCCCCTCGCTTGACGAGCTGCTGATGAGGGATCTTGCCGCCGAGAGCGAGGGGCCGGCCCGCGAGGACGAGCCGGTGCGCAAGGGACGCTTCGGTCTGGCGATCGAGGCTTTGGCCGCAGACTACCAGCTCTCTCCCCGGGAGACCGACGTGCTGCGCTGTCTGGCCATGGGCTACAACTCGTCCACCACGGCGAGCAAGCTCAGCATCTCCTGGAACACGGTGCGCACCCATACGCGCAACGTCTACGGCAAGCTGGGCGTTCATTCCCAGCAGGAGCTGATTGCCATGGTGGATGACGTCACGGCGGCCGAGGGGTAGGATATCTCGCGGCGCTCCTCGATGCGGATTGCGGTTTATTTCGAGTTCGATATAATAAGCAGTCAAAACACGTTGCGAGGGGTGACTTTGAAAGACTCACACGGTCGTACTATCGATTATCTGCGCATATCGCTGACGGATCGCTGCAATTTCCGCTGCGTCTACTGCATGCCCGAGGAGGGCGTGTGCGCGATGTCCCATGACGAGATCCTGCGCATCGAGGAGATCGAGCGGCTGGTGGCCGTGGCCGCCGGGCTCGGCATCCGCTCGGTTC
>OGQQ01002381.1_pt1 | contig 12330 bp, 10 predicted proteins | sample 1553281 | NCBI WGS metagenome assembly OGQQ01 (sample SAMEA2579937, study PRJEB22360) | human gut metagenome | biome: human gut; feature: human-associated habitat; material: faeces | place: Denmark | collected 2008/2010 | reverse complement strand
GCCGCGGCGCATATCGTCGTTATCCATGCAGGGCAGATCATCGTGGATGAGCGAATAGCAGTGCAGCATCTCGACTGCGGCTGCAAACTGCTCAGCTGCCTCGGCATTGCCGTGGAGCATATCACACACGGCCAGCACCAGCACAGCGCGAATACGCTTGCCGCCGCCCAGCAGGCTGTAGCGTGCTGCGCGGCAGACGTCAGATCCCTCAGGAAGATAGCGCTCGCACGCCTGACTCAATGCCTTTTCTGCACGGGCCAGATATTCGTCATACTGTTTTTTATACTCTGCGCTCTCCATAATGGTTCCTCCCTGCAAGCTGGTTGCTTTTATTCTTCTGTTTCGGGGTCTGCCTTTTCGCTGCGGGCGGCGTCGATCTCCTCCATTTGGAGAGACGCTTTTTCCAGCGCAGCATGGCAGTATCCCATCAGCGAAGCCGCTTCTGCATAGAGCTTGACCGACTCGGAAAGGGTCGTCTCTTCGCTCTGCATCTGGCTCAGGATCGTTTCCAGACGGGCCATGCCGTCTTCAAAGCTTTTGGGTGCTCTCATTCAGTTCCTCCACGGACGTGACCGTACATTCTGCTGTGTGCGCTGCACCGCGCAGGGTGAGCTTATCACCGGCTGCAAGAGCGTCTGTACTGCACAGCCTGCCTTTGCTGTCGTATACCATCGCATAGCCGCGCCCCAGTACCCGGTAGGGGCTGAGCGAGTCGGCCAGCGCAGCGGCGGGGCGCAGCCGCGCCTGCCGCTGCTGAATGCAGCTCTGTGCTGCGGCCTTAAGTTTTTCTTGCTTCACGGCAAGCTCTGCCTGCCCACCGGTCAATTTCCGACGGGTCATGTCATAGGAAAGCTGCCGCTCAGCCATCATCAGACGACCAGACGCTGCATCCAGACGGTTCTGCATCGCATTCTGGCAGCTCTGTTCCAGCTGGGACAGCACCCGCAGAAGCTCTGCACGGTCCGGCACGGCTAATTCTGCCGCAGCCGACGGGGTCGGCGCGCGACGGTCCGCCACAAAGTCCAAAATGGTAAAGTCTATCTCATGCCCGATGGCACTGATGAGCGGCACTTTGCAGCGGTAGGCCGCCCGGGCGATGACCTCTGCGTTGAAGACCCAGAGGTCTTCCCTGCTGCCGCCGCCCCGGGCTACGATGATTTCGTCTGCCCGGCCGCTTTTGTCCAGCTTTCCAATGGCATCTGCAATCTGCTGCGCCGCTTCAAAGCCCTGCACATTGACCGGGCAGAGCAGAAGTTTTGCCGCAGGCCAGCGCCGACCAATGACATTGCGAATGTCCTGCAATGCCGCGCCGGTCTTGCTGGTGACGACGCCGATGCATTTGGGATACGCGGGCAGCGGCTTTTTGTGCTCTGCCGCAAAAAGTCCCTCCTGCTCGAGTTTGGCTTTCAGCTGCTCAAAAGCAAGCTGCGCCGCACCGATGCCGTCCGGGAACATTTCGTTGACATAGATCTGGAATGCGCCGTCCCGCTCATAGAGAGTAGCACGACATCGCACGACTACCTTCATGCCCTCTTCCGGGCGGAAGCCCAGCCGCCGCGCATCCGAGCGGAACATCACCGCTTTGACACTGGCGCTGGCGTCCCGGAGAGAGAAATAACAGTGGCCGCTGCGGGCGTTCTGTTCGCCCTGCGTGCCGCCCACACCACCCCCGGCAGCACCTTGGAGGCGGAGCTGATCTACGGCGACGCCAACACCGTGCAGAAGTTTTCTCTGGACAAGGATGCGACGTATGACGTGGACACCGGTATCTACACCGTCCACATCGAGGTCAAGGACGGCGCGGCCCGCTTTGTAGACTCGCCCTGCCCCGACCACATCTGCGAAAGCTACGGCTGGCTCTCGGCAGAGGATCAGTCGGCCACCTGTCTGCCCGCCCGCGCGGTGCTGACCATCGTCCCGCTGTCCTGAGGGACCAGTCGAAAGGAGTTTTTCGATGTTCGATGAAAAAGATACTTCCCGGCATGTGCACCGGGGTGCCCGGAACGACCCGGACAAAACGGTGGTGGTAGACAGCTCGGCGTTCTTTGCGCCCGAAACGGCCCAGCCGACGCCGCCTCCGCCCGCCAAGAAGCCCCCGAAAAAGAGCAGCGCCCCGGCCCCGCAGCCGCCCCGCCGCTCTTCCGGAAATGACTACAAGCCCCCGAAGCGAGGTTCCGTTTTGCTGATCGTACAAGCCATCCTCAGCGTGGCGGCGTTCATCCAACTCTGCCGCACCCAGATGCTGCCCACCCTCTACCTCGTCATCATTGCGGCGCTGCTGGTGCTGTTCTGGCTGCTGGTCAAGCGCTGTCAGGAATACAAGGCCCCCGGCACCGTTTCCCGCGTGTTCTCGGTCTTTCTGTGCGCCATGCTGGCCGTCGGCTGCGTCTGGGCGCAGCAGGGCCTTGCCGCGTTGGATAACGTCACCTCCGGCCTGATCTCCGGCGCAGAGGCCAACAAGATCACCAAGGAGCCTTTTGTGCTCTACCTCAGCGGCGTGGACAACCGCGGTGAGCTGACCGAAAAAGCCCGCAGTGACGTGAACATCCTCGCTGTGGTCAACCCCACCACCAAGCGGGTCGCCCTCATCAACACTCCCCGCGATTACTACGTGGATCTGGCGGGCACTGACAGCAAGGATAAGCTGACCCACGCCGGCCTGTACGGTGTGGAGACCAGCATGGCCACGCTGGGCAACCTGTACGGCATCCAAGTGGACCACTACATCCGCATCGACTTTTCGGGCTTCATCAGCATCATCGATGCCGTAGGCGGCGTGGACGTCTACTCCGATCAGGCCTTTACCTCAGTGGGCAGCCCCGGCTACTATGACCCCACCACCTTCGCCGAGGGCTGGAACCATCTGGACGGCAAGAGCGCGCTGGCCTTTGCGCGGGAGCGCCACGCTTTCGCTTCCGGCGACATCCAGCGCGGCATCAACCAGATGAAGGTCATCGACGCCATGGCGAACAAGCTCAAGTCCCCCACCGTTCTGATGAGTTTTTCCAAGCTCATGGACGCCGTTTCCGACTGCTTCGTGACCAGCCTTTCGCAGGAGCAGATCTCCGCGCTGGTCCGGATGCAGCTGGGCGACCTCGCCAACTGGGACATCGAGAGCTGCTCCGTGACCGGTTCCAGCGGCAAGAGCAGCCAGTGCTACTCCGCCAAGGGCCAGAGCCTCTACGTCATGAAGCCCGATGAAAGCTCCGTCAGCAAGGCCAAGGAGCTGATTGCCTCTGTTCTGGGCGGCGAGGGCACCGTCAGCGACACCCAGCAGGCCCCGGAGAAGACCGACGTCCACACCCCGACCGCCGACCCCAACGCCGCCGTTTCCGTGCCGGAGACCCCGGCTGACAGCGTGATCGTGGAGGAGCCGGCGGAGAGCATCCCGGAGGAGGAAGTGCCCGCCGACGAGCCCCCCGCGGAAACGACCCCGGAACCCCCGGCTGACGGTGAGCAATCCGCTTCCACCGAAGCCCCGGCGGAGGAGGCCCCCGCCGAGAGCGATTCCGGCGACGGTTCCACCGAGGCACCGTCCATCTCCCTGCCTACGCAGGAGCAGGTGGAACAGGCGGCTTCCTCTCTCCATCAGGCCGCTTCCACCGTGCTGGATGCCCTGTTTGGTTCCAGCTCCGGGCAGTAAATAGCCGCAACAAAAAATTCCCGAACCGTTTGGTTCGGGAATTTTTTTCGCCTTAGATTCGTTTATTCCGCGTCGCCCAGCTCGAAGGTCTTGACGGAAGCGGTGCCGTTGCGGCCGGCCTTGTCGGCACGCAGATACTGGCGGGTGGTCTCGCCGTTGGAGGTCACGTCTGCCACATACACGGTGTTCTCCTCAGCCTCGATGGGGAACTCCTCGACCATGCCCTTCATGGGCTCAGCGCTCAGGTCCTCGTAAGCGCCATTCAGCTTCCACAGCTTCATGGTATCGCCGTTGGAGAGGGTGAACTCGCCGTAGCAGTCGGCGTCGTAGGTCTTGCCGTTCACTTCCATCTGCTCGGTGCTGACCACGCTGGCCGCAGCGGCTTCGCTGGAAGCGCTCTCGGAAGCGGCCACAGAAGAGGCAGCCTCGGAGGATGCAGCAGCGGAAGAAGCAGTGGTAGAGGAGGCGCTGCCGGAGCAGCCCGCCATGGACAGGGCCAGCACAGCAGCAGCCAGTGCAACGCCCATCGCACGATTCAGTTTCATTGTATGAACTCCTTTGTTTGTTCCAATCCTACATTTGCCCGCCCTCAAAGAGCTGATCTGCTCTTTCCTCACGGACAGGCAAGACTCAGTCTACCACAATAGAGGCCACACTTCAAGCATTTTCGTGGATTTTGTTGCCATTCTGTGACTTTTACTTCAGGATTTCCGGCAGAATGCTCTGGCCGTCGAGGGTGGAGGCATCCACGCCGAGGTAATCGCAGATGGTGTGGGCGATGGTGCCGAAGCAGAGCTTGGTGCCGAGGTCCACGCCGGGCTTGACGCCCTTGCCGCAGATCAGGTAAGGCACATACTCACGGGTGTGGTCGGTGGTCTTGGTATAGGAGGGGTCGCAGCCGTGGTCGGCAGTGATCATCAGCAGATCGCCCTCCCGCATACCGGGGACGAAGTCGGCGAGGAAGCGGTCGAACTCGGTGGCGGCGGCGGCATAGCCCGCCACGTCGCGGCGGTGGCCGTAGAGCATGTCGAAATCCACGAGGTTCACAAAGGCGAGGCCCTCAAAATCGCGGGTCTGCAGCGCCTTGGTGAAGGCGATGCCGTTGGTGTTGCCGGTGGTTTTGATCTTTTCCGTCACGCCCTCGCCGTCGAAGATGTCGAAGATCTTGCCCACGGCGATGACATCCCTGCCCGCATCTTTCAGCAGGTCCAGCATGGTGGCGCGGGGCGGCTTCAGGCTCAGGTCGTGGCGGTTGGTGGTGCGGTAGAAGGTATCCGCCGTGCGGCCGAGGAAGGGCCGGGCGATGACGCGGCCCACGCCGTACTCGCCTTTCAGCATCTCGCGGGCGATCTCGCAGTAGCGGTACAGCTCCTGCACCGGTACAAGCTCCTCGTTGGCGGCCACCTGAAAAACGCTGTCGGCACTGGTATAGACGATGAGGGCGTTTTCCCGCATGGCCTGCTCGCCGTAGTCCTTCAGCACCTGCGTACCGGAATAGGGCTTGTTGCACAGCACCTTGTGGCCGGTCTTTTGCTCATATTCCCGGATCAGTTCCTCCGGGAAGCCCTCGGGGAAGGTGGGCAGCGGCTCCGGGCTGACCACACCGGCGATCTCCCAGTGGCCGATGGTGGTATCCTTGCCCATGCTCTGCTCCTGCAGGCGGGCAAAGGCAGCCGCCGGGGCATCCGTTTTCTCCCCTGCGGTCACGCCGTCAATGTTGAACAAGCCCAGCTTGCGCAGATTGGGGCAATTGAAATTGGGGTGGTTCGCAATGGCACCCAGGGTGTTGGTGCCTGCATCGCCAAAGGCAGCGGCATCCGGCTCTGCGCCGATGCCAAAGCTGTCCAGCACGATCAGAAAAACGCGTTTTTCCATAATGGTCACTCCATTTCTCCGGGGCGCGTCCCGGAACAGTACTACTTTATTATTCTTATTATAAGCAAAAAGCTCCTCGGATGCAAGAGGAAGCAGCCTTGTGCGGTCTTATCAGTTTTTGCGTTTTGCAGCAGTTTTCCCCTGTCAGACAGCACGCAGAAAGCTGCGGCGCATCGTTAAAAGTTTTGCAATCTTTCCTTTGGGCATCAACAGATGCAAAAACTTGTATTCAAGCAAAAATTCCTCTTGCTCTCTTGCGCCGGAATGATTATAATAATAGGTGGTAGAGTTTTGGGTTTTCCCGCTCTGCCATATAAACCGACCCGCTGTACCGGGAGCTTTTACTCCCATTGGTCATACACAGCAGCCTGCAGGGATGCTGTGCCGGATATAGGTAAGAGAGAGTTGACGGAGGTATATTGCATGAGAAAGACGAAAATTATTTGCACCCTTGGTCCTTCCACCGATAAGGAAGGCGTGCTGCGCGATCTGATTGCCAATGGCATGAATGTAGCCCGCTTCAATTTTTCCCACGGTTCCCACGAGGAGCATCTGGGACGCCTTGAAAAGCTGAAGGCTCTGCGCGAGGAGCTGGGCAAGCCCGTGGCCGCACTGCTGGACACCAAGGGTCCCGAGATCCGCCTGAAGGACTTCAAGAACGGCGTTGAGAATCTGGTTGCAGGCCAGACCTTTACCCTGACCACCCGCGATGTGGAGGGCACCAACGAGATCTGCTCCATCACCTACAAAGATCTGCCCATGGACGTGGAGCCGAACGGCACCATCATGCTGGACGACGGCCTGATCAAGCTGCAGATCCAGACCGTGAACGACACCGACATCGTCTGCACCGTGCTGAACAACGGCAAGATCAAGAACAAGAAGGGCGTCAACGTGCCCGGCGTGCACCTGTCTATGCCGTATATGAGCCAGCGCGATAAGGACGATATCATCTTCGGCATCCAGCAGGGTTACGATTTCATCGCCGCCTCCTTTGTGCGCACCGCACAGGACGTGTACGATATCCGCAACCTGCTGAACCAGTACGATTCCAACATCCGCATCATTGCAAAGATCGAGAACCGCGAGGGCGTGAACAACATCGACAGCATTCTGGCTGCTGCCGACGCCGTGATGGTGGCCCGTGGCGATCTGGGCGTGGAGATTGACTTCACCGAGCTGCCCGGCATTCAGAAAACCATCATCGACCGCTCCTTCTCCTTCGGCAAGCCCATCGTCACCGCTACCCAGATGCTGGACAGCATGATCGTGAACCCCCGCCCCACCCGCGCCGAGATCTCGGACGTGGCAAACGCCATCTACGACGGCACCTCTGCCATTATGCTGTCCGGTGAGACCGCTGCCGGTGCCTACCCCGTGGAGGCACTCAAGACCATGTCCGCCATTGCCGAGCGCACCGAGCAGGAGGGCTTCCATCTGCGCGGCCGCATGATGGATTCCAACCCCGGCAAGATCAGCGTCTCTGACGCTACCGCCCATGCCGCCTGCCTGACCGCACGGGATGTGAACGCCGCTGCCATCGTTACCGTGTCTGAGTCCGGCACTACCGCCCGCCTGCTGAGCAAGTACCGCCCGCAGCAGCCCATCATTGCCTGCGTCATGCGCGAGCAGGTGCAGCGTCAGCTGTCCCTGAGCTGGGGCATCACCCCGCTGATGATGTCTCTGGCACACAGCACCGATGAGCTGATCGAGATGTCCACCGCTCTGGCCAAGGAGAACGGCTACCTGCACAACGGCGAGCTGGCTGTTGTGACCGCAGGCGTGCCCGTGGGCGTTTCCGGCACCACCAACATGATCAAGATCCACATGGTGGGCAACTGCCTGGCCACCGGTGTGGGCGTGGGCCGCGGCAAGACCGATCTGGTCTCCGCCAGCGGCAAGGCCTGCGTCTGCCGCACTCTGGAGGAGGTCAAGGCAAAGTTCCGCCCCGGCATGGTGCTGGTCGTTCCCTCCACCACCAACGAGATGCTGGGCTATGTCCGCGATGCCGCCGCTCTGGTGGTCGAGGAGCCCGGCCTGAACAGCCACGCTGCCATCGTGGGCAACTCCCTGCCCAAACCCACCATCGTGGGTGCTGCAGGTGCCTGCAGCCACATCCGCGACGGCCTGGATATCGCTGTGGATTGTGCCCACGGCAGTGTCCAGCGCCTGCAGGCCTGATCCTGAAGGAGAACATCATGGAACGCATTGCAAGCTTCTGTGTCGATCACACCAAACTGGACCGGGGCATGTATCTGAGCCGCCAAGATGGTGATGTGCTGACCTGGGACATCCGGATGAAGAAGCCCAATCAGGGCGATTACCTGTCCACAGGTGCCGCCCACACGCTGGAGCACCTGTTTGCCACCTACGCCCGCAACAGCGCGGTGAAGGACGGCGTGATCTACGTTGGCCCCATGGGCTGCCGCACCGGCTTCTACCTGCTGACGCGGGGCCTGACCCCCGCCGAGGCGCTGGCGCTGACCGTGGAATCCTTCCGCTTCATGGCCGCCTTTGAGGGTGCCGTCCCCGGTGCCAGCGAGGTGGAGTGCGGCAACTACCGTGATATGGACCTCCCCGCCGCTAAGGCCGAGGCCGCCGCCATGCTGCCTGTGCTGGAAGGTTTGACTGCGGACGGGCTGCACTACTAACCCATCAAACGACAAAAATGGAGTGGTTCCTGCCGGAATCACTCCATTTTTTGTTTCTCGGATCTTGTTCTTCAGATCAACCCCAGCTCCGCGAATTCCTTGGCGACACCGTCCTCGGAGACGGCGGGGCAGATGCGGTCACAGCGTTTTTTCAGGTTATCTGAGCCGTTGGCCATGCAGACGCTGATGCCCACAACGTCGGTCATCTGCAGGTCGTTGTCGCTGTCGCCGAAGCCGATGGTGTCGGCCAGCGAACAGCCGAGGAAGCCGCAGATGGCCTTGATGCCGGTGCCCTTATCGAACTTGCGGTTGATGAGCTCGCCGTTCACGATGCCGCCGCCCTCGTCGCCGAGGCGGGATTCGCAGAAGACGAACTGGCTTTCGTACTGCCGCTTGACCTCGGTAAGGCACTCCTCGTTCGGCGCAATGAAGACGATCTTATACACCGGTTCGCCGTGGTACTTCTCGATGGGGCAGATGGTCATGCCGAACTCCATCATTTTGCGCCAGCGCTCGGCCTCACTGTTGACCTTGCCCGGCGTTTTGGGGAAGAGGTTGGCGAACCGCTCGATCATCTTGATGCCGCCGTAGGTCTCGTCCCGCACTTCCAGCGTACATTCGGCCCCGGCGCGTTCCAGCGCGGCTCGCAAGCCGCTGACCTGTTCCGGCTCCATGGGGATATCCACCAAGATCTTCCCATCGCAGCCCACATAGCCGCCCGCTGAGCAGACAAAGCCATCGAAACCGTAATGGAAGAGCGGCTGAGTCATCCGCAGGTTCCGCCCGGTGCAGAGGAAGACCTTGTGGCCGTTGGCGCGGGCGCGATGGATGGCGTCCACCGCGCTTTCCGGGACGATCATTTCGCCCGGCGGCAGCAATGTGCCGTCAATATCCAGAAAAATCAGTTTTTGCTTCATTGTTTTTCCTCAGCCTTTCATCCCAAACCAGCGCAGCAGCAGCCCCACGGCCAGCAGCACCGCCAGCAAGCCCAGCACCGCGTAATTGGTGCGGGGCTTTTTTGTGCGCTTGCCGCTCCCCTTGCGGCGGCTGTTGACGTCCTTGCGGCCCGCGCCGCCGGTGTTCCGCCGTCCATTCGAAGCGCTGCGGCTCCGGCTCCTGCTGCCGGAACCAGAAGCTTTGCGCTGCCCCTCGCTGCGGGGTCTCGCGCTGCGCGGGGCAGCCTTCTGCTCTTCCGGCGCCGCGCTTGCAAGGGGCTTTTTCGCGCCGCAGCGGTCCAGAAAGTCTTCGGCCATCCGGTAATACTGCTCCAGCTCCGTGGTGCGCAGAGCTGTGCCCGCGTAGCCCTCTTCCAACGCCTCCACGGCCTCGTTGAAGAGGATGGCCGCCTGTGTCCCGGCGGTGCGGTCCGAGGCGTGAGCGGCCTCGTTGCGGGCCGTGCGCACGGCGTTGCACGCGCGGCGGGCCGCGCCGGGGTGCTCGGTGTTGCCCAGCAGGTCCAGCGGGCGGGCGGCGTCCTTTTCCGGGTCCAGCAGCACCCGCATACAGAGGGTAGTGTCCAGCTGGGACCAGCTTGTTTTGCCCGAAAGGTCAGGCATCCGCTCGTAATATTCCGGGCTCTCCTGCTGGCGCTGGGCGATATGCTCCAGCAGCGCATTCAGGCTGTGGGCACCGGGCTTTTTCTCCCAGTGCCAGCGCAGCAGCTTGCGGCTGATCTCATCGCAGGTCGTTTTGATCTCAAAGGCCGCTTGCAAGGTTTCGTCTGGCATAATCTTTTTCCTCTAGCTTTTCCTTCGTACAACCTCTCAGTCGTGCCTTCGGCCCGCCAGCTCCCCTAGTAGGGGAGCCTCTGGCGTATCCAGCAAGCTTCATCCGACTGCCAAGGCCTCCCCTATTAGGGGAGGTGGCATTGCGAAGCAATGACGGAGAGGTTGAAAAACGGAGGAAGCTTTGGGCCTCCTCCGTTTATCTTACATCATAAACTGATAGTACACAAAGCCCCACAGCGCGATGGCGGCGCAGACGATGGCCGTCAGCGGCGGGACCCAGCGGATGAGCGTTTCGGCCACGCTGTCGCGGGTGTCGTTCGGTTCATCCTCCTCGTAGTCCTCCGGTTCGGCGGGGCGCACCGGCTCCTTCCGGGTGGAGGGGATGACGCGTGTGCCCTCGTCGTCGGCTGCGCGATCCAACACCGGCTCAAAGGAGGCGGGCTTTTCCAGCTTCGGGGAAGGCATCACACGGGTAGCTTCCGCTTCCGGCTCGGCCTTGAAGCTGCTGACCACGCGGGTCGGCTCGTCCTGCACGGGGGCAGCGGGCCGCACGGCCGCGGCGGGCGGCACCGGGTCTGCCCCGATGACACGGGTGCGCTCGTCCGCTTCGCTCTGGGCCGGGCACACCGGTTCAGCCGCCGGGGCGGGTTCCTTCTTTTCCGGCTGCAGCAGGGTGTTCAGCGCATTCTGCAGCAGGATGCGGTCGCAGCCGCACTCGCTGCAGTAAACGGTGTCCTCCTCCTTCGGGTGGAAGGAGCCACAGGCGCAGTACCAGCCGTTCTCGAAGACCTGCGGCATATACTTCATGCCCTGCCGGTTCATCCGGGCTTCCAGCGCCTTCTGCAGTTCGGGACTCAGGCGGCGCGGGGCGGGCAGCCGGACCCGCTTGATGGCGTCCAGATGCACGACCTTTTTGCCGCTGTATACGTTTTTCAAGGACACATCCACGCTGGTGATGGCCTTCTGGGTCACGAACACCGCATCGTCCATGCCGAAGCTTTCGCCGGGCTTGACCTCGATATCGCGGTACTCGAACTGATCCTCACAGAGGATGATGCCATCCACGCCCTTGCACTTGAAGTGGATCTCCAGTGCGGTCAGGGTCACACGGGAAATGTTCTTGAAGGTCAGGCAGACCGCGTGGTCGCCGCTGACCTCGCCCTTGAGCAGCTCCACGCAGACGAACTGCACCGGGCTGCCGGGAGTGTAGTAATTCGCCCGCGTCCGGGCGACCGGATCAAAATTTTCCTCCACAACACTCGCTCCCTTCGTGGTTATTCATTGCCTTCTGGGTTCTCCGGAGCGTCTTGCTCCGGCTGAAACACTTCGCCCAGCGTCGCATCCTCGGCCTTTTCCGCAGCTTCCGCCTGTTCTGCGGGTTCTGCCGTTTCCACCGGGGCTGCGGGCTCGGCCTTGGGCTGCTCGTCGCCGTCACGCGGGGGCAGGGTGCCGCCCGCCATCACGGTATTGAACTCCTGCTCGTTGAGCTTTTCGCGCTCCATCAGAGCCTTGGCCAGCGCATGCAGCTGGTCGATGTGCTCCGTCAGGGTGCGGCGGCAGGTCTCGTACGCCTCGTCGATGATATCCCGCATCTCGCTGTCGATCTCGGCAGCGGTGGTCTCGCTGTAGCCCTTGCCCTGACCGAAATCGCGGCCAAGGAAGGTCTCCTCCTGCGAGGTGCCGTAGACTACGGGGCCCAGCCGCTCGGAGAAGCCGTACTTGGTGATCATCTGGCGGGCAATGTTGGTTGCCTGCTGCAGGTCGTTGGAAGCACCGGTGGAGATATCATCCAGCACCAGCTGCTCCGCCACACGGCCGCCCAACAGGCAGACAATGTTCTCGTTCATGGCGGTCTTGGTCACATAGCTGGGGTCTTTTTCCGGCAGATACATGGTAAAGCCGCCTGCCGAACCACGCGGGATAATGCTGATCTGGTGCACGGGATCATGCGTTTTGCAGAAATAGCCGGTAATGGCATGGCCGGCCTCGTGGTAAGAGGTCAGGCGCTTTTCGGCATCGGTCACAACGCGGCTCTTCTTTTCGGGGCCAGCCACAACCTTGATGGAAGCTTCCTCGATTTCGGGTTCGGTGATGGCCTTTTTGCCCTTGCGCGCAGCCAGCAGGGCGGCTTCGTTGACAAGGTTTTCCAGGTCGGCACCGGAGAAACCCGCTGTGGACTTGGCGATGGTTTTCAGGCTGACATCGGGGCCAAGGGGCTTGTTCTTGGTGTGAACGCGCAGAATCTCCTCGCGGCCCTTCACATCCGGCAGACCAACATAAACCTGACGGTCAAAACGGCCGGGACGCAGCAATGCCGGATCCAGGATGTCAGGACGGTTGGTCGCAGCGATCAGGATGACCGACTCGCTTTCCTCAAAGCCGTCCATCTCGACCAGCAGCTGGTTGAGCGTCTGCTCGCGCTCGTCGTGACCGC
>OGQQ01002378.1_pt1 | contig 12343 bp, 11 predicted proteins | sample 1553281 | NCBI WGS metagenome assembly OGQQ01 (sample SAMEA2579937, study PRJEB22360) | human gut metagenome | biome: human gut; feature: human-associated habitat; material: faeces | place: Denmark | collected 2008/2010 | reverse complement strand
ACTTTTTGCAAAAGTGTACGTCCCCTTTCGCATTTCCCCCTGTCCCCCTTGAAAATATTTTTGTGGTTTTTGGAGAAAATAGACGAAAAATAGCGAAAATACTTGTGAAAACAGCCTGGAAAATTAGGGGAATTTACCATATGGAATCAGAATGTCGTCGTTATTCACAGAAGAGACGGGGGGAATTAAGTGAAAAAATATTAAAATTGCATAAAAAATACGGAAAATAAAATGACAAAACCTCTTTGTTAAGAAATATTTTGGAGTTCTTGACTTTTCTTTCGATTAGCAGTAATGTTTAGAAAAACTTATTGAAGGAAGGGGATAGTACGGAAGAATTAACGAATGAGCTGTTGGAACAACTGACTTGCCAGACAGTCTTTGAAATTCCCATTTTTGGCGGGATTGCCGTGGATGAAGCGGTCGTTGTGACATGGATCATTATGGCGGTCCTGACGGTCCTTTCTATCGTTTTTGTGAGAAATCTGAAGGTGGAGAATCCGGGGAAGGTGCAGCTGGCACTGGAATCGGTAATCACATGGGGAAGCGATTTCTTTGAAGGGATTATCGGGAAGTCGAACAGACGCTATGTTCCGTGGCTGATGACGGTAGCCCTGTATCTTGCAGTGGCGAACCTGATCGGGCTTGCGGGCTTTAAGCCGCCGACCAAGGACTTGAATGTTACGGCGGCGCTGGCGATCATGATCCTGATCGAATATTCCGGAATACACAAAAATGGACTGAAGCACTGGTGTGTGCATTTTGCCAAGCCGGTGCCGGTGGTCGCGCCGATTATGTTGATGGAGATAGTTATCCGTCCGTTGTCGCTGTGCATGCGTCTTTTTGGAAATATGCTGGGCGGATTTGTGGTCATGGAACTGGTAAAAGCGGTGGTGCCTTTCCTGGTGCCGATCCCGTTAAGCTTTTATTTTGACATTTTCGACGGCTTATTACAGGCATATGTATTTGTGTTCCTGACAGCATTATTTATGAATGAAGAAATGGAATAATCAAAAGAGAGAAAGAAAAGGAGATTAAACAATTATGACAGGTACAATTATTGCAATCGGAGCAGCAGTAGCAGTTTTGACAGGTATTGGAGCAGGTGTCGGTATCGGTATTGCCACAGCGAAAGCAGCAGATGCTATCGCAAGACAGCCGGAGGCAGAAGGAAAGATCAGCAAGACCCTGATTCTTGGATGTGCATTGGCAGAGGCAACAGCGATCTATGGATTTATTATTGCCATTTTGATCATCTTCTTCCTGCAGTAGGAGGATCCGAAAAAGCAGTTCGAAGGAGAAAGGCAGGTAAAAATAAGTGCTGAGAATAGATTTTAATCTGGTTCTTACCATGATCAATCTGGTCATCCTGTTTTTGATTCTGCGTAAATTTTTATTCCGCCCGATCATGAATATCATGGAAAAGCGGGAGGCGATGATCTCTGACGGCCTGAAGAATGCGGAAGACAGCCAGAACCAGGCGCTGGAGCTCAAGAGCCAGTACGAGGAGAAATTAAAGGGAGCAGGGGAGGAATCCTCTCAGATGATCGAACGCGCCCGGCAGGAAGCCAAGGCAGAGTATGACCGTATCCTGCAGGATGCGGGGGCAGAGGCCGACAGGCTGATGAAGAGTGCCAGAGAGACCGTGGATATAGAACGGGAACAGGCATTAAGAGATATGAAATCACAGGTCGCATCTCTTGCAATGGAAGCTGCAAGAAAGGTCCTGATGGATGAAGGTCCCGGCGCGGGCGGCCGGACAGCTTATGATCAATTTCTGAAAGAAGCAGGTGATCCGCATGACAGAACAGAAGAATAGGGCCGGCTACTGTTCGCTGGCGGCACTGCGTTATGCAGAGGTCCTGTATCAGTTGAAAGTGCCGGAGGAGGCTATCGGTGAGACAAAGAGGCTTTGGGAAGTTTCAGAGGAGCTTCCTGAGGTGCTTTCTAATCCGGCGGTTTCGAAGGAGCAGAAGCATGGGATCATTGACCGGATCTTTCCGAAGGAAATGAGAAGTTTTCTGAAGGTGCTGGTGGACCACGAAAAGGCCGGGATCCTGGAAGAAATCTTCCAGGGCTATGAAGAAAAAAAGCAGGCAGCAGAAGGTATCGTGACGGCAGTTTTACGCTATACGACATTGCCTTTAGAGGAGCAGAAGGAAAAAATGGAAGCATGGATCAAAAAGACGATGCATGCAGGAAAAGTCAGCTGGGTGCTGGAGGAAGATGCTTCTCTATTAGGCGGTTTTATTTTGTCTATAGGAGACAAGGAATATGACTATAGCGTGCAGGGACGTCTGAACCGGCTGGAAGAAAAATTAACCTGGAGGTGAGAGGATTGCGAGCAATCAGTTCGGATGAGATTATCTCTATAATAAAAGAAGAAATAAGTAACTATGACGAAGTCAGCCGGAATCAGGAGGTAGGAACAGTTGTCTCTGTCGGAGACGGTATCGCCACAATCTATGGTCTGGACCATGCAATGTATGGAGAGATCATTACCCTGGAAAACGGACTGAAGGGTATGGTTCAGGATATTAAGCAAAATGAGATCAGCTGCATCCTGTTCGGAGATGACAGCGGAATCACACAGGGAACGAAGGCTTCCCGTACAAAGAGGCGCGCGGGAATTCCGGTAGGAGAAGGATATATCGGAAGGATCGTGGATGCGCTGGGCTCTCCGATCGACGGACGGGGAGAAATTAAGGCGGAGGATTACAGCCCGGTAGAGCAGGAGGCTCCCGGCATCGTAGAGCGTAAATCTGTCAGTGTACCGCTGGAGACTGGTATTTTGTCTATTGATTCCATGTTCCCGATCGGACGGGGACAGCGTGAGCTGATTATTGGAGACAGGCAGACGGGAAAGACATCGATTGCGCTGGATACGATTCTGAATCAGAAGGGAAAAGATGTGATCTGTATCTATGTGGCAATCGGACAGAAGGCATCTACGGTGGCACAGCTGGTAAATACACTTCGTAAAAATGACGCACTGGATTACACGACGGTATTTTGCTCAACGGCCAGTGAGTGTGCGCCGCTGCAGTATATTGTTCCTTATTCGGCGACAGCCCTGGCAGAGTATTTTATGTATCAGGGGAAGGATGTCCTGATCATTTATGACGATCTGTCCAAACATGCGGTGGCGTATCGCGCGATTTCGCTGCTGCTGGGACGTTCTCCGGGACGTGAGGCTTATCCGGGAGATGTATTCTATCTGCATTCCAGACTTCTGGAGCGCAGCAGCCGTCTGAATGAAGAAGCGGGAGGCGGTTCGATCACGGCACTGCCGATTATTGAGACCCAGGCAGGAGACGTGTCAGCTTATATTCCGACCAACGTTATTTCTATTACTGACGGACAGATCTTCCTGGAAAGCAGCCTGTTCAATGCAGGTATGCGTCCGGCGGTCAACGTAGGACTTTCCGTATCCCGTGTGGGTGGGGCAGCGCAGACAAAAGCCATGAAAAAGGCCAGCGGAAGTATCCGTATCGATCTTGCACAGGCAAGAGAAATGGAATCGTTTACACAGTTTAGTTCTGACCTGGATGATGCGACCAGGGAACAGTTGAAATACGGAAGCGTGCTGACAGAACTTCTGAAGCAGCCGCTGGGACATCCCCTGTCTATGCATGAGCAGGTGATCACGCTGTGTGCGGCAACGCATAAGCTGATGATGGATGTGGAAACGTCCAAAGTCAAAGAGTTCCAGAAAGAGATGCTGGCATTTTTTGACCGGGAATATCCGCAGACCGGAGAAGCTCTGGAGAAAAAGAAAGTTCTGGATGACGAGCTGACAGAGCAGATCATTGATGCAGTGAAGAAATTTAAGGAAAGCAGATAAGCAGGTGTAACTATGGCAAATGCAAGAGAGCTGAAAGAAAGGATGGCCAGTATCCAGGAGACCAGAAAGATTACGAATGCCATGTATCTGATCTCCTCTTCGAAAATGAAGCAGGCCAGAAAAAAACTTGCGGATACGGAGCCCTTCTTTTTTGCAATGCAGGCAGAGATTTCCAGAATACTCCGGCATGTTCCGGATATGCACAGCCATTTCTTTGACATCAGGGAGAAAATCCCGGCGGAAGAGCGAAAGATCGGGTATATTGTTATTACTGCGGACAAGGGTCTGGCGGGCGCCTATAATCACAATGTGATCAAAAAGGCGGAGGAGATGCTGAAAGAACCCGGGAGCCACAAGATGTATGTGCTGGGCGAGCTGGGAAGGCAGTATTTTTCCAAGAAGAAGGATTTGGAGCTGGATACTTCATTTCGGTATACCGTGCAGAATCCGACGTTGTACCGGGCGCGTGTGATCGCGGAAGAAATGGTGTCTCTGTTTGAAGAGGGCGAGCTGGATGACGTTTATATCATTTATACAAAAATGGAAAACGCTATGCAGGCAAATACAGAGGTGATAAAGCTCCTGCCCCTGCACAGAGTGAGCTTTGCCCCCAAAAATATGCCGTCCCTGGCGGGAGTCTATCAGGAGGGAATGACTCTGTACCCATCAGCCCATAGTGTTATGGACAATATCGTACCGAACTATGCGGTAGGGATTATTTACGGGTGCCTGGTAGAATCTTACTGCAGCGAGCACAATGCCAGGATGCAGGCAATGCAGAATGCGACAGACAGTGCATCGGATATGCTGGATGAACTGACAATAACATATAACCGTGTGCGCCAGGCTGATATTACTCAGGAATTGACCGAGGTCATCGGCGGGGCGAATGCACAGAAAAGGAAGTGAGCAGGAACGTTATGACAAAGGGAAAAATCATACAGGTTATGGGACCTGTCGTGGACGTAGAGTTTCAGAGCAAAGAAGAGCTTCCGTTTATTAAGGATGCGCTGGAGGTAGACAACGGCGGAAAGCGCTGTGTAATGGAGGTTGCACAGCATGTTGGAAATAATGTGGCCCGTTGTATCATGCTGGCGTCCAGTGACGGGCTTTATAAGGGAATGGAAGTAACCGCAACAGGCGCCGGAATCAAGGTGCCGGTAGGAGAACAGACTTTGGGCCGTCTCTTTAACGTACTGGGAGAGACGATTGATGACAAAGAAAAAATCCCGGAGGACAGTGAACACTGGGTAATTCACCGGAAAGCGCCAAGCTTCGAGGAGCAGAGCCCGGCGGTAGAAGTACTGGAGACGGGGATCAAGGTTATTGATCTTCTGACTCCCTACGCTAAGGGAGGAAAGATTGGTCTGTTCGGAGGTGCGGGTGTTGGAAAAACCGTATTGATCCAGGAGCTGATCCATAATATTGCGACAGAGCATGGCGGATATTCTATCTTTACAGGTGTAGGAGAGCGTTCCCGTGAGGGAAATGACCTCTGGACCGAGATGAGTGAGTCTGGAGTCTTAAATAAAACGGCCCTGGTATTCGGACAGATGAACGAGCCGCCTGGAGCACGTATGCGTGTGGCGGAGACCGGACTTACGATGGCAGAGTATTTCCGTGATGAAGAGCATCAGAATGTGCTGCTCTTTATCGATAATATTTTCCGTTTCGTACAGGCTGGCTCAGAGGTGTCAGCGCTGCTTGGACGTATGCCTTCCGCAGTAGGATATCAGCCTACGCTGGCGAATGAAATGGGTGCGCTGCAGGAGCGTATCGCATCTACCCGGAAGGGTTCGGTTACTTCAGTGCAGGCAGTTTACGTGCCGGCCGATGACCTGACGGACCCGGCGCCGGCCACTACCTTCTCTCACCTGGATGCTACTACGGTTCTTTCCAGAAAGATCGTGGAGCAGGGTATTTATCCGGCGGTGGATCCGCTGGAGTCCACATCCAGGATCCTGGAGGCAGACGTGGTAGGAGAGGAACATTACCGGGTGGCAAGAAAGGTTCAGGAGATTCTGCAGAAATATAAAGAGCTGCAGGATATCATTGCGATCCTTGGTATGGAAGAGCTGTCAGATGAAGATAAAATGACGGTTAACCGTGCCAGAAAGGTGCAAAGATTCCTTTCCCAGCCGTTCTCAGTGGCAGAGGTATTTACAGGCACACCCGGAAAATATGTGCCGCTTGAGGAGACGATCCGTGGATTTGCGGCTATCATTGATGGTGAGATGGATGAGTATCCGGAGAGCGCATTCTTTAATGTGGGAACCATTGAAGATGTGAAGGAGAAGGCAAAAGCAAATGCTTAAGGCGCAGGTATAAGGAGTGCGGTAAGCTATGGAAACATTTTCGTTAAAGATCATATCCAGTGATAAAATATTTTATGAGGGCCCATGTCAGTATCTGACGGTTCCGGCTCCGGATGGGCAGAAGGGTGTTCTGCCCCATCATGAGAATATGGTGATTGCGGTGGATCCGGGAGAACTTCATTTTAAAACGCCTGACGGTGAGTGGGTGACGGCCGCGGTATCCATGGGATTTGCGGAGATCATGAACAACCGTGTGTCGGTGCTGGTAAATACAGCGGAAAGACCGGAGGATATTGATGTGAAGCGGGCGGAAGAGGCCAAAGAAAGAGCGGAAGAACGCCTTCGTCAGAAGCAGAGCATCCAGGAGTATCATCTGTCCCAGGCATCACTTGCCCGGGCGATGGCAAGGCTAAAGGCGTCCAGGAATAAACATGGGGATATATAGGGAGGACAAGCGTCATATTTGGGCATGCTGCAGAAATGTGGCATGCCTTTTTTGCGCTTGCGACAAGCCAAAGTCTGGGCTTGCCGAAGCCTTGGCGATTGCTTACAATTCCGGAATGTACCTTTTGTCTCTTCTGAGAAAAAGAAGTTGCCTGCCGTTTTTGTATGTGCTATAGTTAGCGTATCAATATCGGCGCTGTTCTGGCGTCGGAGCTTCTTCTCTACATAAAGCAAGAGAAGAATTCATTTAGCCGAAAGGCGTTCATTTTTTCGGAAGCTTCTGATCTGAAGCACGATACCCGTAAATGAAAAAGCGATTGAAAAAAGAATAAAGGAGGAGACGGAATGGCGAATATTCTGCAAAAGTATTTTCCAATGATACGTACAAGGGAGGAGGTGTGGCAGGAGATTTCCGAAAAAGAAAAACTTCTGGAGATTTACCAGCAGTGGAACAGAGAGCAGCAGGAGGAATTTTTGGAATTTTGCACCGGGAACAAGGGAATTAAGATTCTATATGACGCATTTTTCAAGGAAATTTTAAACCCGGAAAATGCTCCGGAAAGACTGGAAGAGTTTCTGTCCTTGATACTGGAGCAGAAAGTGAAGATTTTAAAGGTGTTGCCTAATGATACAGTGCGGATTGCAGATGAAAGCTCTCTGGTTATCATGGATATTGTGATAGAGATGGAAGATCACAGTATTGCAAATGTGGAGGTGCAGAAGATCGGGTATCTCTTCGCCGGGCAGAGAAGTGCCTGTTATTCGGCAGATCTGCTTTTGAGACAGTACAAACGAGTAAAAGGAGAGAAAGGAAAGACATTCAGTTACAGAGATATTAAGAAAGTCTATACAATAGTTTTATATGAAAAAAGCCCCAGAGAATTTAAAGATTTTCCTAAAGATTATATCCATCATTTTTCGCAGAAATCGGATACTGGCGTAGAGATGGAGCTCCTTCAGGAATACGTTTACATTCCGCTTGACGTATTTCGGGATATTGTGCACAATAAAGGTATCAGAAACAAGTTGGAAGCATGGCTCGAATTTCTTAGTACAGACAGCCCGGAGGAGATCGCAGAATTGGTGGAAGCCTACCCGGAGTTTAGGAAGCTGTATGCAGAGGTTTACGGCCTGTGCCTGAATGTGGAGAGGGTGATGGAAATGTTTTCAAAGGAACTGCAGGAGCTGGACCGCAATACAGTGCAGTATATGATCGATGAGATGCAGGAAGAAATTGATGAGCAGAGACGGAAACTGGATGAGAAGGAAGCGTTGATCCTGAGTCTTCAAGAGGAAATAAAGCAGTTGAAGCAGGAGCATGAAAAATAGCATTTAAATAGGACTGCTCTTGGGAGGAGTGCAGTCCTGAGGAAAAAGTTATGAAAAAGATTTTGTGTTCAATTTCTTGAACAATTATAGTATAGATAAAGTTTGTGATGATTCTGTGTTTAAAATAAGAAAAAATTGTAAACAAACTTTGAAAACTTAAGAACTTTTTCTGTGCATGTATGAAGATCACACATGGAAAAGCTCTTGGATAAGCCCAAGGAGAGCCTCCTCAAATAAGTGATCCTTTTTCCACACGATAGAGATTTCATGGCGGATATCCCAGCCGGGAAGAGGGATCCGGCGGATCGCACCACTTTTTAAGTCCTCCTTGACCGCAGTCTCATAGAGAAAAGTGATACCACAGCTGTTTTGCACCATATCTATAATGGTGTTCATATTACCGATGGTGGTAATGTGCCGAAAATTTTCAATACCAAGGTCATATTCGGCCAGGGCATCCTCCAGGATCCGGCGGGTGCCGGAGCCGGATTCCCGGACAAGAAGACGTTCCGAAGTCAGATCCAGAAGACTTCGGGGCGTCTTTTTGAATACATGCCGTTCCCCGCAGATGGGAATGAAGCGTTCGTTGACATAGGGGACATGACGGTATAAATGGCGGGGATAGTTCCCCTCCAGGATGGCAAAATCAATTTCGCCGGCATCCAGCTTTTGCAGGAGAAGCTCTGTATTTGCTACGGTCACGGAAAGATCCGAGTCCGGGTGGGCCGCCAGGAAATGGGACAGTGGCTCGGCGATCATGAACTCTCCCACGGTCAGAGTCGCACCAAAGTGGACGCGATATTTCAGATCTGTGATCGACATAAGTTGTTCTTTTAAGTACATTTCGTTGTTGTAGAGCGAAGTCAGGGAATCCCGGAGCAGGATTCCTGCTTCCGTAAGAAAGATCCGTTTTCCTTGGAAGCGGAAAGCCTGGAACTGGTAATAGTCCTCGATATACTGAATGTGCTGCGACACCGCAGGCTGGGAAATGTGAAGCTTCTGCGCCGCACGGGTAAAATTTAATTCATCACAAACAGTAAGAAATGTCAAAACACGATGATCAAGCATGGCTACCTCCTTCAATGGGGACGGGGGATTTCTGGAAATCCCCCGTCCCCATTGAAGGAATAATAACATATTTTTATCGAAAAATAAAGATTTATAATTTTACATTATGATAATCGTATGTTATGATTTGTTTCGTGAAAAATGTGGAAAGTTATGTGGATATGCATGTGAATGAAATGTGGAGGGCGAATATGAGTTTTGTGAGTAAGAACTGGAAGGGAATTTTGGTTTGCTTTTGTATCGCGGTGCCGTCCTGGCTGCTGGGTCAGCGTTTTCCGATCATTGGGGGACCGGTGATCGCGATCCTGGCGGGGATGGTTCTGACGCTGGGGATCAGGGATAAGAGCACCCTGGAAAGCGGCATTAAATATACATCTAAAAAGATCCTGCAGTATGCGGTGATCCTTTTGGGATTCGGCCTGAATCTACAGGTGATTCTTCAGACGGGAAAACAGTCTTTGCCGATTATTTTCTCAACGATTGCCACATCTTTGATTATTGCCTATGTTTTGCATAGGGCAATGCGTATTCCGGGAAAGATATCGACGCTGGTGGGGGTAGGATCTTCGATCTGCGGAGGCTCTGCCATTGCGGCGACGGCGCCGGTCATTGATGCGGACGATGAGGAAGTGGCGCAGGCGATTTCGGTAATTTTCTTTTTCAACGTGCTGGCGGCGATTTTGTTTCCGACATTGGGAGGTTTCCTCGGCTTTGCAACAAATTCTGGAGAAGCGTTTGGGGTATTCGCCGGAACGGCGGTAAATGATACCTCGTCTGTAACCGCAGCGGCCTCCACCTGGGACAGCCTGTATGGGCTGGGCAGCCAGACGCTCGATAAGGCGGTGACGGTAAAACTGACCCGGACTCTGGCAATTATTCCGATTACGCTGGTGCTGGCGCTGATCCGTACAAGACGGGAAAAAGGCGAGGGTGCCGGGAAGGTTTCTATCAGGCAGGTGTTCCCGTTCTTCATCCTGTTTTTCATCGGTGCATCCGTGATTACCACAGTTGCAACAGCGGCTGGCGTGCCGGCAGATGTGTTTGCGCCGTTGAAGGAACTGTCCAAGTTTTTTATTGTGATGGCGATGGCGGCAATCGGCCTGAATACCAATATTGTGAAGCTGGTAAAGACCGGAGGCAAACCGATTCTGATGGGAATGGCGTGCTGGATCGGGATCACAGTGGTAAGTCTTGCTATGCAGCATGTGTTGGGGATCTGGTAAAAAATTGGAAAAGTAAAAATAATCAATTTTGAAAATATGTCGAAACAGTGCTATAATATCAGAAAATTGATATTGGAGGGAATGGCGCTATGTTTCGGCATTTTCATTTGAACCATTTGAAAAAGCATTGGATATTTCCTCTGATTGCAGGCTTTCTATTGGTTTTTCTCCTTTTAGTCGTTGTAAATATTAAAGCAATTGGCCTGATTAAATCAGATAAAATACAAGAGTCGGAAAAAACTATAGAGACGGTTCGCAGAAGTATTGACCATTATTTGTTTACGATGCAGGGGACGGCGGCAGAATTAATGTTGAATAATGAAAATTTGGTACTTCAGTCTGCTGATAGTAAAGAGGAGTTCACAAATTCATCTGCATACAAATATGGTGAACTGATGCGAAATATCAAGATTGCAAATGCCCTTATTGAAGATGTATATGTTTACTACCCATTACAGGACTATATTGTAGGAACGGAAGGAAGTTATCCCGCCAAGAGTTATTTCCTTTTGAGTAGTCAGTTATGTCAAAAAGGGTGTGAAACCTGGAAACAAACAGTTTTAGAATCGAAAGAAACAGAATTCTTTTTTGCAAAAAATGAAGCAGGGAATGAACAGTTATATTTTCGGCAACAGATGCCGGTGGGAAAAGCAGGATCGCCAAAATCTGTTCTAGTAATTGAGGTTAATGGGGAAGAATTTGTTCGTCTTTTGGATATGACATTGCCTCATGACGGGAGTACATCTATTGCGGTTTTTACGGAAGATAATCAACTATATCAGATGGGGACGGATTCCAACCTTCCCGAGAAAAAAGAAATTTTACCACTTTTCGAAGAGGCAGACTCAGGTATGCGGAAAATAGAAAATAATACTTATATAGGTTGGAGTGCGGCTTCGGAATATGGAGGGTTCCGTTATGTGGTAATTAGCAATAAAGCCGCACTGATCTCCCGTATTATTCCAATTCAGTATTTTCTAATTGTGGGGATTGTTATCTGTACTTTGCTGGGACTTTTGTTGTCGCTGTATCTTGGGCGTAAACAGCAACGTACAATTGAACAGACCATTTACAATTTGAATGAAAAAGTATTGTGGTCTATGAAAGAAAGTGCATTGGCGGAAATTTTAAACCAGAGGATAGAAGATTCTGGAACAATTAATAATCTTTTGCAGTCGGGTGGAATTGCCCAGGATTATATGTACTTTCGATTTATCCTGGTAGATATATCTTTTGAAAAAAATAAGAGAACTGTAAAAGAATGGATAATTTGCACTGGAAAAGACTTGGAAGAAGAGTGGGGATGTGTAGATGTCATACCGGCTGTCTTTGGTGAGACAGCGGTGTTTCTTATAAATTATGATACCTGTGAGACTGACCTGAAAGAAAAGTTAAAAGAAAAGTTGCAGGAAATTTGTGGACGGGAAGTGAAAAGTAGATATAGTGAGGAATTTATGTCTGCAGAACAGATAGTTTCAATTTATGAACAGACAGTAATCTGGTGGAAGCATAAAGGGAAGGGAGAAGATGTGACATTTTCTAGAGGGAGAGCAGGTAATCTTCTTTTCGAACGTTGGAAAAAGGCATTGACCTTTCGGGAATATGGAAACGCAGCGGAAATGATAAAAGAGTTGTTCGAGGTTTACGTCTGTACACCAGAAGATTCTTATCTTCGAATGAGTCGGCAATACGCAGTGGTAAACGGGGTACTGCAGTGTATTGGAGAGGAAGAACAAAAGCATCGTGAAATTTTATATATTGAAGAATTGCGTAAATTAAAAAAATGTGCCGGGGTAAATGAGACAGCAGACTGTTTAAAGAATGTGCTGAAATGTATGGAACAGATGAACGGGCAGTATACTTCCAGTCAGAAAGATAAACTTGCACATAGAATTAAACGAATTATAGAAGGGAATTATAATCAGCATTATCTTGGTTTGTGTTATATTTCTGAGCAAGTGAATGTAAGCACGTCATATGTTTCAAAAGTTTTTAAAGAGGAGTATGGAATTGGTGTTGTGGAATATATGAACCGTTTGAGAATCGATAAGGCAAAGAAAATTATGGGAACAGAGGAATTAACTGTAAAAGAGATTGCAGAAAAGGTGGGATTCACCAGC
>OGQQ01002373.1_pt1 | contig 12368 bp, 6 predicted proteins | sample 1553281 | NCBI WGS metagenome assembly OGQQ01 (sample SAMEA2579937, study PRJEB22360) | human gut metagenome | biome: human gut; feature: human-associated habitat; material: faeces | place: Denmark | collected 2008/2010 | reverse complement strand
TTTGACATCATCTAAAAAGAAAAATATTCCTACCCATACATTTATTAAATCAAGAGATGATTTAAAAGAAAATTCAATTGCCTTGCTTGAACAAATGAGGACCATTGATAAATCACGGTTGATTAGAAAAATAGGGGAATTAACGCCATTAGAAATGGAACGTATTAATAAATGTATTCGTATTAGTTTAGGGGTTTAAACTTACATAGAATGTTTCAAAACGGGCTTTGCTCGTTTTTTTTAAAAAATATACACTTAACAAAGAAAAAGAAATCAATTTGTGATAGAATAGTTACCGAGGTGACAATTATGTATTATTTTATAGGAATTAAAGGGTCAGGAATGGCTCCACTAGCAACAATTTTATATGAATTAGGGAACGAAGTTGCTGGAAGTGATATTGATATTGAAACCCTTGATCGGTCCGACTTCCTCTGTAGGAGCATCTTTCCAGCGACGTAAATCGAAATAACGGGCACTCTCGGCGAACAGTTCGATCTGGCGTTCCCGTTTCAGGGTAACTCTAAATTGAGCCGCATCGTCATAATTGTCAGCATCCGGCAAACCGGCCCGGAAACGCACCTGACTGAAAGCACTACGCATTTTCTCCACATTCCGGCTCACGGTAACAGTCCCTCTCCCGTCGTAAGTCGGGAAAGAATACTCCTGAGTAAGTTCATTCAAAGCTTCGGCATACCATAACAATACATCAGCATAGCGAATGGTCGGCTCCACTTTATAAGTCTGATAGACAGCCCCGGAAGTCTGCCAGGTATCATCCGGATGATAATATTTAAACAGACCGATTCCCGTAAAAGGACAAAATTCGGGTTCGCTGGAAGTTTTCCCATTTTCTCCTCCCCGATAATAATTACAAGGCTTGTTTTGAATATCTACAGTGCCATTCTGGTTTTTATATGCATTTTCGCTCTCCCACACACAACCGTTAAAGGAAATCGAGGCATAGAAACGAGGCTCCCGGTTTCCGAAACGCCGGCTCACCTGATATTTTTCCTCAGAAGCGCGATTAACAAACTTATAGATACTATCTGCATCGTCTGCAGTAATAAAACCGTCTTCATGATAAGGATAACCCTCACTGGCATTGTCCTTATCCCGGCCATCGAACATATAATAAGCATCTACCTGTTTCAGACTAACGGCATTCGTATTCCAACCGTCCCAACCGCTATTGTGAGGATAAGAATGTTTTACCAGATCGATCAGATCTTCCCCTCCGGTGGCTCCCGCATTATTAAACTGTCGGTAAAAGATAAATTCCCGATTATCTTTCATATCCCGGATTGCCCCATTAAACAGCTGACGATAAGATTCATACGGATCGATTCCTCCGCATCCGTAAGGAAATTCCCGAGACCGCACTTCAGCTGGGGGCAATACAGTTTCTTCACTGACTGGCACCGTATAAAGTTCATACCATCCAGTATTGATCACCTCCTCGGCGGCGGCGGCAACCCGTGCCCATTTCCGTTCATCGTAATTCTGATTGATCAAAGGATTTCCAGCCTCATCTTTCAGTTCAAAGAGATCATGATTACCGTTATACAAAGGGCTGGCTGCATACAGCAATACCTTTGCCCGAGCGGCCAAAGCCGCCCCTTTGGTCGCCATTCCCAGATAAGCGGTACTTCTTTCCTGTTCCAAATGGATGGCAGCCTCCTCAAATTCAGCTACAATATAATCCACACATTCGTCATATGTATTACGCGGGGTAGACAATTCTTCATAACTCAGATTTATATCCAATCCTTCATCCGGAAGCAAAGGTACCGGTCCCCACTGCTTGATCAGCATCCAATAAAAATAGGCACGAAGAAAACGGGCCTGCGCTTTATAATCCTCAATCTGATCGTTGGTCAACTCCGTACATTGATCCACATTCGATATAAATGTAGAAGCTTCACGAATACCGCAATACAGATTTCCCCAACGGTCTTCATTCAGCATTTTGGAAGGACTATACTCACAATTCTGATAAGACTGACATGGAACGGTAGCGGTCCGGTCGCCATAAAACAAATCATCGGAGGCAAAGTTGAAGCCACTACTCATTTTATTGCAGATCTCCCGATTGGCATCCAGACGGGAATACACTTTCCACAACCATTGTTCTGTCGTACTTCGTTTAGTGAAGACGGAATCCAGCTGATACAAGTCGTTGAAATATTGATCGACATCCAGAAAACCGTTGCAAGAGGCCAATCCCCATGAAGCGATTCCGACAAGAATATATAAGATGTATTTTTTCATATTGTTCAATTTTATGTTAGAAATTCACCGTAACGCCGACGGTCAGGTTTTTCTGAAGCGGGTATTTGGCCCCGTCACTGCTATTCAGTTCCGGATCCCACCATTTGAACTTATCCCAAATCGCCAGATTATTTCCGATAAAATAGAAACGGACATATCCTTTAAGGTAATAATCCCTCCATCCCGACCGACCGATCGACTGTCCGAAAGGGGCCTTGTCAGTAGCATCGTGATACATCGCCTTCAGGGCCTGCTGAGGATCGAAAGTACGTATCCCCTTCACCCAGGCATCTGCCAGTAAAGAAAACGCATGATTCCCGATCATCCCGCCGCTATGTCCCGGACAAGACCAGGAAGGCAACCACCCGCTCTGATCGTAAGCATCGAGCAGGGATTTCAGGTAACGTCCGTGCATTTCGGGATGTAACAGTAAATTGAGTGGAAATTGTGCCCGGAAAGTATCCCAAAAACCATTGTCTGTAAACATATATCCCTTGTGTACTTTCCCGTCATAAGGACTATAATAAACCGGTTCTCCGGCCTGATTATACTCATAAAACTGACGCGGGAACAGCATCGAATGATACATACAGGAATAAAAAGTAGCTTTATCTTCTTCCGATCCACCTTCCACTTCTACTTTCCCGAGCTGTTTATTCCAGGCTGCCGCTGCTTTTGCTTTTACTTCTTCCAGGTCTTTCACTCCGGCTAATTCCTGCCTGAAATTCTCTTCGGCCTGTTCCTCACTGATAAAAGAAGACACCACCCGGGCATTCACCTGTCCTCCGGGAGCGAACTTCAGATAACCGCTTACAAAAAAGCCCTCTTCCTCCGCCACTCCGGGCCGGATTTTTCCTTCATCGGTCGTCCAGGTGCCATAACCTTCAATCGGCTGATCGAAAACAATCACAAAATAGTTGGCATATCCCTGTGGAACAGCCTGACTGGCATGCGTGGTGTAACCGACCACCTTGCGTTGCTCAGGAATAATCTTGATTTTGTTATGACTTTTATTCAGGTCCAGCACCACATAGGCATCTTTTCCTTCGGGATAGGTAAAACGCATAAATACCCCCCTTTCGGTCGGTGACATCTCGGCGGTAATCCGGTTGTCCAAAGTCACTTTGTAATAATGAGGCTGAGCGATTTCATCCTCATGACGGAAATGACGAAAGCGATTATGCTGGGTGACCTTCAATTCTCCCGATACCGGCATCAAAGAAAAAGCCGCATAATCATTCGCCCAGGGACTACATTGATGAGTCTGCCGGAACCCCCGGATAATATCCTCGGCATAACGATAAATAAAACCATTCCGGTTTTCTCCGGTCTGGGGTGTCCAGAAATTCATTCCCCAAGGCATAGCTACTGCCGGATACGTGTTTCCACGACTCAATTCAAAAGAAAAATTGGTTCCTTGCAGGGTATTGACATATTTCACCCAATCTTTCCCGGCAGCCCCAGCCTCCGAAAAAAGGCACAATAATGCCCCTATCACAATCCATTTCAGTCTGTTCATAAGTATATTTATTGCTAACGTTTGAGTTTATCCAGACAAAGTAACCCATTTCCTGGTAAAAAATAAGAAAACTATAAACCAAGGAATAACAAATTTTGACCAAAAAAGTGAATATCGGAAAGAATTTAAACGGGATACCCGATCGTTCGGTGATCACTTACCGGTTTTAAATCAAAAATATAGGGTGGCAGAACAATTCCAGCCACCCTTTCACTCAAACCAATCAGGAAAAACTTATCTATCCATTTTTTGTTCCAGCAACTTCATAAAATAGCCTCCCACTACGGAGCGGGCTTTGAAGTTCATCATATGCCCTTCGTTCGTATCGTGCCAGTCGCTTAAAGGTACCCGGGACGGTGTCTCCTCTGCATATTTATAGATCAGGGATACCAGAGAACGGAAATCTTCAGGCCGGTCGGCCAGACAGGCACTCCACATGATCCAGTCCGATTTCGTATAATCTTTTCGTCCGTCCAACGGTAAGCCGTACTTTTGTTGTTTCGTCAGATAGAAAGCCACTTCCTTCCGGGCTACCTCGTCCGGGAAGATTCCCATATCGAATACTTTATTCCATACCAGATTATACTTCTGGCTCCAAGTGCCCGGACGGTCGAAAGTCAATCGGTAATGATCACCGTCATCCGCCATTTTGATCCATTCCCGGGCCATATCTTTGGCAGCACCGATATATTTTTCAGCTACCTCCTGTTTGCCAAGCATTTCCGCCATTTGTCCGTAACCGGCCACAGCCAGAATCGCTTTTACCGAAAGATTGGCATTATGTGCCAGATGACCGGCAAAATCATCCGTACACAATTGGTTCTCCGGATCCAGCCCGGCATGGATCAGGTAATCTGCCCATACAGTCAACGTCTCCCAGTGTTTAGCCGCATAATAGGCATTGCCTTCTACCTTCGAAATGGCAGTAGCCAACAAAATCATATTCCCTGCTTCCTCGACAGGCATATCGCCACCGTACAACTGACCGTTGGCAACCGGATAGGTACCCAGGTCATGTGCCGGGAAAGGCTTGGTCCACCGCCCGCTTTCGCTATAATAGAAAATCGAAGTCATCATCCCTTTCAACAAATCGGGATTATAAATCAGGAATAAAGGCGACGACGGATAAGTGATATCTACGGTATTGATACATCCGTTACTATGATTTTCCTTCGAAAGAAACAACAGATTACCCCGTTTATCTTCCAGCAGTTTATGGGCCGCTATCGCTTGCCGGTAAGCTAAAGCACACAATTCGGCATACTCTTTCCCACCTGCTTTTTCTGCCTCCTCCATCAATTGCACGTCGAATGTCCCGCAACGGTTCATAATCCTTTCGTAATCACGCACCGCCCGCTCGAAAGCCTGATAAATATCCACTTTCCCCTGGTGTTTCCAATACGCCAGTACAGGTTCATAAAAATATTCGATAGCATAAATATCGTCGTATCCCAACATCACATACCCACTTTTACCTTCTGCACCGACTTTTCCCATCCGGTCACAATAAGCCAATACGTTCATTTCTTTCAGCATGTTCCGTTCGAGTGTATCGGGAGCAGCGCTCACAGGCAAATGACCGTTTTGAATAAAGTGACGTTTCACCTGAAAATATTCGCCCAGGCTCATTTCCCGGTCAGCCGTCCGGGGAGCAGCCAGATAAGCGTATCCCCAGTCGATGCGGACACCGTCTCCTTTCCGTTCGAGTATCGGTTGATTTACCGTACCGGTCCTAAGGTAAGAAATACCGTTTTTCAATTCCCGGTCATACACCACCGGTTGATTATCTTCGTGTACGGCCAGCTGGGGCGATGCTTCGAAATATACCTGCACCTCATGCGATTTCCCATCTTGCGGGCGAACCTGATAAGTGATATAACTGATCGGCGTGGACACCAGATCGAGATCGTCCGCCAACAAAGGAGAAGTGAAGATGACATCCAGGATCACCGGCCCGCAACGAAACGAATAAAAGGTTTGTGTCGGCAATACATCTACCGAAAGTTGTTCTGCATCGGCAGAAAAATTATTATCGGCCGACTGTTTTCTAAACAGTCCGAAATCTACATATCCCCCGTTTTCTTTGTTGTGACAATGCGCTGCAATAACGTTCTTACCGGGCTTCAAGGTCTTTTTGACGGCTTCGCTCAATTCCAGCAAGACACCGTTTTTCCATGTATAACCGGTTTTTACGACTTGAATACCATTGATGTACAGCTCGAAAATATCATCGTGGGAATATTTCAGGAATACCGGTGCTTTACTCAAATTTTCTTTCAACTCGAAAGTCCGGCGCACCCAAATGTCTTCAGTATCCCATCCGGTCCCCAGATGCTGCATTTCTTTCGTCCCGAAAGCAGCCTTTCCTTTTTTCCAATTTTGATCGTAATTCACCGCAGTCCAGTCACCGGCAGGTTCGCTTTCCGTATAATCCGCCTCCCATTTCTCCAGATCGGCCATCGTCTCGAAAGCCTGCTTCTCCCGGCCCATAAAACGGTAAGTCTTCCCATCCACCCGTAACGCACCGATCAAAGCCTGCTCTTTACCTGTCCAATGTTCGGTGTTACCCTCATACAGCTTATCATAAGGAGACCAGATACAAAAATAAGGATCGGAAGTCACCAAAGGCACAGAAGGAGCCCTCAATGAGTTCTTTTTCCCCGGAGCATAGTGATTCTCACCCCATGCAACCGTTAGCACAAATACACTTAATAACAATGTAACCCCTTTTTTAATCATATTTTTATCGATTTAGAAATTATTGCCCTTTTTCAACGCTGCAAACTTAGCCGTTCGATCCCTTTCTCACCGATAAAATGTGATCAATAAATATCAAATTCTCTTCATTTCGGGATGAAAGGTCCGTCCCGGAATCCCTTGGAATCGTATAAAAAAATTGTTATTTTGGAAGTAGTTATCTACAAGGATAAAGGGAAACTTATTTATGAAAATCTGAACGAAATGAATAATAATCTGATTTTAGTCATCTTATTGTTTTGTATTACGGGTTGTAAAGAAAAAAGGCCGGCCATAAAAGAGGCTGTTTTCGAATTTAATCCGAATAATATTTTGGTTTGTGATACGTTGGATATAAATCAGATTTGTGATAATTTCAGGTATATCCCTTTAGAAACAAGGGATTCGGTTTTGATAGAAGAAGTGACAGATGTCCGATTGACCGATGACCGGATCGTCGTCCGGGATGGCCAGAGACTACTGGTATTCGATCAGAACGGAAGATTTCTGAATAAGATTGGGAAACGCGGACGCGCTCCCGGTGAATATGGGGCCATAGATCATTTTTATATAAGTAAAAAACAGGAGATCGTCATTTTTGATCCGATCTTACTGAGCTTACATTTTTATACGCTGAATAATCGATTCATTAAATCGATAAATATCCGGCCGGCCGTTCTGATCCCCTCTTCTGACGGAAAGGAAGTGGACTCCGGGATTCAAAATATCTATCCGCTAAATGACACTTTGTTATTTCTGGCTCATCGTATTTCCCGGTTTTCAGATATACTCTATTCTTTATACAATTTACATACCGAAACAGGAAATTCCCGAGAATTATTTGGCGAACCGGAAAACTAAAAATAATACACAATTACAGGAGGAGTGGATAAGACGCAAATATGTGGTGCCTGTAAACATTATGGAAAGTGAGAATAATCTGATTGTTGAAAATGCGATAGGTGGAAAAAATTATTATCTGTTTTGGAATAAGAATAGCCGGCAGGGCATTTTTGCCGAAATCAATTCCGTTGACCCGAATATCGTCCCCATGCTTATTGTTAGAGGAATGTCTCAGGATATATGTGTCGAATGGTGGGAAGTCATGCTAATCAAAGCAAGGTGTGAATACCTTGAGAATCAGGGACAGATTGTTCAAGACCCACTCAAACGACTTAATGAACAATTGAACGAAAACGATAATCCGGTAATTATTTTGAATTATCTGAAAAAAGATAGGTTTTGGGATTCCGGGACAGACCTTTCGTCCCGAAAATAGGACGAAAGGTCCGTCCCGGAATCCCTATTTTAGGGCACTATTCAATTCGAAGTACAAATAATCATAATGCACTTTGTCGTCTCCCGAAGCAGAATGGCGTCTATTCTTCAGTAGCTCTTTCAGTTTTACCAATTGCCCGTAATACAAAGTTTTAGAACTGATCCCCAAATCCGATATTTTGGTATTGGCAGACATTTGCCGGGCATGCCGGTGATCCTCGTAGCCATAACACGGCAAATGGTCTTCAGTCAATAATTCCAAAGAGAGCCCTTTCGACTTCTCCGCATCCTTCGTGAGTTCCAGTTCTTTTAACAAATATTGCACATAAGCGTATTGCAGGTTACGGTCGTAATAATCCAAGGCTTTCCCTTGTTCGGTCTTATTCCATACCCCCTGATACAAATCGTTCAGGTATTCCTTCTGGGTATAAGGCCGCTCGGAATATTTGGCATTCATGCCCACTTTTCCGAGTGTAGAACTGTTCAATAGATTACGAAGCAGATTTGCCTGCAAATTAGCGACCATATCATTATTCGGTTCGAAAAGGGTCATAATTTCTTTCTTCGCCATCCATTTGGGTTGTTCTTTAAATTCGTCGAAGAAAAATTTCACGACCTCTTTCTGTTTCTCCCTGGACACGGGTACAAATCCTTTCTGCTCATCTCCGGCTACCGGATGGTTGAGATACAGCCCTCCGATGTAGGCCATACAATGTCCCATATACCTTTGGTATTGTTTGGTCAGTTCGTAATATAACTCACTGGTCTGATCATAAGGCCGATTTTCAATTGCACTCCATTCCACCAGATGGTCCATGATATACCGCAGGTTCTTAATCCCATACCGGCTGGCTTTCACCGCATCGTCCCCGAGCGATTCCGACTGGGAAGCGGGATCCAGGGTTCCCAGGATTTGCTGTTCACCATAGGTATACATCGGGTCGCCCGCTTTTTCCTGAATCCATTTATTCAGAGTAGCATATTCGTCGGCCGGTGTTTCGGCATCGTAAATCGGAGCATATCCCAATTTGATCATAAAGATATCGTACACACCCAACAGGGGCGGAATCAAGCGTACATTTTTATCTTCAGGCTGTGCCACATAATTATTCCGGGCGTAATCCATGATAGAAGTCGTCGTTCCGTATTTTGCAGTAAAAGCGGGGGAACGGAGCGAATCCACCGGTATCGAATAAGAAGCCCTCATATTATGCATCAATCCCAGCGTATGTCCGATTTCGTGTGAGGCGACATAGCGCAGGCTCGCTCCCATCGTTTCTTCGTCGAAAACGGCAGCCCGGGCTTTCGGATCGACCTGAGCTGTCTGAACAAACTTCCAGTTGTGCAACAATTTCAACACATCGTGATACATATACACCGATGCCTGAATAATTTCACCTGAACGGGGATCGGTCCAGGACGGTCCCATCGCATTGGCCACCGTCGTCGTCGCATAGCGGAAACAGGAATAACGGATATCGTCGGGATCGAAATCGGGATCATCGGTCGGGAAATCACGGGCAACGATAGCGTTTTTGAAACCGATCGCTTCGAAAGCAGGTTGCCAGTCCTCGATACCCAATTTGATATATTTTTTCCATTTAGCCGGCAGGGCGTTATCCACATAAAAAACAATCGGTTTAGCCGGCTCTACCAATTCCCCTTTTTTATACCGTTCCAGTTCTTCGGGTTTAGGTTCCAAACGCCAGCGATTGACATAAGCGATCTTCTCGCTCTGATCTTTTTCGGTGGAATACAACACTTTCCGATCGGAGAAATACCCCATCCGGGGATCGAGTAAACGAGGCCGCATCGGCTCATCCGGCAGCTGTATCATCGACAAATGGACGACAGCCGTAAAAGGAGTACCGTTGACCGTATAGGCCACCCGGCTTTTTACAGAAATATTCTGCGGGAAAGCCTTGAAATCGAGGATCGACGACAGATCGGCCTTAAAAACCCCTTTCATCTTTTTCATACCGAACAAAGCATCGAAGGGAGAGGCAGGAATAAAAGGACTTACCGGCCGTTCGTCGGCACAAAACAATTTAGTGGCATCGATCACCATCGCACTCGAATCTTTACTGAATGCTTTGATCGGAAAAGCCCGGATGACCGGTTTCAGATTGTTCCGTTCCATAGATATTGCAATCGGTTCGTTTTCATCACATACCGATCTGCTGATCACATTATGGAGATAGACTTTTTCCTCATCGCAGCTCCATTCCACCAGCATCGGATCCTGAGGCATCTGTCCGGCCACCACATCCTTATTGTCGCTGATCTCCGCCACCCTACCGGCGAACAACATCGGTTTTCCCATCAACTTCACCGGTATTTCCATATAGAATGTACTTTTCACCATATGTAAGGTGATCAGTCCCTTCTTCGTGCGGGCTTCTTTAGTAATCACCTTATCATAGCTTTTGTCCTCCGTTTTTTCTTTCTTCAAGGCGTCGGCCAAAGCCGGAGTCGTCTCTTGCTTTTTACGTTTCTTCTTAAAATCATTGGCATTGGCCGATAAACATACAGCCAATAAAAGAATCACGAAATAAAAAAATCTGTTTTTCATACTTCTCGTTTTATTAATATTGATCATTTCCTATTGCCTGAATATCCACTCCATACACTTCTTTCAGTTGATTTACCAATAAATGGTATTTATCTTTCAGCCGATCGTACGGAGCGATCAATGCCTCCATTTCCGCGGTTGTATGGGTCGTAACCATATCGATAAATTGATTGATATCCAGCGTTTTGTTAGGAGCCATACAGTAGTTGGTCCCATTATCGGCCGTCCGGTCACGGTCCCAGAATCCATATTTCTTCATATCGATCTCATCGGGTTTGAGCCCGCTATTCCCATCCACCAACTTCAGATTTCCCCCGTAATAATCCTCGCTGATATTCCAGAAAGCTTCGGGAAGATCCATCATTTCATTATTGTATAAAAAATTCGCCCAGAAAGCAGCCTGTACCTTTCCTCTCAATTCAAACAGGCTATCGGCCGGAATCTCACCTATCCCGTTACGGATTCGACCGATTCCCAGAAAACTCAAGCCTGCTGTCGCCGGTTCATCCGGGTACCATACACCATTTTTAAGCACTTGCACTGAATCGGCCAGTAAAATCTTGAAGGGGAAATAATGTTTTTTAAAATCATCGGTATAATATTGGAACAAAACGTTGTCCAAATAGGCCAAACCTTCGTTCAAAGTAACCTTATCCGTTTGTTTTATCAATTCCACATCCAATACGGTACTCATATTCCATCGATAATCGACTTCCTCATAATCATATAAAATAAATACACCGTAGTCATGATAAAACCCATAAATAAAGTGATCCAGGGGGTCTTCACTATCTTCCACCTTGTACTTGGGCTCGTCTTCTTCTCCCTCGATATTCTCCTCTTTATAACAGGAACTCAGGAAAACACCTAACAGAATATATATCAACCATCTAGTTTTCATAACAATTATCGTTTTAAGTTAAAGGTTTCATTGTCGAGACTCATATGATCAATTTTCTCCGGTAACATTCTGATTCTCCCGTTGTGGACGGGGATTGTCGACCAGTGTCGGATCATATTCCACTACCGACCGGGGTAAAGGCAAGGTATAGGCCGGATCGTCTTTTTCGAGTACATATTTTTCAACGACATCGGGTTGCTTGATATCGGGTGTAAAGGTATGCTCTATCCGGGGCCGGTCCCAACGCCTCAGGTCGAACCAGCGATGAAATTCGAAGCTGAGTTCCCGCCGTCTTTCTTCCCTTACCCTCCGGATGACGTCTTCTTTAGTCACCGCTTGTACCTCTTCGTACACTTTCAGGCGTTTTTCCCGAATGGTTTTCAGATCCTGTAAAGCTTTGTCTTTATCTCCTTTCCCGGCATAAGCCTCTGCCCGGTTCAGGTAGGCTTCCGCTGTCCGGAAAGCATATCCGTATATGCCGGTAGTTCCCGAAGTTTCCGATTTTTGGGCCGTATAAACAGCTCTCCGTTTATAGAAGAAATGCGTCAATCTCCAGTCGTTATCCCCGTATAATGCCTGAAGATCGTCGGAAATCGGGAAATTACATTTGGCCAGCCAGGCATAATAACTCACCAGATAATAGCCATAAGTAAACAATATCTCAGGATTCTTTTCATTCAGAAAATAATCATCGTCGCTCATTGCCGACAAATCATAGAGCTGAGGTTGTGCAGCGATCACATACGTCGCATATTCGATGGCTTTATCGAATTCAATGGTATCGTAGGCGGCTCTCTGCCAATCCATGACGTGGAGCTGCTTATCGATGGAAGCCCCTTCAATCATGGCAAAGAAACCGTTGGGGTTCTTGGACAAGATGTCCAGGGACTTTTTGGTCATATCCATCAGATTGGGCTGGTCCGTGAAGCCCTTCAGTACAGAAGGATCCTTCAACATTTCCCGGTCCAGGTACACATTCATGGTGCTGGTATGGTACAGGCCCAGCAGGGGCTTGTCGCTGGGAGCATTTTTCATCTCCGTGGCAGTACCGGCAAAGGTGTAGCCCAAATCTTTAAAGTCTTGAATAATGT
>OGQQ01002367.1_pt1 | contig 12389 bp, 10 predicted proteins | sample 1553281 | NCBI WGS metagenome assembly OGQQ01 (sample SAMEA2579937, study PRJEB22360) | human gut metagenome | biome: human gut; feature: human-associated habitat; material: faeces | place: Denmark | collected 2008/2010 | reverse complement strand
CCGTGATTCATTCTCGCCAACATCCGCACATTCCTCCAACGCCATGTGCAAAAATGCCTTCGCGGCGGCTGTCTGCCAGCTATTTTTTCGCCGCAACAAAACCGCCGTTCTCTCCAGTAGTGGCGGGGCAAGAGAAATCGCTTTAAGCCCGTCATGTTGTGTGGCAATCGCTGCTGGTAACAATGTGGAAAGGGAAGTGCGGCGAATCAGCTCCAGAACCGCGCTAATTGAGTTCGCCTCAATGACCACCTGTGGATGTAGCCCCGCTTTCTCGCAGTAGTGGTCAATTTGCTCTCTGGTGGCAAATTCCGCGCTGAGCAGGACCAGTTTTTCATCATGCAAGCGACTCAACGCCACCTGTTCACAGGCAGCCAGCGGATGATGTTGCGCCACGACTAACGCTAAACTTTCTGTCAGTAAAGGAATTGCCTCCAGCTCCGGCGAATGCACAGGCGCGAAGGCAATCCCAACGTCCAGCTCGTCGCGACAAAGCAGATCTTCGATTTTCTCCTGCGACATTTCCTGTAGCTGGAGCGTGATGCCGGGGTAGCGCGCATAGAAATCCGCCATTAAAGGGCCGATAAAGTAGCTTGTAAAGGTGGGGGTGACGGCGATACGCAGCGATCCTCGCGTCAGATCGGCAACATCATGAATCGCCCGTTTACCCGCTCCCAGTTCCTGTAACGCCCGGCTGGCGTACTGTCGCCAGACTTCTCCTGCATCGGTGAGACGAATCGTTCGCCCGCTACGGTCAAACAGCGGCACGCCTAAACTCTCCTCTAACTGGCGAATCTGCTGGGAAAGCGCAGGCTGAGAGACGTGCAACGCACTGGCGGCACGGGTGAAGCTGCCATGTTCAGCCACGGCAAGAAAATAATTGATATGTCGAGAGAGCATTCGCCAACCTATAAGTAAATCCAATAGAACTCATCATAAATGAGACTTTTACCTTATGACAATCGGCGAGTAGTCTGCCTCTCATTCCAGAGACAGACAGAGGTTAACGGTGAAAGAGATTATTGATGGATTCCTTAAATTCCAGCGCGAGGCATTTCCGAAGCGGGAAGCCTTGTTTAAACAGCTGGCGACACAGCAAAGCCCGCGCACACTTTTTATCTCCTGCTCCGACAGCCGTCTGGTCCCTGAGCTGGTGACGCAACGTGAGCCTGGCGATCTGTTCGTTATTCGCAACGCGGGCAATATCGTCCCTTCCTACGGGCCGGAACCCGGTGGCGTTTCTGCTTCGGTGGAGTATGCCGTCGCTGCGCTTCGGGTATCTGACATTGTGATTTGTGGTCATTCCAACTGTGGCGCGATGCCCGCCATTGCCAGCTGTCAGTGCATGGACCATATGCCTGCCGTCTCCCACTGGCTGCGTTATGCCGATTCAGCCCGCGTCGTTAATGAGGCGCGCCCGCATTCCGATTTACCGTCAAAAGCTGCGGCGATGGTACGTGAAAACGTCATTGCTCAGTTGGCTAATTTGCAAACTCATCCATCGGTGCGCCTGGCGCTCGAAGAGGGGCGGATCGCCCTGCACGGCTGGGTCTACGACATTGAAAGCGGCAGCATCGCAGCTTTTGACGGCGCAACCCGCCAGTTTGTGCCACTGGCCGCTAATCCTCGCGTTTGTGCCATACCGCTACGCCAACCGACCGCAGCGTAACCTTATTTTTAAACCATCAGGAGATCCACCATGATTCAGTCACAAATTAACCGCAATATTCGTCTTGATCTTGCCGATGCCATTTTGCTCAGCAAAGCTAAAAAAGATCTCTCATTTGCCGAGATTGCCGACGGTACCGGTCTGGCAGAAGCCTTCGTAACCGCGGCTTTGCTGGGGCAGCAAGCGCTTCCTGCCGCCGCCGCCCGCCTGGTCGGGGCGAAGCTGGATCTCGACGAAGACGCCATTCTACTGTTGCAGATGATTCCACTGCGTGGCTGCATTGATGACCGTATTCCAACCGACCCAACGATGTATCGTTTCTATGAAATGTTGCAGGTGTACGGCACAACCCTGAAAGCGTTGGTTCATGAGAAGTTTGGCGATGGCATTATCAGCGCGATTAACTTCAAACTCGACGTTAAGAAAGTGGCGGACCCGGAAGGTGGCGAACGTGCGGTCATTACCTTAGATGGTAAATATCTGCCGACCAAGCCGTTCTGACAGCCATGCGCAATCATCAAAAGACGTTCACGATGCTGCTGGTTCTGGTGCTGATTGGTCTTAATATGCGACCACTGCTCACCTCCGTCGGGCCACTGCTACCGCAATTGCGCCAGGCGAGCGGAATGAGCTTTAGCGTGGCTGCCCTGTTGACCGCTCTGCCGGTGGTCACCATGGGCGGGCTGGCGCTGGCCGGAAGCTGGCTTCATCAGCATGTCAGCGAACGTCGCAGTGTCGCCATCAGTCTGTTGCTGATTGCCGTCGGTGCATTGATGCGTGAGCTTTACCCCCAAAGTGCGCTGCTGCTTAGCAGCGCACTGCTTGGTGGGGTGGGGATCGGTATCATTCAGGCGGTGATGCCTTCAGTGATTAAACGGCGGTTTCAGCAACGCACGCCACAGGTGATGGGGCTGTGGTCTGCGGCTCTGATGGGCGGCGGTGGACTTGGTGCCGCCATAACGCCCTGGTTAGTTCAACATAGCGAATCCTGGTATCAAACACTCGCCTGGTGGGCGCTGCCTGCCGTTGTTGCGCTCTTTGCCTGGTGGTGGCAAAGCGCCCGCGAGGTCGCCTCTTCCCACAAGACAACAACCACTCCGGTTCGCGTGGTATTCACTCCCCGCGCGTGGACGCTGGGTGTTTACTTCGGTCTGATTAACGGCGGTTACGCCAGCCTGATTGCCTGGTTACCCGCTTTCTATATTGAGATTGGTGCCAGCGCGCAGTACAGCGGTTCCTTACTGGCATTGATGACGCTTGGGCAAGCCGCAGGAGCTTTGCTGATGCCTGCTATGGCTCGCCATCAGGATCGGCGCAAACTGTTAATGCTGGCGCTGGTGTTACAACTGGTGGGGTTCTGCGGCTTTATCTGGTTGCCGCTGCAATTGCCGGTATTGTGGGCGATGGTGTGTGGGTTAGGTCTGGGCGGCGCGTTTCCGCTCTGTTTGCTGCTGGCGCTCGATCACTCTGTGCAACCGGCTATTGCTGGCAAGCTGGTGGCGTTTATGCAGGGAATCGGTTTTATCATCGCCGGGCTTGCCCCGTGGTTTTCTGGCGTGCTGCGTAGTATCAGCGGCAATTACCTGATGGACTGGGCATTTCATGCGCTGTGCGTCGTTGGGCTGATGATTATAACCCTGCGTTTTGCACCAGCACGTTTTCCGCAGCTGTGGGTCAAAGAGGCATGATGCGACTCTTGTTTCGCCAGATGATGGAGCTATAAATAATTGTCGGATGTGCCCAGTGGCGCATCCGACATTGATTGCTTAAGCGACTTCATTCACCTGACGACGCAGCAGGGAAAGCGGGCCGGGGCCGCTAAGCGTGAACACGGAAATTAAGGTGAAGCCCAGCGCCACCAGACCCAGCACCAGATAAGCGCCCTGGAAACCGATGCTTTCATACATATTGCCCGCCAGTACAGACATAAAAATCATCGCCAGTTGCTTAAAGAAGCAGAAACAGACCAGATAAATCGTCGCTGAAAAACGCACTTCAAACTGGCTGGTAATATATTTAAAGCAGCCCACCAGCAGGAACGGTACTTCAAACATATGCAGCGTTTTCAGAATAACCACTTCCAGCGCTGAGGTGGCGAACGATGAGCCAATAATACGTACAGACATAATAGTGCCAGCCAGCAGCAGGGCATTTTTCCCACCGATGCGATTAATAATCAGTGGCGCAAAGAACATAATCGAGGCGTTAAGTAATTCGCCCATTGTCGTTACGTAGCCAAATACCCGCGTACCCTGTTCACCGGTAGCAAAGAACGAAGTAAAGAAATTAGCAAACTGTTGGTCAAAAACATCGTAGGTGCAGGAAACGCCAATAACATACAGTGACAAAAACCACAGTTTTGGCTGTCTGAACAGTTCCAGCGCCAGCTTAAGGCTAAATGCCGAATGGTTGGCACCTACCGCATTGGCAACCGTGGCGGAAGAGGGCGCATCCGTTTTGGCGAAAAAGAGTAAAACGGCGAGGATGAGTGCACAGCCAGAACCCAGCCAGAAAACAAACTGATTATTGATGGTGAACATGATGCCGACAATCGAGGCACACAACGCCCAGCCAACACAGCCAAACATCCGCGCGCGACCAAATTCGAAATTACTGCGACGGCTGACTTTCTCAATAAATGCCTCTACTGCTGGCGCACCGGCGTTAAAACAAAAGCCTAGATAAATACCACCAACAATCGATCCTACTAAAATGTTGTATTGTAACAGTGGCCCGAAGATAAAAATAAAGAACGGCGCAAACATCACTAACATGCCGGTAATAATCCACAGCAGGTATTTGCGCAGCCCGAGTTTGTCAGAAAGCAGACCAAACAGCGGTTGGAATAATAGCGAGAACAGAGAAATAGCGGCAAAAATAATACCCGTATCACTTTTGCTGATATGGTTGATGTCATGTAGCCAAATCGGGAAAAACGGGAAGTAGGCTCCCATGATAAAAAAGTAAAAGAAAAAGAATAAACCGAACATCCAAAAGTTTGTGTTTTTTAAATAGTACATAATGGATTTCCTTACGCGAAATACGGGCAGACATGGCCTGCCCGGTTATTATTATTTTTGACACCAGACCAACTGGTAATGGTAGCGACCGGCGCTCAGCTGGAATTCCGCCGACACTGACGGGCTCCAGGAGTCGTCGCCACCAATCCCCATATGGAAACCGTCGATATTCAGCCATGTGCCTTCTTCCGCGTGCAGCAGATGGCGATGGCTGGTTTCCATCAGTTGCTGGTGACTGTAGCGGCTGATGTGGAACTGGAAGTCGCCGCGCCACTGGTGTGGGCCATAATTCAATTCGCGCGTCCCGCAGCGCAGACCGTTTTCGCTCGGGAAGACGTACGGGGTATACATGTCTGACAATGGCAGATCCCAGCGGTCAAAACAGGCGGCAGTAAGGCGGTCGGGATAGTTTTCTTGCGGCCCTAATCCGAGCCAGTTTACCCGCTCTGCTACCTGCGCCAGCTGGCAGTTCAGGCCAATCCGCGCCGGATGCGGTGTATCGCTCGCCACTTCAACATCAACGGTAATCGCCATTTGACCACTACCATCAATCCGGTAGGTTTTCCGGCTGATAAATAAGGTTTTCCCCTGATGCTGCCACGCGTGAGCGGTCGTAATCAGCACCGCGTCGGCAAGTGTATCTGCCGAGCACTGCAACAACGCCGCTTCGGCCTGGTAATGGCCCGCCACCTTCCAGCGTTCGACCCAGGCGTTCGGGTCAATGCGGGTCGCTTCACTTACGCCAATGTCGTTATCCAGCGGCGCGCGGGTGAACTGATCGCGCAGCGGCGTCAGCAGTTGTTTTTTATCGCCAATCCACATCTGTGAAAGAAAGCCTGACTGGCGGTTAAATTGCCAACGCTTATTACCCAGCTCGATGCAAAAATCCATTTCGCTGGTGGTCAGATGCGGGATGGCGTGGGACGCGGCGGGGAGTGTCACGCTGAGGTTTTCCGCCAGACGCCACTGCTGCCAGGCGCTGATGTGTCCGGCTTCTGACCATGCGGTCGCGTTCGGTTGCACTACGCGTACTGTGAGCCAGAGTTGCCCGGCGCTCTCCGGCTGCGGTAGTTCAGGCAGTTCAATCAACTGTTTACCTTGTGGAGCGACATCCAGAATTATAGGAATTTCGTTTTCTGGCGGTTTTGCCAGTTTTGTATAAATCAAGTCAGTAAAATCTATGGGATTTGACGAAATGACTGAAATACAGGAAAAAAGTATTCCAGTAATTATGAAAGGTTTGGACATAATTGGCCGTTCAAATACAGGAACTGGAAAAACTGCTGCTGGTGTTTTGCTTCCGTCAGCGCTGGATGCGGCGTGCGGTCGGCAAAGACCAGACCGTTCATACAGAACTGGCGATCGTTCGGCGTATCGCCAAAATCACCGCCGTAAGCCGACCACGGGTTGCCGTTTTCATCATATTTAATCAGCGACTGATCCACCCAGTCCCAGACGAAGCCGCCCTGTAAACGGGGATACTGACGAAACGCCTGCCAGTATTTAGCGAAACCGCCAAGACTGTTACCCATCGCGTGGGCGTATTCGCAAAGGATCAGCGGGCGCGTCTCTCCAGGTAGCGAAAGCCATTTTTTGATGGACCATTTCGGCACAGCCGGGAAGGGCTGGTCTTCATCCACGCGCGCGTACATCGGGCAAATAATATCGGTGGCCGTGGTGTCGGCTCCGCCGCCTTCATACTGCACCGGGCGGGAAGGATCGACAGATTTGATCCAGCGATACAGCGCGTCGTGATTAGCGCCGTGGCCTGATTCATTCCCCAGCGACCAGATGATCACACTCGGGTGATTACGATCGCGCTGCACCATTCGCGTTACGCGTTCGCTCATCGCCGGTAGCCAGCGCGGATCATCGGTCAGACGATTCATTGGCACCATGCCGTGGGTTTCAATATTGGCTTCATCCACCACATACAGGCCGTAGCGGTCGCACAGCGTGTACCACAGCGGATGGTTCGGATAATGCGAACAGCGCACGGCGTTAAAGTTGTTCTGCTTCATCAGCAGGATATCCTGCACCATCGTCTGCTCATCCATGACCTGACCATGCAGAGGATGATGCTCGTGACGGTTAACGCCTCGAATCAGCAACGGCTTGCCGTTCAGCAGCAGCAGACCATTTTCAATCCGCACCTCGCGGAAACCGACATCGCAGGCTTCTGCTTCAATCAGCGTGCCGTCGGCGGTGTGCAGTTCAACCACCGCACGATAGAGATTCGGGATTTCGGCGCTCCACAGTTTCGGGTTTTCGACGTTCAGACGTAGTGTGACGCGATCGGCATAACTACCACGCTCATCGATAATTTCACCGCCGAAAGGCGCGGTGCCGCTGGCGACCTGCGTTTCACCCTGCCATAAAGAAACTGTTACCCGTAGGTAGTCACGCAACTCGCCGCACATCTGAACTTCAGCCTCCAGTACAGCGCGGCTGAAATCATCATTAAAGCGAGTGGCAACATGGAAATCGCTGATTTGTGTAGTCGGTTTATGCAGCAACGAGACGTCACGGAAAATGCCGCTCATCCGCCACATATCCTGATCTTCCAGATAACTGCCGTCACTCCAGCGCAGCACCATCACCGCGAGGCGGTTTTCTCCGGCGCGTAAAAATGCGCTCAGGTCAAATTCAGACGGCAAACGACTGTCCTGACCGTAACCGACCCAGCGACCGTTGCACCACAGATGAAACGCCGAGTTAACGCCATCAAAAATAATTCGCGTCTGGCCTTCCTGTAGCCAGCTTTCATCAACATTAAATGTGAGCGAGTAACAACCCGTCGGATTCTCCGTGGGAACAAACGGCGGATTGACCGTAATGGGATAGGTCACGTTGGTGTAGATGGGCGCATCGTAACCGTGCATCTGCCAGTTTGAGGGGACGACGACAGTATCGGCCTCAGGAAGATCGCACTCCAGCCAGCTTTCCGGCACCGCTTCTGGTGCCGGAAACCAGGCAAAGCGCCATTCGCCATTCAGGCTGCGCAACTGTTGGGAAGGGCGATCGGTGCGGGCCTCTTCGCTATTACGCCAGCTGGCGAAAGGGGGATGTGCTGCAAGGCGATTAAGTTGGGTAACGCCAGGGTTTTCCCAGTCACGACGTTGTAAAACGACGGCCAGTGAATCCGTAATCATGGTCATAGCTGTTTCCTGTGTGAAATTGTTATCCGCTCACAATTTCACACAACATACGAGCCGGACGCATAAAGTGTAAAGCCTGGGGTGCCTAATGAGTGAGCTGACTCACATTAATTGCGTTGCGCTCACTGCCCGCTTTCCAGTCGGGAAACCTGTCGTGCCAGCTGCATTAATGAATCGGCCAACGCGCGGGGAGAGGCGGTTTGCGTATTGGGCGCCAGGGTGGTTTTTCTTTTCACCAGTGAGACGGGCAACAGCTGATTGCCCTTCACCGCCTGGCCCTGAGAGAGTTGCAGCAAGCGGTCCACGCTGGTTTGCCCCAGCAGGCGAAAATCCTGTTTGATGGTGGTTAACGGCGGGATATAACACGAGCTGTCTTCGGTATCGTCGTATCCCACTACCGAGATATCCGCACCAACGCGCAGCCCGGACTCGGTAATGGCGCGCATTGCGCCCAGCGCCATCTGATCGTTGGCAACCAGCATCGCAGTGGGAACGATGCCCTCATTCAGCATTTGCATGGTTTGTTGAAAACCGGACATGGCACTCCAGTCGCCTTCCCGTTCCGCTATCGGCTGAATTTGATTGCGAGTGAGATATTTATGCCAGCCCGCCAGACGCAGACGCGCCGAGACAGAACTTAATGGGCCCGCTAACAGCGCGATTTGCTGGTGACCCAATGCGACCAGATGCTCCACGCCCAGTCGCGTACCGTCTTCATGGGAGAAAATAATACTGTTGATGGGAGTCTGGTCAGAGACATCAAGAAATAAAGCAGGAACATTAGCGCAGGCTGCTTCCACAGCAATGGCATCCTGGTCATCCAGCGGATAGTTAATGATCAGCCCACTGACGCGTTGCGCGAGAAGGTTGTGCACCGCCGCTTTACAGGCTTCGACGCCGCTTCGTTCTACCATCGACACCACCACGCTGGCACCCAGTTGATCGGCGCGAGATTTAATCGCCGCGACAATTTGCGACGGCGCGTGCAGGGCCAGACTGGAGGTGGCAACGCCAATCAGCAACGACTGTTTGCCCGCCAGTTGTTGTGCCACGCGGTTGGGAATGTAATTCAGCTCCGCCATCGCCGCTTCCACTTTTTCCCGCGTTTTCGCAGAAACGTGGCTGGCCTGGTTCACCACGCGGGAAACGGTCTGATAAGAGACACCGGCATACTCTGCGACATCGTATAGCGTTACTGGTTTCACATTCACCACCCTGAATTGACTCTCTTCCGGACGCTATCATGCCATACCGCGAAAGGTTTTGCGCCATTCGGCGGCATTAACGCAAATGCACGCCGCTTCGCCGTCCGGCCACCAGAATAGCCTGCGATTCAACCCCTTCTTCGATCTGTTTTGCTACCCGTTGTAGCGCCGGAAGATGCTTTTCCGCTGCCTGTTCAATGGTCATTGCGCTCGCCATATACACCAGATTCAGACAGCCAATCACCCGTTGTTCACTGCGCAGCGGTACGGCGATAGAGGCGATCTTCTCCTCCTGATCCCAGCCGCGGTAGTTCTGTCCGTAACCCTCTTTGCGCGCGCGCGCCAGAATGGCTTGCAGCTTTAACGGTTCTCGTGCCAGTTGATAGTCATCACCGGGGCGGGCGGCTAACATTTCGATTAATTCCTTGCGTTCTTGTTCCGGGCAAAAGGCCAGCCAGGTCAGGCCCGAGGCGGTTTTCAGGAGCGGTAAACGTCGCCCGACCATTGCCCGGTGAAAGGATAAGCGGCTGAAACGGTGGGTGGTTTCGCGTACCACCATTGCATCAACATCCAGGGTGGACACATCTGTTGGCCATACCACTTCGCGCAACAGATCGCCCAGCAGCGGGGCCGCCAGTGCAGAAATCCACTGTTCGTCACGAAATCCTTCGCTTAATTGCCGCACTTTGATGGTCAGACGAAAACTGTCATCGGAGGGGCTACGGCGGACATATCCCTCTTCCTGCAGCGTCTCCAGCAGTCGCCGCACAGTGGTGCGATGCAGGCCGCTGAGTTCCGCCAGCAGCCCGACGCTGGCACCGCCATCAAGTTTATTTAACATATTTAATAACATTAGACCGCGGGTTAAGCCGCGCACGGTTTTGTATTCCGTCTGCTCATTGTTCTGCATATTAATTGACATTTCTATAGTTAAAACAACGTTGTGCACCTGGTGCACATTCGGGCATGTTTTGATTGTAGCCGAAAACACCCTTCCTATACTGAGCGCACAATAAAAAATCATTTACATGTTTTTAACAAAATAAGTTGCGCTGTACTGTGCGCGCAACGGCATTTTGTCCGAGTCGTGAGGTACTGAAATGGCAATACAACACCCTGACATCCAGCCTGCTGTTAACCATAGCGTTCAGGTGGCGATCGCTGGTGCCGGTCCGGTTGGGCTGATGATGGCGAACTATCTCGGTCAGATGGGCATTGACGTGCTGGTGGTGGAGAAACTCGATAAGTTGATCGACTACCCGCGTGCGATTGGTATTGATGACGAGGCGCTGCGCACCATGCAGTCGGTCGGCCTGGTCGAGAATGTTCTGCCGCACACTACACCGTGGCACGCGATGCGTTTTCTCACCCCAAAAGGCCGCTGTTTTGCTGATATTCAGCCAATGACCGATGAATTTGGCTGGCCGCGCCGTAACGCCTTTATTCAGCCGCAGGTCGATGCGGTGATGCTGGAAGGGGTGTCGCGTTTTCCTAATGTGCGCTGCTTGTTTTCCCGCGAGCTGGAGGCCTTCAGCCAGCAAAATGACGAAGTGACCTTGCACCTGAAAACGGCAGAAGGGCAGCGGGAAACGGTCAAAGCCCAGTGGCTGGTAGCCTGTGACGGTGGAGCAAGTTTTGTCCGTCGCACTCTGAATGTGCCGTTTGAAGGTAAAACTGCGCCAAATCAGTGGATTGTGGTAGATATCGCCAACGATCCGTTAAGTACGCCGCATATCTATTTGTGTTGCGATCCGGTGCGCCCGTATGTTTCTGCCGCGCTGCCTCATGCGGTACGTCGCTTTGAATTTATGGTGATGCCGGGAGAAACCGAAGAGCAGCTGCGTGAGCCGCAAAATATGCGCAAGCTGTTAAGCAAAGTGCTGCCTAATCCGGACAATGTTGAATTGATTCGCCAGCGTGTCTACACCCATAACGCGCGACTGGCGCAACGTTTCCGTATTGATCGCGTACTGCTGGCGGGCGATGCCGCGCACATCATGCCGGTGTGGCAGGGGCAGGGCTATAACAGTGGTATGCGCGACGCCTTTAACCTCGCCTGGAAACTGGCGTTGGTTATCCAGGGGAAAGCCCGCGATGCGCTGCTCGATACCTATCAACAAGAACGTCGCGATCACGCCAAAGCGATGATTGACCTGTCCGTGACGGCGGGCAACGTGCTGGCTCCGCCGAAACGCTGGCAGGGTACGTTACGTGACGGCGTTTCCTGGCTACTGAATTATCTGCCGCCAGTAAAACGCTACTTCCTCGAAATGCGCTTCAAGCCGATGCCGCAATATTACGGCGGTGCGCTGGTACGTGAGGGCGAAGCGAAGCACTCTCCGGTCGGCAAGATGTTTATTCAGCCGAAAGTCACGCTGGAAAACGGCGACGTGACGCTGCTCGATAACGCGATTGGCGCGAACTTCGCGGTAATTGGCTGGGGATGCAATCCACTGTGGGGGATGAGCGACGAGCAAATCCAGCAGTGGCGCGCGTTGGGCACACGCTTCATTCAGGTGGTGCCGGAAGTGCAAATTCATACCGCACAGGATAACCACGACGGCGTGCTACGCGTGGGCGATACGCAAGGTCGTCTGCGTAGCTGGTTCGCGCAACACAATGCTTCGCTGGTGGTGATGCGCCCGGATCGCTTTGTTGCCGCCACCGCCATTCCGCAAACCCTGGGCAATACGCTGAATAAACTGGCGTCGGTGATGACGCTGACCCGCCCTGATGCCGACGTTTCTGTCGAAAAGGTAGCCTGATATGCACGCTTATCTTCACTGTCTTTCCCACTCGCCGTTGGTGGGGTATGTCGACCCGGCGCAAGAGGTACTCGATGAGGTCAATGGCGTGATTGCCAGCGCCCGCGAGCGTATTGCGGCTTTCTCCCCTGAACTGGTGGTGCTGTTTGCGCCAGATCACTACAACGGCTTTTTCTATGACGTGATGCCACCGTTCTGTTTAGGCGTTGGAGCGACGGCAATTGGTGATTTCGGCAGTGCGGCAGGAGAGCTGCCCGTGCCTGTGGAGCTGGCGGAGGCCTGTGCGCATGCTGTCATGAAGAGCGGGATCGATCTTGCCGTTTCTTACTGTATGCAGGTGGACCACGGGTTCGCCCAGCCGCTGGAGTTCCTGCTCGGTGGGCTGGATAAGGTGCCAGTTCTGCCTGTGTTCATCAACGGTGTCGCCACGCCGCTGCCCGGTTTCCAGGAAGCTCCCACCGGAAGCTTGGTATTCGGTAAGATTTAATTAAAAAAGGAGGAAATCATCATGATTTCAAAGGAAAAGAAACAGGCAATTATCAAAGAGTATGGAAGAAGCGAAGGCGACACAGGTT
>OGQQ01002354.1_pt1 | contig 12425 bp, 8 predicted proteins | sample 1553281 | NCBI WGS metagenome assembly OGQQ01 (sample SAMEA2579937, study PRJEB22360) | human gut metagenome | biome: human gut; feature: human-associated habitat; material: faeces | place: Denmark | collected 2008/2010 | reverse complement strand
TATTGAGACAGCTCTTGGCGGAAGTATTCAGAACATTGTCACAGACAATGAACAGACTGCCAAGCATATGATCGAATTTCTGAAGAAAAACCGTTTCGGCCGTGCTACGTTCCTTCCACTTAACAGTATCAATACTAGAAGTGGTTTTACCCAGAGGGATGCGCTGCAGGAGCCGGGAGTGATCGGGCTTGCCAGTGAACTGGTAACTACAGGTCCGGAGTATGCCGGACTTGCTACTTATCTTCTGGGTCGTGTGCTTGTGGTGGATCACATTGACAATGCCATTGCCATTGCGCGAAAGTACCGGCACAGTCTTCGCATGGTAACTGTGGAGGGTGAATCCTTCAGTCCGGGCGGTTCTATGTCAGGTGGTTCTTTTAAGAATAACAGCAACCTTCTTGGCCGCCGCCGTGAGATCGAAGAACTGGAATCCAGTGTGAAGGCTCTTCGAAAAGACATGGATGACATGCAGACGGCTATTAATGATAATCGAAGCAAGCGCAATGTTATGCGTGACACCATTGCAGATCTGCAGGAAAAACTGCGTCAGCAGTATGTTGCCCAGAACACGGCGAAGATGAACATTAACCAGGTAGAAGCCAAAACAAAGGAAATCCAGGCTGGCTACGGAGAGATTCAGAGAGAGCAGATGGAAATCCGCCGTCAGATCCAGGAGGCAGAGGCTGATCACAGCAAGATTGCCGAAGAATTGAAGGCTTCTGAGCAGGATGAGAAAGAACTGGAGACTTTTATCCAGAATAAACAGGAAGAATTAGAGACCTGGAGGGCTTCTGAGCAGGAGGTTTCCAGGAAACTGGAGGCTCTTCGTCTGGAAGCAAGTACAGCCCAGCAGAAAGAAAGCTTCGCAGCAGAGACTCTGGGCCGTCTGACCCATGAGATGGAAGCTCTTCGCCAGGAGGAAGCAGATATTCATGAAACGCTGGAGCTTGGCGGCGAAGAGAATGAGAGAAAGCGCCAGTCTGTAGAGAACCTGGAGGCAGTGATCCGGACTTTGGAAGAGGATGAAACCAAGGCGAAGGCTCAGATGGAGAGCTGGCAGAGTGTGAAGGATGAAAAAAATGCCAGCCATAAGGCATTTTTTGAGAAGCGGGATCAGCTGTCCGGCAGGATTTCACTTCTGGACAAAGAGTGTTACCGTCTGAAAAGTCAGATCGAGAAGCTGGAAGAGCACAGGGAATCTCAGATTTCCTATATGTGGAATGAGTATGAGATCACCCCGAACAATGCCCTTCAGTACAAAAAAGAAGAGCTGAACGATCTGAAAGCCATGAAGAAAGAAATTGCCCAGGTGAAGGATGAAATCCGTAAGCTTGGTAACGTTAATGTAAATGCAATTGAGGAATATAAGGAGATTTCAGAGCGTCATGCTTTCCTTTCCGGACAGTATGAGGATCTGAAAACCGCAGAAGCGCAGCTGGAGAACATTATCCAGGAACTGGATGAGGGAATGCGTAAACAGTTTACGGAGAAATTCCAGGATATCCAGAGAGAGTTTGACAAGGCTTTCAAGGAATTGTTTGGAGGCGGTAAGGGCACTCTGGAGCTTGAGGAAGACGTGGATATTCTGGAAGCAGGAATTCGCATTATTTCCCAGCCGCCGGGCAAAAAGCTTCAGAATATGATGCAGCTTTCCGGTGGAGAGAAGGCACTTACTGCAATTGCTCTTTTGTTTGCAATCCAGAACCTGAAGCCGTCGCCATTCTGTCTTCTTGATGAGATCGAGGCGGCACTTGACGATTCGAATGTAGGTCGTTTCGCAGGCTATCTTCAGAAGTTGACGAAGAACACGCAATTCATTATAATAACACACAGGCGTGGTACTATGAATGCCGCAGACAGGCTTTATGGTATTACCATGCAGGAGAAAGGAGTCTCCACGCTGGTTTCCGTTGATCTTGTGGAAAACCAGCTTACGCAGTAAAAGGAGGAGAGGAAATGGCAGAGGAAAAGAAAGGCTTTTTTAAAAGACTTGTCAGTGGCCTGACAAAAACAAGAGACAACATCGTGGCAGGATTTGATTCTCTTTTCACCGGCTATTCAACAATAGATGATGATTTTTATGAGGAACTGGAAGAAATCCTGATCATGGGTGACATTGGAATCAATGCTACCACAGCCATTCTGGACAAATTAAAAGACCAGGTGGAAATCCGAAATATCAGGGATCCCAAGGAGTGCAAGCAGCTTCTTATTGATACCATCAAGGAGCAGATGACGGTAGACAGCACAGAGTACGAGTTTGAAAACCGTAAATCCGTTATTCTTGTGATTGGTGTCAATGGTGTTGGAAAAACAACTTCCGTTGGAAAACTTGCCGGCAAGCTGAAGGACCAGGGCAAAAAGGTTATTCTTGGTGCTGCGGACACTTTCCGTGCAGCAGCAGGGGAACAGCTGACCCAGTGGGCGAACCGGGCAGGAGTGGAGATCATTGGCGGCCAGGATGGAGCAGACCCGGCATCAGTTGTCTATGATGCAGTGGCAGCAGCCAAGGCCCGCAATGCAGACGTTCTGATCTGTGATACCGCAGGAAGACTTCATAATAAGAAGAATCTTATGGAAGAGCTTCGCAAGATTTACCGCATTCTGGAGAAGGAATATCCGGAAGCGTATCTGGAAACTCTGGTGGTTCTGGATGGAACGACAGGACAGAACGCACTTGTGCAGGCAAGACAGTTTGCAGAGGTGGCAAATGTAACCGGTATCATTCTTACCAAGCTTGATGGTACAGCCAAGGGTGGTATTGCGGTGGCAATCCAGTCTGAGCTTGATATCCCGGTGAAATATATCGGCGTTGGTGAGAGCATTGACGATTTACAGAAATTTGATGCAGAGGAATTTGTAAACGCCCTGTTTTACAGGACAGAAGAGAAAGAAGGGTAAGAGATGTTGACACTGGAGAAATTTGAGGAAGCAAGCGAGATTGTAAAACGGGTGACGAACCCGACCAAGTTAATCTACAGCGACTATTTGAGCGCTCTGACAGGCGGCAAGGTCTATTTAAAGCCGGAGAATATGCAGTATACCGGCGCGTACAAGCTTAGGGGCGCTTACTACAAAATCAGCACACTGACGGACGAGGAGAGAAAGCGCGGGCTTATCACAGCTTCCGCGGGAAATCACGCTCAGGGTGTCGCTTACGCGGCACAGAAATACGGGTGTAAGGCGACCATCGTCATGCCGACCATCACACCGCTCATCAAGGTGAACCGCACCAAAAATTACGGCGCTGAGGTCATCCTCTACGGGGATGTGTATGACGATGCCTGCGCGTATGCCATGGAACTGGCAGAAAAGGAAGGGTATACCTTCGTACACCCCTTTGACGACCTGGACGTGGCGACCGGGCAGGGAACCATTGCCATGGAGATTGTACAGGAACTGCCGACTGTCGATTATATTTTCGTTCCCATCGGGGGCGGCGGTCTTATCACCGGCATCTCCACCCTGGCGAAGATGCTCAATCCGAAGATAAAGGTCGTCGGAGTAGAGCCCGCTGAGGCGGCAAGTATGACGGCTGCGCTGGCGGCAGGAGAGGTCGTGGAACTGGACAGCGCGGATACCATTGCCGACGGGACTGCGGTCAAGGCAGTGGGGGAGAAGATTCTGCCCTACGTGAAAGAAAATGTAGATGATGTGCTGCTGGTGGAAGACGATGAGCTGATAGGAGCATTTCTCGACATGGTGGAAAACCACAAGATGGTTGTGGAAAACTCCGGACTTTTGTCTGTGGCGGCGCTAAAACAGATGGATTTGCGCGGCAAAAAAGTAGTCTGCATCTTAAGCGGCGGAAATATGGACGTCATCACCATGGCATCCATCGTACAGCATGGGCTGATTCAGAGGGACCGTATCTTCTCTGTATCTGTGCTCCTTCCCGACAAGCCGGGTGAGCTGGTGAGCGTGGCGTCAACGATTGCGGACAACAAGGGAAATGTCATCAAACTGGAGCACAACCAGTTTGTCAGCACAAACCGAAATGCGGCGGTGGAACTGCGTATTACTATGGAGGCGTTCGGGACAGAGCACAAGAAAAAGATACTGGATGCGCTGGAGGAGAAAGGCTTCCGCCCGAAACTCATCAGTGCCAAGCTGTATTAAGCGATAAAGGAGAGACATATGGAGAGAGAACGTCCCAAAAGCGGAGAAATCTACAGACATTTTAAGGGGAAGCGTTACCAGGTGCTCTGCATCGCCCGGCATACGGAGACCGAGGAGGAGCTGGTCATCTATCAGGCTCTTTACGGGGAGAGGGGCATGTACGCCAGACCTCTTGCCATGTTCCTAAGCCCGGTGGATAAGGAAAAGTACCCGGATGCGGCGCAGGTTTGGCGTTTCGAGCTTCTCAAGCAGGAGGAAGACGGGGACGTATCGCCCAAGGAAGAGACTTCTTTGATTTTTGATTTCCTGGAGCTTACAGAGGACGAGGCTCGCTTGCAGTTCCTTCTGCGCAACAAGACCCGGATAGATGAGGCGTTTGTAAGCGCAGCCTGTGAGAGTCTGGAATATGTGCCCGGCGAGGGGACTCTGGAGGAAGTGTACCAGGAGCTGATGAAGCTTTTAAAAACCAGAATGAGATATGAGGGCAGGCGGCTGCGCTAGAGGAAGGATGTTATAGATGTAAGGATTCAGCCATGCGGTTTGTAGATGCCGCTGCCGGTGAGGGAGGAGGAGAGACAATGTTTTGCGGAAACTGTGGAAAGAAGATAGAGGAGGGGTATGCTTTCTGCCCTGCCTGTGGGACGAAGGTCTTTGTGGGACCTGCGGACGGCACGCAGAGTACGGGACCTGCTGCAGCGCCTTGTCAGGGCGGTCCGGGGAATATGCCGGGGACACTAAGCCCTGAGGAGAGAACAGCGTGGGAACAGGCAAATACATCAGAAGCACTGAATCGGTATCTTCATTTACTGGAGGACAGGCTTTTGGTAAAGCCGGAAATCGTCCCCTTACTTCACAGCCGGCTCTATATCACCCAGAGGATGTCCGCGGCCCTTGTCAATGTCCACCAGTACTTTTTTGTCACTCAGAATGACGGGGCAGATTACCAGACCGTGGACAATTACACAAAAGCGTGTGTGAAGTATGCGCTGGAGAATTACAAAGGACTCCCCAGAGGATTACAGAAAGGAATCGCCGTGTACGCTGTCATGTGCCAGACACAGGCAAATCCCCAGGCGGTAGCCAGAGCAAAGAAAAAGCCGGAGAATCATTTCGCGGCGTTTGAGCTCCCCGTAGTGGTGGATTTGTCCCACAAGAGTATCGCATACATCGATTCCACTCCAGCATGGGGCTTTGCCATTTGGAGAGGCGTAAAAAAGACGGCACAGACGCTGCTGCTGCCGTGAGATGAGCGGCAGACAGGGATAGAACCATCGGTGGAATAGAGCAGAGAGAGAAAGAAAAAAGAGAAGCGCGGAGCGCAGTCGTTGTATTTCTTGTGTATTATCAGAGGAAAATCCTATTTATACACGTATACAATCACTGCTTTCCGCGCTTTTTCCAACAGCGTCTATTTTATGACAAAGCACTCTTCTGTGTCGTAGTGATTTGGAGGCTTCATGACTCGTCGTCGGCTGGACGAAGGTAGATTTCTTTGCAAACAGCCTTACCTTTAATCCAAATAAACTGAGGAAGCATCTTGATTCCATTGACACACTCAGTCTTATTAACAGATGCGGAGTCCTTCCCGCCACCACGGATAAACACATCGTTTTGGGATGCCTTCATGAAGTTCGGAGCAGAGCTAACTTCGCCATTCCCAATATATTTAGGCGTTCCGTCTTTCTTTCTACTAATAACATCAACGAGTGTTCCGTTCTTAATCTTATCTCTCGTATCTTCCCAGACAGCGCGAACTGTCGTATCAATGAAAGCATCAGAGAAGACCAAACGCTGAAAACCTACGAATGTATTCATCACTAACGGATGTTTAACTTCGACCCGGTTTCCTGTTTCTGAATCACGAATATATTCCTTTCCGGGCTCCTCATAGATAATGCAGAGGAATTCATGATCAGCAAAATATCCGTAAAGCTCGGAATCTTCAAAAACAAATGGACGAACAGTTACGTCATCTTCGGTTACGCTTTCCTGCATCATTTCCTCGAAATCTATATGATACAACTTCATATCCTCAGTCCTGCCACCAGTAGGCGTTATGGCGATAGATTTTGCAATAAGACCAAACCTCTCAAACAATTCAATTTTGTTGAGCTTATTAGAATTACCGCCAAACATCTTAACAGTAATCTGTTCTGTAATACCCTTGTTTTCTTTGCCGTCGGCCGTTAATCTTGGCACGCCGAACAAGTCTGCGATTTCGCCAATAGTTTTTCCACCGTACTCACGTTGTAGTTCTTGGCATTTTTCATCTATGTCCGAAATAGTGCTATATCTACCCGGAAGCTGTTCCAGCTCATAGCCGAAATGTTTAGCAATTATTGTATTTACGGTTGGCTTCTTTAAGCGAAATCTAGGCGGGAACTTTGGCGCAAGATCAATATAGCTCAGATATCTGCGAAGGGCACTGTGTCTATTTAAATATTCCTGCTTGACTGCAGCCTTCCATTCCTTGTTTTTCGGTCCCGGATGTTTCTTAACGATATCTGCAACAAAGTCATGAACATAAAACCAGTCATGACGAAGAGTCTCCTCATCTTCGTGATTGAATTCATGGAACTCGTAGCCCTTTACTGGAAAATCCTTGTATTCGTAAGGTGTCACTGCCTTGTCTGAAAGATAGTGGTAATACACTATGAGCATATGCTCGAGCTTGTTCCAGAAATGCGAATTGTAGAAAGTCTGGTCGGCTAAGTCATAAACACCAACAGCAGTGATGGACATCGGCTCCTTCGCCACAAAATGACGTCCACCAGTGTCGCTAATTCGCATGCCAGTTACTTTTAGTTCAGTATCCTTACGCTCTCCGTTATCTAACACAACAAGGTCGGCTTCCTGCTTAGTGTCTGGGTCATAACCCAGCACGCATTGCTCAACAATCGTTCCGGCAATTCCTTTCTGAAGATTAAATTCCTGTTTGCGTACATGCTCGAACATTCCAACATTATCTATCTGCTCGAATGTCTTATTCAGAATTCTATCAAATCTTTGGATGAGATCTTCTTTCTCGTAAATATGTTCTGGCATACCATCACCGCCTTATCTCTAAAGGAGCCGTTCTTATGGCTCCTTTGTAATAATTTCGTCTAATACTTTTCCCATACGAGTAACCATTGGGACTACTAATGCATTACCCATGCAGAAGAAACGCATTCTCTGCGGCATGCCGGAGTTCGTCCAATCATCATCAAAACCCTGAAGCCTTTCCGCTTCGATAGGCGTAAGGATTCTAAGTTTTCCATTTCCCGGATCTGCAACAACGTGCGTGCTACGATTCAATGTAGACTCGCTAGTAAGCATTGTTCTACCAGGTCTATCCCACGGATCAGGGAATGCAATCGATCCCTCCGAGAATACATATTCATGTCCTGATGCAGATTTACGAGGGATTTTTTTAGCCCCCTTCAAATAAGTCCATTTAGCTATGCGTGCTTCATCTGTGATGAAGAAGGCTTTATCTACATTGCTTTGAAGAAGCTTGCCCAGTAGAATAGGCTCTTCTTCAGCTTCAGTGATTTTGGTAGTGTAAATTTTGCTATTAGTCATATATCCAGCGGGGCGGAAATCAAAAGCGAAGCTATCGGATGTCTCCACGATGTCTTCCGGAAGCTTACCCCTAAGAATCTTTTCAATATCTGTAATCGGGAACGCCTTAGCCATCAAGCCGTTTTTGCGGATAATATCTTCAGCACTAACCGAGCTCTGCTTCTTTCCATATTCGGTATCATTCTTGTATGCAAAGATAAAAGTACGACGGCGTCTCTGCGCAGCACCATATGTTGCAGCATTAACAACGCGCCATTCAACTGAGTAACCAAGCTCATTTAAGCAGGCAAGAATAACACCAAAATCTTTACCACGTTGTTTAGCTGGAGATTTCAATAATCTATCTACATTTTCGAAGATACAAAACGGTGTCTTTTTAGCAATAAGCGTATCTCTTATCTGCCACCACAGAACACCTTTTTTGCCTTCAATGCCCTTAGACGAAGCAAGCGTATGAGCAACACTGTAATCTTGGCACGGAAATCCACCAACGAGTAACGTATGGTCTGGAATATTTTCTTTCACCATCTCTCCAATATCCTCGCCTGTATGAAGTTCACCCTTCATATCCGGGGATTCGCCAAAATGTTGCACGTAACAATCATGCGCCCACTGCGTCTTTGCGCCCGGTTCCCACTGAGAGAACCAGGTCGTTTCCCAGCCAGAGTTAAGGCGTTCAAGTCCTAAACGGAATCCGCCAACTCCGGCAAAGAGTTCACATACTGTTTTCTTCATCTTCGTAAGTCCTCCTAGTGCTTTGTATCATTGATAAATAGTTAAATATTGTTGGTTTACCAAGCCGTTTCGTGGTATACTAAAAGAAACAGCGGTGATTTCTTATGGCAAGATTTAAAATATACACTATTTCATTAACAGATGACGAACTTAAAACGCTGAAATCCGTTATGCGAAAAAACAAACGCCAAAAACTGTTCGAAACAGATATCAAATCATAATTGATTTAGATGAGACACATGGTAAAACCCTTACCCATGAATAGTCCGCTAAGATAAACTGTGTTTGTATGGCTACAATTACTAATACAGTAAAACTTTATTCCGAGAAAGGCATCTTAGGTATCATCACCTTAAACCGTAATGTTAATTCTGACCATGCACGCAGGAAATTTGATGGATGTGCCGAAGCACGTATCATCGAAATTGCTTGCAGTCCTGCTCCAGAGGGGCATTCCCGTTGGACACTCCGTTTACTGGAAGAACAGGCAAAAATCGTGCTTGATGTCAGTTAGTAAAGATACCATTGGCAGGGCTTAAAAAAAATAAACTTCGACCTCACATGAGTGACTACTGGTGCATTCCTTCAAAAGAAGATGCTGAGTTTGTTGAATAGGAGTGGTAGATATGACAAATATCAATGATACAAAATACTAGTATATCGTTTGGCTTCAGGTTTTTATAGTTCCCCTCTTGAACGTTTCTCCAAAAGCGCGTGAATCTTATCTGTGGGATTTAATACAGCGCCGATGGTGACATCGTGGTTGAGGGAATCAATAATCAGTGCCAGGAACTTGCTCATATCTGCCTTTACAAAATAGGGCTTCTCATAGAGTTCGGGCGGAAGGTAGGTCAGGTTGGTGGTGATAACCTTGTTTAAGTATCCCTTCTCATAATATTCGTCGAATTTCGCAAGTCCGTCCGTGAAAAGTCCGAAGGTTGTGCAGACAAATACGCGGGCAGCCTTTCGCTCTTTCAACTGCTTCGCGACATCCAGCATACTCTCCCCGGAGGAAATCATATCATCGATGATGAGGACGTCTTTTCCAGCCACATCGTCGCCCAGAAATTCGTGAGCCACGATGGGGTTCTTTCCGTTTATGACAGTGGAATAGTCGCGCCGCTTGTAGAACATACCCATATCCACGCCCAGGACATTGGAGAAGTAGACCGCGCGGTGCATAGCCCCTTCATCCGGGCTGATAATCATCAGGTGGTCCTTGTCCGCAATCAAATCCGGCACATCGCGGAACAGCGCTTTCATGAACTGATAGGGCGGATTGAAGGTATCAAATCCCTTTAAAGGAATGGCATTCTGTACACGCGGGTCGTGGGCGTCGAAGGTGATGATATTGGTGACACCCATAGCAACCAGCTCTTCTAAAGCGATGGCACAGTCCAAAGATTCTCTTTTTGTGCGCTTGTGCTGGCGGCTCTCATAGAGGAAAGGCATGATGACATTGATACGATGTGCCTTACCTGTGGCTGCGGAGATGATGCGCTTTAAATCCTGAAAATGGTCGTCCGGGGACATATGGTTTAAATGTCCGTTTACCGTGTAAGTCAGGCTGTAATTGCAGACATCCGTCATAATAAATAAATCCGTGCCGCGGATAGTCTCTTTTAAGATTCCCTTTGCCTCCCCGGTCCCGAAACGGGGGCAGCTGCAGTCTACCAGATAATTATTGGATTTGTAGTTGACATAGAGGGGAGATTCTGAGACTTCGTTGATAGTGTCCTGTCTGAAAGAGACGATGTAGTCATTGACTTTCTGCCCCAGCGCTCTGCAGCTTTCCATTGCAGCAATCTTCAGCGGGGCGACGGGAAGTGTTTTCTCTAATAATTCGATGTTTGACATGATATTCTCCTGTGTTTTTTCTTAGTTACATACTGATTATATGATTTTTTCTGCGGAAATTCAAGCGTGGCTTTGCGAAAACAAAGACGGCGGGCTATGCCTGCGCAAAGAAGTGTGGTATAATGTCGGCAGACATTATACCAGCGCCGGTTTGCAGCCGACCAGAGGGAGGCAATCCTTTGCAAACCGTGTGCATCCTGCAAAGCGCAGCATGTCCGAAGGTCCGGCTTGCCCCGCCAAAGCGGGAAGTAACAGAGAAAGGGTTTATAATAAATTGAGACAGAAGATTCATGAACATAAGATAAAGGCGGTTGCCCCGGACAGCATTGCCTGGGAGATGGGTATCACACCGGGCGACAAGCTGCTTTCCATAGACGGGCAGGAGATTAAGGATATCTTTGACTATTATTTTCTTACCGGGGAGGAAGAGATTGTCCTTTTGATTGAGAAGCCGGACGGGGAACAGTGGGAGCTGGAGATTGAGAAGGACGAGGACGAAGAATTAGGGCTTACCTTCGAGCAGGGGCTGATGGACGAGTACCAGTCCTGCAGGAACAAGTGCATGTTCTGCTTTATCGACCAGATGCCAAAGGGGATGCGCGATACCCTGTATTTCAAGGATGACGATGCCAGGCTCTCTTTTTTACAGGGAAATTATGTGACACTGACCAATATGAGTGACAGCGATATTGCGAGAATCATCAAATACCGCTTAGAGCCCATCAACATTTCTTTCCACACGACAAATCCAGAGCTTCGCTGCAAAATGCTCCACAACCGGTTCGCGGGGGAGGCATTAAAGAAGGTGGATATGCTCTTTGCGGGCGGCATAGAGATGAATGGACAGATTGTGCTCTGCAAGGGCATCAATGACGGGAAAGAACTGGAGAGGTCCCTGCGGGACTTGACGGGATATCTGCCCCTTCTTCAGAGTGTTTCCGTGGTTCCGGTGGGACTGACAAAGTACAGGGATAACCTCTATCCTCTTGAGCCTTTTGAAAAGGAGGATGCGCAGGAAGTGCTAAAAATCATTCACCGCTGGCAGGATACCTGTTATGAAACTTACGGGAGGCGTTTTGTCCACGCGGGGGATGAGTGGTATCTGCTGGCAGAGCAGGAGATGCCCCCGGCAGAGCGCTATGACGGCTATCCCCAGTTGGAGAACGGCGTGGGGATGGTGCGCCTTCTCTTAGACGAATTTGCCGAGGCGCTCGGGGAAGTAAAAGGAGATACGCGAAAAAGAGAAGTTTCTATCGCCACAGGAAAGCTGGCGGCTAAGTATCTGTCAGTGATGATGCGGGCGATGCAAGAGAAGTTTCCTAATGTGCAGGTGCATATCTATCCCATAAGGAATGAGTTCTTCGGGGAGCGCATCACCGTGTCCGGTCTCATTACCGGTCAGGATTTGATGGCGCAGTTAAAGGAGAAGCCGCTGGGAGAGTGTCTGCTCCTGCCCTTAAATATGTTCCGGGCACAGGAAGAGACATTTCTGGATGATTTTACAAGAGAAGATGTGGCGAATGCTTTACAAGTCCCGGTGGATATTGTAAAATCAAGCGGACAGGATTTGCTTGATAAAATCCTGGGTGTAAAAAGAGAGGTAGAATAGGATTATGAGTAAACCAGTAGTTGCAATTGTCGGGAGACCCAATGTGGGAAAATCCACCCTGTTTAATACTCTGGCGGGAGAGATGATTTCCATCGTCAAAGATACGCCTGGAGTGACCAGGGACAGGATTTACGCGGACGTCTCCTGGCTGGATAAAGAATTTACCATGATAGATACCGGAGGAATTGAGCCGGACAGCAAGGATGTCATCCTCTCCCAGATGAGGGAGCAGGCGCAGATAGCCATCGACACGGCGGATGTCATCATTTTCATCACCGATGTGAGGCAGGGGCTTGTGGACGCGGACTCCAAGGTGGCGGATATGCTTAGGCGTTCCGGGAAAGAGGTCATCCTGGTGGTAAATAAGGTAGATAATTTTGATAAATTTATGCCGGATGTGTATGAGTTTTATAACTTGGGTATCGGCGACCCCATTCCCATCTCCGCGGCGTCACGCCTGGGGATTGGCGATATGCTCGACGTGGTGGTGCAGCATTTCCCGCAGGGAGCGGGGGAGGAAGAGGACGATGACCGTCCCCGC
>OGQQ01002353.1_pt1 | contig 12428 bp, 10 predicted proteins | sample 1553281 | NCBI WGS metagenome assembly OGQQ01 (sample SAMEA2579937, study PRJEB22360) | human gut metagenome | biome: human gut; feature: human-associated habitat; material: faeces | place: Denmark | collected 2008/2010 | reverse complement strand
ACCCGGAAACCCGTCATAGAAATATGAAAATGGGCGTCGGTTACTTAGCCTACGTTACCACTTCCGGGTTGGAGTCCGAAAGGCACTTTAGTCAAACCGATTTCGAGGTGATTTTTTTCAGAAAACCGATACCCGATCCAACCGTATTTGAGCATAAATCCACCGAAAGCCGTACTGTAAAACCGGCAATCGGCATCCAGCAGAAAACCTTTGTAAGAGGCTGTCGGACGAAGCATAAACACATCGTAACCCAGATCGCCTCCCCGGTCGCGATGTCCTGAGTTCCAATCCGAAAAGTTATAATTGAACCTTAAGGCTCCTCCGAGTTTGAATTGCGGACGTTCTTTTCTTTCCTGGGCGGATAAGGGTAAAATAAAAATAAGGTACAAGCAAAATATAAAATAGTATTTCATTGTGTCCTGAATTTAATGTCACTGGCTTTGCCCTACAATCGTTATCCCGGTATAACGGATTTTTTCGGAGGAAAGTTTCTTCCCTTACCATGGTCCTGTTAAATTGTATTAAATACAGAACCATTTTTTCGGGGTAACGATAAACTCACTGACAGATGATATATAAGCCATGGACTTTTTGAATTATACAGACTGGCAAGATACAGCCGATACTTTACATATGTTGTTGCAAATGAGTGGTAAAGTGAAATTGCTGTATCGGGCGAAACGGCCAGAATGGGCGCATATCAGGCAATATCTCACCCTGGACGGGATTTCGACGGGAATCGTTCCTGAGGCACCTGTGCCTTTTGAAATTAATTTCGATTTCCGCGAAGATCAGGTGGTCTTCCGGAATTACAACGGAAAAACCGAAAAGGTGGCCTTGGAGGACGGGAAGAGTGTCGGAGACTATTACCGGCAGTTTATGGCGGCATTGAAACAAATCGATGTGCCGGCCAGAATCGATGTGAAATCACAGGAATTTTATGATCCTGTCGATCTGGATAAAGACGGGAAACATCGGTCGTATCAGAAGGAAGCAGTGTTGTTGTGGCTGGATAATATGCTTTTTGCCGATCGGGCCTTGAATCGTTTTCTCGCCCCTTTCCGGGGAAAAGTGACTTGTCCGGCTTATTATTTCGGTACGATGGATTTGTCGTGTCTGGTGTATAGCGGTGAGGCCGCACCTTGGGGCAGAGAGGATAAGGTGATGCAATATGCTTTTGATGAAAAATGCTATGAATGTGGATTTTGGCCCGGTGATCCGAATTTTCCGAAACCGGCTTTTTATGGAATGCCTTATCCGTTTGTGAGAGATCTTCAAGGTAACGATAAATTTTTACGGCCCGATAAAGCTTTCTTTAAACCGGAAAAACAGGAGTTCTTCTTTACGTTGGAGGATGCTTTGAATTATCCTAATCCTGAAAAAATGGTCATCGATTTTTGCCGTTCCGGCTTCGATCTGGTACAGGAACTCTCCCGTTGGAAAAATATCGATTGGATCACCCGCCCTTTGGATTATCCGGAAAAATGACCGTGGCCCCCGGAAAATTTAGGACATAAAAAAGGAAGCCAAGCCTTTTTTGACTTCCTTTTGTGGGCGCTGAGGGATTCGAACCCCCGACCCTCTGGGTGTAAACCAGATGCTCTGAACCAACTGAGCTAAGCGCCCGTGCGATCTTATCTGATTGCGGGTACAAATGTAGATGAATTTTTTATATTGGCAAAATATTTTAGAAAAAACAGAAAATAATTTTTTGTCTGTTCTGAAAATGGCAGAATATCACATATTTATGCAGGCCGGAAACCTTTGTATCGATTCTGATTTTATATATATACATTTTAACTATATATTAACAAAATAATTAACATTTATTTGTTGGTTGGTTGTTGTATTTGTCTGAAATGTCCTTACCTTTGCACCGTCTTTAAAAAAGATTGTTTTTCATAAGTTTGTATGGTTTAGGTTAGTAGTTAGTAAATGTTTAAGGGTCGGTTCACCGGCCCTTTCATTTTTATATTCTGATGATGTTTTCCGTGTCTTTCGGATTATTTTAATCGGAATATTTCTGTAAAGAATAGGGCTGCATTGTATAATGGAATAATTTCTTTTTAATTTACACTGAATAGTTGAGAGATATTATGTACGCGAATTTCTGGAAAGGTTTCGGTGGATTTTGATTTTGGTCAGGAATTCAATAGGAAGTGAATTTTCTTTTTTCTACTTTTGAACAAAATAGAAAATAGATTTATTTTTGTTTGTATTATTTTTTTATGTGGGAGGTAAAAGAAGCGGAAGGCTTGTTGAGCCGAACGTGATTTTTATAGGCTGGAGTTAGGTTATGTGAAGTATTTTATTGTGTAATACGGATAGGAAATTGACTGGATTAAATGGAATTGAAATGACTGGAATAATTGAAATTGAAGGCATGGAGTTCTTTGCCTATCATGGTTGTTTTGAAGCGGAACAAATTGTAGGAAATAAATTTATGGTTTATGCTTGTTTACATTATAATTGCCATTGTCCGGCTTCCACAGATGATATCGCTGATGCTTTAAGTTATCAGACAGCTTATGAGATTATTGCCCGTGAAATGATGAAACGGTCTCATTTGCTGGAACATGTAGGGAAACGAATGCTCGATGCCTTATATGCGGCTTTCCCTCAATTGCAGTATGCTAAAATCAAGATTTCGAAAATGAATCCTCCTTTGGGAGGACAAATCCGGTGTACGAGTGTGACCTTGGAGAAATAAAAAATAATTGTGAATATTGCAAAAATTTTTGCACCACAATGGTATGGATATAAAGTTATTTGATCTGTTATATAACAAATACTCACAACCGATGTTACTGTATGCTTTAACTTTTGTAAATTCAAAGAGCGATACAGAAGACATTGTGCAGGAGGTGTTTTATAATTTCTGGAAGTCCGAAGCCTATCTGAGAGTTCCTATCGATGAAGCCAGACCTTGGCTATTGCGGGCTATCAAAAACGCCTGCATCAATTTCTGGGAAAAGAAAGACGTCCTCCGCAGCAGTGCAGAACTGCATAATATTACAATTGAAGATGAGGAATACTCCGAATTCAATGAACAAATATTCACACAAATCAGACAGGACATCGAAAACATGCCTCCCCAAACCCGTGAAATTGTAAAAGCCATATTCTACAAAAAAGAAAAGTATCAGGAAGTTGCCGACTACCTCGGCATCTCCATCAATACCGTCAAAACATTGCTCCGTAGGGCCATCCGGCAACTTAGAGAACGCTACACGGATAATTTCAGTCTTTTCCTGTACCTGCTTTTGAAATAATTATCCCCACCATCGGTACTATCCATTAACCGTCTACGGATATGTTATGGACAATATTTCGCTTTCCCTCAAAGAAGGCAAAAGCACATTTTTGATCGGCATTTGTCATGAGATTATATTGAAGATAAATAAAAGAGATGTGAGAAAATGATATTATCACAAAAAATTAAAATAATTTTTACAAACTGTCACCCATTTTCTAAAATCATCTGTTTCTATTTACAAAGAAACTATCGGATTTATGTTGTTACAAGAGCTCATAGACGAATATATACTTCTGTTTCGCAGGGGAGAACTGACTTCTTCGCAACAAAGAGAACTGATTGATTGGCTGAATGCTGATGCGACTCATCAGGCCTACTACCGAAAGATGCTCAAATTATATGCATGCATTGAAATGACAGAAGAAGACTTGGTCAAACAGATGCAGGACTCAGTACACAATCGCCTCTATAAACAAATATACCTCCAACGTTTTAAGAGAAAGGTATGGTGGCTGACAGGAGCAGCCGCTGTAGTAATAGCAATGATTGGAAGTATCTTAATTATGGAATACTCACGGACGGAACCGACAACTCTAACACCAACATTTGGGGAAGCCGGCTCTTCAAAAGCCATTCTGACATTGGCTAACGGAGAGAAAATATCCTTAACCGAGCAGACGCACAGATATATCACTACTTCGGAAGGTAATCTGATACAGCAGGATTCCATCGGTCATTTGCACATATATGCCATAGACAGTAACCATCAAAAACAGACTGTCTGTCAAAATAATGTAATATGGGTACCACAAGGTGGAGAATATCACCTCATCCTGTCGGACGGCACGAAAGTATGGCTGAACGCCGAAACGAAATTAAAATTCCCGGCCCGGTTTTCCGGGGACAAACGTATCGTGGAATTGAGCGGCGAAGCCTATTTGGAGGTGACAAGTAATGCATCAAAACCGTTTATCATACGCACAGATGGGATAGACGTCAAAGTGTTAGGAACATCTTTCGGGGTTCGGTCATACCAAGAAGAGACTTCCATTTTCACAACGCTGGTATCCGGTAGCGTAGAAGTGCAAGGTACGCATGGTAAAGTCCGTCTGACTCCATCCCACCAGGCTGTTTATGATAAAAATTCAAAAGACATCGCCATCAAACAGGTAAATACGGAATTATATACAGGTTGGAAAAACGGTAAAATGTTATATGACAACTGCCCTTTGGAAGAAATATTACGCGACTTGAAACGCTGGTATTCATTTGAAGTATTCTATACCAACAGCCAAAGCAAGCAGATTCCATTCACCCTCAATATCCGGAAGTATGAGAAAATTGACGGAGTTTTGGAATTAATGCAAAAAACCGGAAGAGTACATTTTGACATAAAAGGGGACACCATTATTGTAAAATAAAACAGGGACGGTATTCGCAGTACCATCCCCATAGATAAATGTTCATAGCTGCTCGCAACAGCGGATGAACGTAAGTTGAATCTTAAATACAAAATTATGAAAAAAAAATCTTTATACCCTTATCCGGGGTGTAGGAAAATCATTCATTATCTGGTAATGAAGACATTTTTTATTTTCTTGTTTTTGTTGACATTACAAGCTAATGCCAACGTTTATTCGCAACAGGTCAAATTAAACCTAGAGGTGAAAAACGGCAGTTTCAAAGACATCATCAATGAAATCGGTCGTCAGTCAGAGTTCAGTTTCGTATACAGCGACTGGGATTTGCCCCAAACAGGAGTGAAAGACTTGAACTTTCATGATGCTTCCATAGAAGAAGTCCTCAACACCTTACTGGCAGGCACCGGTCTCTCTTACGAGATTACAGAGAAAACCATTCTGCTGAAAAAAGCCCCTGCGCAACAAAAGACAGCGGAACAAGCCAAAGTTGTACAGGGTAAAGTTGTTGATTCCAAGGGCAATCCCCTTCCGGGTGTCACTGTTATCGTAAAAGGGACTACACTGGGGACTTCAACAGGCGCGGACGGAACATTTAAATTTGAAATACCAAACACCCAAGGCATTATACTGCAATTCTCCTTTATCGGTATGAAATCACAGGAATTTACCTATGCCGGTCAAAAAGAGATTACCATTAAAATGGAAGAGGAAACCGTTGAAATGGATGCTGTGGTTGTAACCGGTATGTTTAACCGCAAAAAAGAAGGATTTACCGGTTCTGCAGTTTCTGTCAAAGGAGAGGATTTAAAGAAATTCAGCACCACCAACATGGCCAAAGCTCTGTCAATCATAGATCCCAGCTTCCGTATCATAGAAAATATCTCACAAGGTTCTGACCCCAACCGCCTTCCTGACTTACGTATGCGCGGTCAGGCGACTCTGCCGACAGGAGTCGGAAGCGGCAGTGTAAGCACCGACATGGTCATGCTACAAGGAGATTATTCCACTTATCCCAATCAACCGCTATTGATTTTGGATGGTTTTGAAATCGATTTGCAAACAATGGTCGATTTGGACCCGGAACGCGTAGAAAGCATTACGCTTTTAAAAGACGCAGCAGCAACAGCCATTTACGGTTCCAAGGCTGCCAATGGCGTCATAGTCATTGAAACCAAAGCTCCCCTGCCCGGAGACTTACGAATCACCTATGCCGGTAATATCCGTTTGGAACTACCCGATTTATCAGGATATGATTTATTAAATGCAGAAGAAAAACTGAGAGTTGAAAAGATGGCAGGTTATTATCCTGAAGACAGCGATTACTCATACGTACAGATTTATCAGCAATATCTCAGGGAAGTCAGACGAGGGGTAAATACAGACTGGCTGGATATTCCTTTAAGAAATGCCGTACAGCACCGCCATGCCGTAACCCTTGAAGGAGGAGACAGGGCACTGCGCTACAAATTGTATGTCGGCGGCAACTTCACTCCAGGCGTTATGAAGGAATCAACCCGCAAGACACAAACGGCAGCTTTAGACCTGAGCTATCGCTTCAACAAATTGTTAATACGCAACAACATCACCCTGGATAATGCAACCGGAGACAATTCTCCATGGGGCTCATTCAGCGAATACACCCGTTTGAATCCCTATTTGCGTCCTTATGGAGAAAACGGAGAAATCAAGAAGAACCTGCAAGTATGGCAAGATCCCAAAGAATACTGGAATACAGACCCCATACCGAACCCCATGTACAACACCACTTTCAACTCTAAAGACAGGAATTCCTCGTTTACTGTACGCGACCAGTTCTATTTGGAATACAATCCTATTTCATCCGTACGCCTGCAGGCTGATGTTGCCATCGCCAAAAGCAACGGAAAGACAGAAATATTCCGTCCTGCACAACACACCAAATTTATTTCTGAGGCAGATCCCATGCGCCGCGGAGAATTCATCCGTCAGCAAGACGAATCTTTCAATTACAATATAAACATATCTGCATCATACAATGACGTAATAGCAGCAGATCATTTTGTAAGTTTTAATGCCCGTTATTCCATAGACCAGACATCGAACGATTGGTACGGTGCAACCGTAACCGGTTTCCCCAACGACCAAATGGACAACATCCTTTTCGGTAAAAAATACAATGAAAAGATGACCGGAAGCGAAAACACTAGCCGTTCAATAGGTTTTGTCGGAGCTTTCGGCTACTCATTCCGTTACAAATATTCCGTTGACTTCAATATCCGTGCAGACGGTTCCTCCCAATTCGGCAAACATAACCGTTTTGCTCCGTTCTGGTCGGCAGGTGTACGTTGGGATATCAAGAAAGAAAATTCGGTAAAAAAAGTATCCTGGATAAGCGACCTGATTGCACGTGCCTCTTACGGTATCACCGGAACACAAGGTTTTGCCCCTTACCAGGCCCAACAAGTATACACATACTCCATGCTGAAACCTTATATTTCATCCGACGGGACAGGCGCAGAACTTGTTGCCCTGGGTAATTCCAACCTTAAATGGCAACAGACCGGACAGTTGAACGTTGCCCTGGAAGCTGGATTCTTAAACAACAGAATCACTGCAAAAGTCGAATACTATCAGAAACGCACCAAAAACTCCCTGACCGATATAACATTGGCACCATCTCTCGGTTTCTCATCAATACCGGAAAATCTGGGAACAATTGAGAACAAAGGCGTTGAGTTTGCAGCATCATTCATCCCCTACAAAGACGCTTCCCGTGAAGCCTATTGGATAATCAACTTTAACGGCTCGCACAACCGTGACAAAATGACAAAGATTTCAAATGCTTTGGAATACATGAACAGTGTCAATGCCGGGAAATTGGATGCACCCCCACTGCCCCGCTACGAAGAAGGCCAGTCATTAAACAACATCTGGGTTGTCAAATCATTAGGCATCGACCCGGCAACCGGCCAGGAAGTATTCCAGAAACGTATCACAGGAGAACTGACCGGCGTATGGGATGCCGTAGATGTCATTCCTTACGGCAACACCGAGCCCAAATTGCAGGGAAACATCTACTCCACATTCAACTATAAAGGCTTCGGTGTCAGTGTCGGATTCAACTATCGATTTGGCGGACAAGTCTATAACAATACTCTGGTATCTAAAGTCGAGAATGCAGACTTGCGTTATAATGCGGACAGACGCGTATTGGATTTACGCTGGCAAAAACCGGGAGATGTCGTAAAATACAAAGCCCTTACCAATGCCGTAAAAGGCTCTGAAACAAAAGCGACCTCACGCTTTGTCATGGATGACAACACGTTTCAGTTCAGTTCTATTGCTCTGAGCTACCGTTTCCCCGCCTCCCATCCTTTCTTGAAAAAGATGAAGATGAGTGCATTGAGCATGAGCCTCAACATGGAGGATGTTGCCTATATTTCTTCCGTAAAACGTGAACGCGGTCTGGATTATCCGTTTGCCCGTCAGTTCTCATTTTCTTTGAATGTTGCATTTTAATGAATAGAATCATGAAAAAAATATTGATATTGACTCCGGTCATCAGCTTATTATTCTTTTTCACGTCCTGCTCAAACTGGCTGGATGTACCACCCAAGACCTCTATCAATGAGGAAGATTTATATGCACATGAGTATGGGTTCAAGGACGTACTCACCGGTTTTTACTTGAAATTAGGCGATCCCTCATTGTATGGCAAGCAGTTCACATACAACTTCATGGAATTCCTGGCCCAACGCTACGAAAACAAAATGATAATAGATAATGAACTATATAATTACAGCGGCTCATACAAAACGATCGTAGAGAACTATTATAGCATGATATACAAAGTCATTGCCAATATCAATAATTTTCTTTACTACATTGATGCCAACCGGGATGTAATCAAGACTCCAGATTACTATGAGGTAATGAAGGGCGAAGCTCTGGGGTTACGCGGATTCCTGCATTTTGAACTGTTGCGCTTATTCGGACCGATATATTCACAAAGTCCGGAAACAAAATGTCTGGCATACCGTACCCGTCTGGATGCAGAAGCCACCCCGTTATTGCCTGCATCTCAATTCATTGATTTGGTAATAGCAGATTTGCATGAAGCTGAAAAACTGTTGGAAGAACATGACCCGAAAGAATTCAGCAGTGACTATGGCAATGAGATAAGAGACCCGTTCATGGTCTATCGCCAAACCCGTATGAATATCTATGCTGTCTATGCCATATTGGCCCGTGCATACCTGTACAAAGGAGATGCCGACAGCAAATCCCGGGCCTACAACTATGCATCTGACGTTATCAACTCAGGCTATTTCAGTCTTGCCGGAAGTAATTCCAACCGCATATTGTTCCAGGAACATATCTTCAACCTCTACATTGACGAGTTGGATAAAATTGTAGACGAAGATTTCAAGAACATCTCATCATCCAACATGTCTGAAAAACCGGAAACCCTTGACAAACTTTATGAATTTGAAAATGGAGGTGCCACCGATTTCCGTCTAAACAACAATTCTTTCGTATTGGTCAATACAGTCAAAGTATCCAGGAAATTTGACCAGCAAGGCTACGACGATCCGTTACGGAGTGGGGGCAAGAATTCCATGCCGCTGATCCGTCTTCCGGAAATGTACTACATTCTTGCAGAGTGTGCCACCGACCCGACGGAAGCGGCAGACTGGCTGAATACAGTCCGGGCAAACAGGGGAATTCCGGCAGACGTTGATTTGGTCGGTGACGATGCATTCGACCAATTGGATTCACGTCCGGGATGTGACAATACCCAAACCAAGCGCATTAATGAAATCATGAAGGAATACAACAAGGAATACTACGGCGAAGGACAATTATTCTATTTCTACAAACGACTGAATTATAAAGTATTTACAGGATGTCCTGCCGGCGGCATGCTCCCGCAATACTACACTCCTGCAATCCCTGACAATGAACATATATTTGGAAACAACAATTAACCATACAGCCATGAAACGAAATATATCGCTTATATTTTCACTGCTCTTTATATTCTCCGCCTGCCAAAAAGAAGAGGTAGAAGAATACGTATCCGGAGCACGACTGAATTTCAACAATGACTATAAAGTGGAAAATGTTCCGACAATAAGATGCAGCTTTACTGACAGCGACTATTTAAATAAAACAACCGAAATCACCGATTCCATTGAAGTCGTTGTAATGGGACTTTCCACAAATACGGACCGTACGTTCTATTGCACGACAGCTCCGGCAGACTCTCTATATAGCATGCCGGTAACTGTTGCCGAATCATATATTATCCCCAAGAATACGTACAGCACCTTTATCAAATTCTCAATCAAAGCCCCCGGTAATTTCGGGAAAGCCAATAAAACCTATATCCAATTTGATCAATCCAAAAACACAGGCGTTTTTGAACAACAATGTATCATCGACTGTATCTACACGCTTCTCCCTATTGAATGGAACACTGATGCCTGGGGAAAATTCAGCAACGGAAAATATAAGTTCATGATAGACCACTTCCAAAAACTTCATGACGACATTCCTCCGTATCGGCAAGAACAGGAAGAAATCTACGATGCCTATCAGAAATACAAGGCAGCTGGCAATCCCCCTATTATGGATGACAGCACTCCGGCAAAGGAAATCGAATTTATAAACGTTAACGAATAGAACCCATGAAAAGATACCACATAATAAAAACCATACTGGGCATATTAGGAAACCTTCTTTTCGCCTCTTGTGTCGATGACAATATCGAACAGAATTATTCAGAGCTGAACGAGCTTGTCTTGAAAATGGATACCCAGAAAGCATTACAGGCACCGGAAAATGTCAATGACTCCATCCTGGTAAAGATTGCTCCTGAAATCACCTTACCCGAAGGCAGAACCCGTAATGATCTGTCATTTGAATGGCGCATCCGGACGGAAAGGGATTATTCAACCATATGGGATATTTACAGCACATCCGATACACTGGTTTATTATGTAAAAGCCGATACAAAAAACACCTTCTTCCGTTTTGGAGTAACGGACAACGAATTGGGAATTACAACATACCGGGAATTTACAATCAAGATTCTGAGACCATTTGAAGACAACTGGTTTCAGGACTGGTTTGTATTGCAGAATATTGGAGACAAGCCGGTGTTGGGTAGCATTGAAGTTCCTGGTGAAGAGCCATTAATCACGCCTGATGTATTCCAAATCAAATACGGACAGCCGATGTCGCTTACAGGAACCCCCAAAGCATTAAATTATTGTTTTTGGAAAGACAAAAGTTCAAGGAATCCCTCAGAATGGAGGCTGCAAGTATTGACAAACACTGATGAGGCAATTTACGCAAACACCTCCAGGAAAAAATATACGACTATTCCAATTCATTGTATCCTGTCCCGGCTGAAGCTGCCATCCAATCAGCACACACATATCAGTACGGAGAGGTCATCACCAACAACGGCGAATTGTATTTTTCGGCTGAAGATGGTTCGTACGTGTATTTCAAAGGTAAATTGGCCAAAGACATTGAAAATGCGAATATTGTCAATGCGGTGGCATTTAACAGCGACAACAGCTATCATCTATTGGCATTCGATGACCAAAACAAACAATTCCTGTATAGTAATCCCGATGTTTACTTCGGAGCCGGAAAGCTGTATCGTAAAGTACCTAATATGGGAGAAACCATCTATAATAATTATGTAAAAATTACTATCCAGAATGTACCGGATTACGCAAGAGAAGGAAAACCCAATAAATTTTCTCCGAAACTAGATGAAAACCACGAACTCTTGTTCATGGATAATTGGTATGACGGGAATGTTGTAGCATTTACCCACAACAAGCAAGACGGGAAAGTATATGTTTTTGATTTCAGCAATTCGTCTGCAACCAAAAGAGACACCTGCTTCTGTCTTGCAGAAAAGGCCTGCGAACTGAATGGCAATGCAGAAGATGCACATATTGCCGTTTCAAGCGCCTTTAAAAACATCTTCTTTTATGCATCGGGCAACAAAGTATATCGGGTCGATTTAAATCGTAGCACACCCAAGACCATTCTGATTTACGAACATCCTGATGCAGGCGCACGCATCCATGTAATGAAATTCCGCCATGCAAATTTTGCCAGCATGGTAGATAGGGATGGAGACGATGAAGCTGAAACTTTGCTACAACAAACCCAAACATTGGGACTGGCAGTTGAAAAAGGAGGCAAATGGTCTGTCACGGAGATTTATCTGGCCGCCAGCGGAGATGTAGAAAAAGACGACGAGAAAAACCCTAAAGTATATGAATATGACGGTTTTGGCGAGATTGTTGACATTGTCTATACGTTTGCTTGCAAGTGGTGGCAGTAAACTTTTAATTATGCTCCTGGTGACAACACCGGGGGCATTTGCCCAAGGGCATTTCAAAAACTACTTTGAAAAAAAATTCCCGCAAGATACTGTAGATATACATTCGGGAATGTTTACTACCTATACACATTCCGATAAATATTATTGGGAAATTCCGGTCAAACTGTTTGGTGCCGATATATTGGTAACAAAAACAGCACTGAAAGCTGCAGCTCAGGCAGAACGTCCGACAGACGGATTGTATGGATTTGCGAATGACATGGTTGAAGAAGGTGTCATCCGATTTGTTAAATCCGGAAACAGAATCGATTGCCTTGAAGTTTTTAATGGCGGTCTTGCCCGGCGACGCCGATTTTTTGATTTCTATCGGAGAAAGCACGCCATCCTGATAAAGCAACAG